>Ga0325401_1004088_pt1 | contig 13647 bp, 7 predicted proteins | sample PopdelMetagenome_FD_205666 | JGI IMG/M metagenome (GOLD analysis project Ga0325401, IMG submission 205666) | Populus deltoides microbial communities from Bellville, Georgia, United States - Xylem-PdKOR-R2 | ecosystem: Host-associated > Plants > Phyllosphere > Stem > Wood/Secondary xylem | place...
GCCAGCCCGCGAAGGTGCGGCAGGGGACCCGCGGGTCGGTGACCTGCAGCTCCACGGAGCGCTCCGGGTCGTCGGGGTCGCCCACGACCCAGCGCTCCCCCACCAGCGCGTCGGCCAGGTCGAGGCCCACCGTCGTCAGGTTCTCCCCGAAGGTCCCGTCGGCCAGCCGGCGCCCGAGCTCGGGCTCCCAGCGGTCGAGGTCCTCGCGCGCGAAGGCGTACACCGCCTGCCGGTCACCGCCGTGGTGGCGGGAGTCGCCGATGTAGTCGCCGACGAGCCCGCTGCCCAGCCCGCCGCGCTTGGGCCCCGGCGGCCGGACCTCCACGGGGCCCACGACCGGGCGCTTGTCGATGCCGGTCAGCCCCGTCTTCGTGCTGAAGGGCTGCTCGATGCCGGTCGACACGTTGACGGACAGGACCCTGGGCACATCCGAAGGCTAGTGGACCCGGGCCCGTGCGCCCCCCGGTTTCCCGACGTGGCGCGACGACCCGGCGAGCAGGACCCGATGAGTCGGCGGCCCGCGCCGGGTCGTGAGGGCGTGCGGGCACCGGAGGACCAGGATCTGTCAGGGGGGCGGGCTAGCGTGCGCGGCGTGGACCTGGGCATCGAGGCGGTCGGCCTGACCAAGCGCTACAAGGACGTGGTGGCGCTCGACGGCGTCGACCTCGCGGTCCCGCGCGGGACCGTGCTGGGCCTGCTCGGCCCGAACGGGGCCGGCAAGACCACCACCGTGCGCGTGCTGACGACGCTCCTGCAGCCCGACGGCGGGAGCGCGCGGGTGGCCGGCGTCGACGTGCTGGCCGACCCTGCCGCCGTCCGCAGCCGCATCGGGCTCTCGGGCCAGTACGCCGCCGTCGACGAGTACCTGACGGGCTACGAGAACCTCGAGATGGTCGGCCGGCTCTACCACCAGGGCCGGCGTCGCAGCCACGAGCGGGCCAGGGAGCTGCTCGAGCAGTTCTCCCTGACCGAGGCGGCCAACCGGCCGGCGAAGACCTACTCGGGCGGCATGCGACGACGGCTCGACCTCGCCGGCGCCCTGGTCGCCGACCCGGAGGTGATGTTCCTCGACGAGCCGACGACCGGGCTCGACCCCCGCGCCCGGCTCGACATGTGGGAGGTCATCTCCTCGCTCGTGGCGGGCGGCACCACGCTGCTGCTGACCACGCAGTACCTCGAGGAGGCCGACCGCCTGGCCGACGAGATCGCGGTGATCGACCACGGCCGCGTCATCGCGCGGGGCACCTCCCGGGAGCTGAAGGCGCAGATCGGCGGCGAGCGCGTCGAGCTGACGGTGCGCGACGCGACCCAGGTCGGCGCCGCGGTGGCCGCGCTCGCCGACCTGGCCTCCGGCGAGCCCGAGGCCGACACCGGCACCCGCTCGGTCGTCGTGCCGGTCGCGGGTGGGGCGGGTTCGCTCGCCGAGGCGCTGCGCCGGCTGGCCGACGCCGGCATCGACCTCGAGGACGTCGGGCTGCGCCGTCCGACGCTCGACGAGGTCTTCCTGACCCTCACCGGGCACGCCAGCACCGACGAGGCCAGCCCGGAGCCGGAGCCGCCCGACGAGCCCGCACCCTCCGGGCGGTCCGCCCGACGGGCTGGAGGAGACCGATGAGCCTCGCCACCACCGTCGGGGACAGCTTCGTCGTCGCCCGCCGCAACCTCATCAAGATCAAGCGTGTCCCCGAGCTGCTCGTCTTCACGACGCTGTCGCCGATCATGTTCGTGCTGCTCTTCGCCTACGTCTTCGGCGGCGCGATCGCCGGTGGTGACCCCCAGCAGTACCGCGAGTTCCTGATGGCCGGCATCTTCGCCCAGACCGTCATCTTCGGCGCGACGACGACCGGCGCCGGCCTGGCCGACGACGTCCAGAAGGGCATCGTCGACCGCTTCCGCTCGCTGCCGATGGCACCGTCGGCCGTGCTGACCGGCCGCACGCTCTCCGACGTGATCAACAACGTCATCGTCCTGGTCGTGATGTCGCTGACCGGGCTCCTCGTCGGGTGGCGCATCCACACCTCGGTCCTCGAGGCGCTCGGCGGCTACGTGCTGCTGCTGCTCTTCGCGTACGCGATCTCGTGGGTGATGGCGTGGGTCGGGCTGCTGATCCCGAGCGTCGAGGTCCTCAACCAGGCGTCGTTCATCGTGATCTTCCCGCTGACGTTCCTCGCCAACACCTTCGTGCCGCTGGAGTCGCTGCCCGGGCCGCTGCGGGTCTTCGCCGAGTGGAACCCGGTCTCGGCGATCACGCAGGCCGCGCGGGAGCTGTTCGGGAACACGGCCCTCGTCGCCCCGAGCGACGCCTGGCCGCTGCAGCACCCGGCGCTGCACACGCTCGTCTGGGTCGTCATCATCCTCGCCGTCTTCGTGCCGCTGACGAACCTGCAGTACCGCCGGGCCGCCAGCCGCTGAGCCGGCTCCCGAGCCGGCCCGCTCAGCCTCCGGGGCAGCGGGTGTCGCCGCCGCTGTGCTCCTGGCACACCGGCGGACGGGTGAGCGACGGCGCTGGCGCGGGGTGGGCAGGTGCGGGCACCGTCCCCAGCCACAGCAGCGCGAGGACCAGCGTGGGCAGCACCAGCACGGCGAAGGCGGTGGCGGCGGCGTTGCTGCGCGCCCGGACCGCCAGGGCCAGGCCGACGACGACCACCGCCGCGCTGACCCCGACGGCGACGCCGAGGTCGTGGTGCTGCGCGGCCCGGTCGGCGGCGTCGGGCTGCTCCCCGAAGAAGACGGCCGTCTCCAGCACCGCCCTCAGCGTGAGCACCGGCACCACGCACGTCCAGCCGAGGCCGAGGAGTGCGGCCGGGGCCAGGAGCAGCCGGCGCCGCTCCTGCTGCTCCGGGGCCGAGGACGGGGGCGGGGTCGACGAAGAGGCGCGCAGCTGGGGCACGGCACGACGCTACGGACGCCGACCCCGCACGGCGTCCACCCGCAGGATGACGCAGGTCAGCCCTCAGTGGCCGCTGACCCGGGCGTAGCGCCCGCGCAGGAAGGGCGTGCGCGGCTGCCCGGTCAGCTCGAGGTCGACGGCGTACGCGAGCTGCTCGCCCTCGAGGGCGAAGAGGTGGTGCGCGCTCCCCCGGACCGTCGTCCTCACCAGCGCGAGGCGGCCGGCGGCCCACGTGCCGTGCGCGACCGGCGGGACCTGGGCCGTGGTGTCGAACAGCCACCACAGGAGCCCGGCGGGCGCCTCGGGATCGGCCAGGAGGACGCCGTGGGCCGAGAGCTCGTCCCCGTCGTCGCGGACCTGCCGGTAGTCCTGGACGACGGCCGTGCCCGCCAGGTCCTGCTTGAAGGTCATCATCGCCCGTGTCCGGGCCGCCGGGGCGAAGGGCGACGCCTGCTGCTCCTCCGTCCCCGACCAGTTGCCCAGCAGGTCCCACAGCAGCTCGGCGACGGGCACGTCCCACTCCTACGCCACCGGCCCGGGCCCGGGCAAGCCCGGCCCGGCGACGGCGTGGTCATCGGCCGTTCGGCGGCTCAGCCCTGCGGCCGCACGAACGCCCACGCGGAGACGTTCAGCGTGTTCTCCTGCCCGGAGTAGGTCTCCAGCCGGGAGTAGGCGTCGGTGCGGAACCGGACGTCCTCGTCGTCCCTCGTGCCGCCCACGCCGTCGCGGCCGACGCCGTAGAGGTTGGCGCCGAAGTTCGACCCGCCCTCGTCCATCAGCGTGTGCGTGGAGTCCTGGCCGTCGGTGTGGAAGTTGCCGATGTAGTGCCCGACCTCGTGCGAGGCCACGTTGGCGATCGCCTGCGCGACGAAGTCGAGCCGGTCGCTGCCGGGGCGCAGGTAGTGGTTCAGCGAGGCCTCGTTGTCGGTGTCCGGGCTGGCGAGGGTGTCGAGCAGCACGAGCGCGGTGTCGGTGTGGCTGTAGTTGCCGGGGTCGATCGTCGAGGAGATGCCGATCGTGTCGATGCCGGCCTCGGCGGTCGTGCCACCGATGACGACCCGCGACACGTCCGGGCGGCCCCAGGCCGTCGACCCGGTCGCCTTGGTCGTGACGTCGAGGGCGAGGCGCTTGTTGAGGCCCCGGGCGGCCAGGTCGCGGCGCAGGTTCACCTTCATCGCCGCGACGACCCGGTCCCGCAGGGCCTTCTCCTGCGACGCCTTCAGGCCCCAGGCCGGGAGGAAGTCGCGCAGCGGCGAGAGCCGACGCTCCCCCGGACCGCCGAGGTCGGTGGTGTCGACCGTGCCGCCGTCGAGGTCGAGCAGGATCGTCTGCGTCCGCGTGGCGCCGCGGCCCTCGGTGCCCGGGCGGTAGGCCTCCACGCGGACCGCGTACGTCCCGGGCGGCCCGTCGACCTGGAGCGCGTACGCGCCCGCCCGCTCGGCGACGTAGGCGATCGAGACGTTCCCGCCGCGCGGCAGCGGCGACTCCTCCGGGTAGAGGCCGGAGAGGTCCGACCCGCTCGCCCCGACCATCGCCGTGCCGTCGGGCCGGACGACGCGCAGCGTCGTGGCTCCGCTGGTGGCCGTCGCCCCGATCACGTCGCCGGCGGCCAGGTCCAGCCGGTAGTAGTCGGTGTCCACCTTGACCGCGCTGATGTCGAGCGCGTAGCGCCCGGTGCTGGCGTCACCGAAGCCGCTGCCGGAGTCCTCCGGGTCGGGCGGCAGACCGCCCGAGGGGGCGAAGCCGGCGACCAGCGCGTAGTAGGTGCCCGGCTTGGTGACGGCGTAGGTGAGGAGGCTGTCGGTCGTGCCCGCCACGGCCTCGTCGTTCACGGCCAGGACCGTGCCGTAAGGGTCGTAGAGGGCGACGACCGTGTCGACCTCGCTGCCGGCCGTGCTGATGGTGATCCGCTCGCCCGCAGAGGCCGCGAGCGAGTAGAAGTCGTAGTCGTTGTTGCCGTCCGCCCCCGGCTCGGTGCCGTGCGGGCCGTCGCCGAGCACCCCCGTGCCCCGGACGCGGCCGGTCCCGCGGATGCCGGTCGGCGTGGCGAGGCTGAGCTGGCCGTCGTCCTCCTGCACCGTCGGCAGTGCCCGGGCCGCCACCTCGTAGCCGGAGATCGCCCCCGTGATGGCCACCAGGGCGCGGTCGCCCTTGCCCGTGCCGAAGGCGCCCACCTTCTCCGCCGTCGCCCGGGTGTCGTTCGAGCCGGGCCGCGAGGCCGGCTCGGTCTCGGGGTGGTCGAGGACCTTCGCGCTCGCCCGGCCGGTGCGGCCCACCCGGGCCTGCGCCCGGCTCCCGGCGCGCGCCTCGGCCTGGGCGGCGTCGCGCGTGCGCCAGCCGCTGTAGTCGGCGCGCTGCAGCGAGGGCAGGGTCGAGAGTGCGGGGTCGGGGTCGACCGTGGCGCTGCGCCGGGCCGAGGGCAGGCCCTTGGGGGCCACCTGGAGCCCCGCCCGCAGGGCCGCGTCCTGGGCCGCCCGCAGCTGCTCCGCCTGCGACGCGGTCGGCGGTGCCGCCTGGCTCGCCGTCGGCCCCGAGAAGGCCGCCCCGACCACCAGGAGCCCCCCGAGGACCGGTACCAGGACACGTCGGACGATCCGCTTCGACACGTGAGCTCCCCGTCAGCGCGGACGCGCTCGGCCCGCTGCGAGCGAACCGTACGGGCTGAGGAAGTCCTGAGAGTGCGCGTGTCCCGCATTTCGGGCTCAACCCGTAATTTGTTATCGGACAGTGATCCAGGGCTGGGTCAGCACCCCTGGAGACGCCGCAGGGCGGGCCCGGCCGGAGCCGGACCCGCCCTGCGGATCAGTCGTGCCGATCCAGCGTGCGGATCGGTGGTGGGACCGACTAGCGGTAGTCGCCCAGGTCGAACTCCTCGAGCGGCACCGCGGCACCCGAACCCTGGCCGAAGTCGTAGTCGAAGGTGTCGTACCCGACCATCGAGTACGCCTGCGCCTTCGCCTCCTCCGTCGGCTCGACCCGGATGTTGCGGTAGCGGTCCAGGCCGGTGCCGGCCGGGATCAGCTTGCCAAGGATGACGTTCTCCTTCAGCCCGACGAGGCTGTCGGACTTGCCGTTGATCGCCGCGTCGGTGAGGACCTTGGTCGTCTCCTGGAAGGAGGCGGCCGAGAGCCACGACTCGGTGGCCAGCGAGGCCTTCGTGATCCCCATGAGCACCGGACGGCCGGAGGCGGGGGTGCCGCCCTCGGACACGACCTGGCGGTTGGCGGCCTCGTAGGCGCGCCGGTCGACCAGGTCACCGGTGAGCAGGTTGGAGTTCCCCGACTCGATCACTGTCACCCGGCGCAGCATCTGCCGGATGATGATCTCGATGTGCTTGTCGTGGATCGGCGCACCCTGCGTCCGGTAGACCGACTGCACCTCGTCGACCAGGTGCTCCTGGACCCGGCGCACACCGAGGATCCGCAGGACGTCCTGCGGGTCGGGCGTGCCGGCGGTGAGCTGCTGGCCCACCTCGACGTGGTCGCCGTCCTCGACGAGCAGCCGCGAGCGGCGGCTGACGACGAACTCGGTCGGCTCGGAGCCGTCGTCGGGGGTGACGACGACCTTGCGCGAGCGGTCGGCGTCCTCGACGGCCACGCGACCGGCGGCCTCCGAGATCGGCGCCTTGCCCTTGGGCTGGCGGGCCTCGAAGAGCTCGACGACACGCGGCAGACCCTGCGTGATGTCGTCACCGGCCACACCACCGGTGTGGAAGGTGCGCATCGTGAGCTGCGTGCCGGGCTCGCCGATCGACTGCGCGGCGACGATGCCGACGGCCTCGCCCACGTCGACGAGCTTGCCCGTCGCCAGGGAGCGGCCGTAGCACATGGCGCACGTGCCGGTCACGGCCTCGCAGGTCAGGACGCTGCGCACCCGGACCTGCTTGACCCCGTGCCCGATCAGGGTGGCGATGTTCACGTCACCCAGGTCGACCCCGGCCGGCAGCAGCACGGTGCCGTCGGCGTCGAGGACGTCGGTGGCGAGCGTGCGGGCGTACACCGCGGTCTCGACGTGCTCGTCGGCGACCAGGCGCTCACCCTCCTGCGTGGCGATGACCTTGGTCAGGCCGCGCTCGGTCCCGCAGTCCTCCTCGCGGATGATGACGTCCTGGCTCACGTCCACCAGACGACGCGTCAGGTAGCCGGAGTCGGCCGTGCGCAGGGCGGTGTCCGCCTGACCCTTGCGACCACCGTGGGTGGAGATGAAGTACTCCAGGACCGAGAGGCCCTCACGGAAGTTCGACTTGATCGGCCGGGCGATGATCTCGCCCTTCGGGTTCACCACGAGGCCACGCATGGCGGCGATCTGGCGCATCTGCACCATGTTCCCGCGGGCACCGGAGTGGACCATCATGTAGATCGGGTTGGTCTTGGAGAAGTTGGCCTCCATCGCCGCGCCGAGCCGCGAGGTCGCGTCGGTCCAGATCTCGATGAGCTCCTGGCGACGCTCGTCCTCGGTGATCAGACCGCGCTCGTACTGCCGGTCGATCTTGCTCGCCCGGTCCTCGTAACCGGCCAGGAGCTCCGCCTTGTTGGGCGGGGTCTCCACGTCACCGATGGAGACGGTGACGCCCGAGCGCGTGGCCCAGTGGAACCCGAGGTCCTTGAGCGCGTCGAGGCAGTTGGCGACCTGGACCTTGGGGTAGCGCTCCGCCAGGTCGTTGACGATCTGGCCGAGCTGCTTCTTGCCCACCTCGTAGTCCACGAAGGCGTAGTCGGCCGGGAGCGCCTCGTTGAAGAGCGCGCGACCCAGCGTCGTCTCGAGCGTGATCGAACCGCGCTCGTTGAGCTCGAAGCCGGCCGGCGGGCGGATGCCCTCGAGGCGCAGCTTGATCTTCGCCTGGACGCTCAGCTCGCCGCGGTCGAAGGCCATGAGCGCCTCCGAGACCGAGCCGAACGCACGACCCTCCCCGGCGACGCCGTCGTTCTGCATCGTCAGGTAGTACATCCCGATGATCATGTCCTGGGTGGGCATGGTGACCGGCCGGCCGTCGGCCGGCTTGAGGATGTTGTTGGTCGACAGCATGAGGATGCGGGCCTCGGCCTGCGCCTCCGCCGACAGCGGTAGGTGCACGGCCATCTGGTCACCGTCGAAGTCCGCGTTGAACGCGGTGCAGACGAGCGGGTGGATCTGGATGGCCTTGCCCTCGATCAGCTGCGGCTCGAAGGCCTGGATGCCCAGGCGGTGCAGCGTGGGCGCCCGGTTCAGCAGGACCGGGTGCTCGGTGATGACCTCCTCGAGCACGTCCCAGACGACGGGACGCTGGCGCTCGACCATGCGCTTGGCGGACTTGATGTTCTGCGCGTGGTTGAGGTCGTCGAGGCGCTTCATGACGAACGGCTTGAACAGCTCGAGCGCCATCGCCTTGGGCAGGCCGCACTGGTGCAGCTTGAGCTGCGGGCCGACCACGATGACCGAACGGCCGGAGTAGTCGACGCGCTTGCCGAGCAGGTTCTGGCGGAACCGGCCCTGCTTGCCCTTGAGCATGTCCGAGATCGACTTCAGCGGCCGGTTGCCCGGGCCGGTGACCGGGCGGCCACGACGGCCGTTGTCGAACAGCGAGTCGACGGCCTCCTGGAGCATCCGCTTCTCGTTGTTGACGATGATCTCGGGCGCACCGAGGTCGAGCAGCCGCTTGAGGCGGTTGTTGCGGTTGATGACGCGGCGGTACAGGTCGTTCAGGTCGGAGGTCGCGAAGCGGCCACCGTCGAGCTGCACCATCGGACGCAGGTCCGGCGGGATGACCGGGACGGCGTCCAGCACCATGCAGGTCGGGCTGTTCTTCGTGGAGAGGAACGCGGAGACGACCTTGAGCCGCTTGAGGGCACGCGTCTTGCGCTGGCCCTTGCCGGTGACGATCGTGTCCTTGAGCTCGGTGGCCTCGGCCTCGAGGTCGAAGGTGTCGAGCCGCTTCTGGATCGCGTCGGCACCCATGGAGCCGGCGAAGTACTTGCCGAAGCGGTTCTTCATCTCGCGGTAGAGGATCTCGTCGCCCTCGAGGTCCTGGACCTTGAGGTTCTTGAACCGGCTCCACACCGCGTCGAGGCGGTCGAGCTCGCGCTGCGCACGGTCGCGCAGCTGCTTGACCTCACGCTCGGCGCCCTCGCGGACCTTGCGCTTGGCGTCGGACTTGGCGCCCTCGGCCTCCAGCGCGGCGGTGTCCTCCTCGAGCTTCTTCATCCGGTTCTCGATGTCGGAGTCCCGACGGCCCTCGAGCTGCTTGCGCTCGACGTCGATCCGGGCCTCGAGCGAGGACAGGTCGCGGTGGCGCGCCTCGTCGTCGACCGAGGTGATCATGTACGCCGCGAAGTAGATGACCTTCTCGAGGTCCTTCGGTGCGATGTCGAGCAGGTAGCCCAGGCGCGACGGGACGCCCTTGAAGTACCAGATGTGCGTGACGGGCGCGGCCAGCTCGATGTGGCCCATGCGCTCGCGACGGACCTTGCTCCGGGTCACCTCGACGCCGCAGCGCTCGCAGATGATGCCCTTGAAGCGGACCCGCTTGTACTTGCCGCAGTAGCACTCCCAGTCCCGCGTGGGACCGAAGATCTTCTCGCAGAACAGACCGTCGCGCTCCGGCTTGAGCGTGCGGTAGTTGATGGTCTCGGGCTTCTTCACCTCGCCGTGCGACCACTGACGGATCTCGTCGGCGGTGGCGAGGCCGATCCGGATCTCGTCGAAGAAGTTCACATCGAGCACGTTGGGTTTCTCTCTTCTTTCGTTACGCGCGGTGATTCACAGGTGGTGCGACTGGGGTGGTCCCCCGGCCGGTCCCGTGCTGTGCCGGGACCGGCCGGAGGACGAGACCTCAGACTTCTTCGACGGCCCCGAAGCCCTCACCCGGGCGGCGGGACAGGTCTATGCCGAAGTCCTCGCTGCTGCGGTAGTCGTCCTCGGAGTCGCGGAGCTCGACCTCGGTGCCGTCGGAGGAGAGCACCTCCACGTTTAGGCAGAGGGACTTCATCTCCTTCACCAGCACCTTGAAGGACTCCGGGATCCCGGGCTCGGGGATGTTCTCGCCCTTGACGATGGCCTCGTACACCTTCACGCGGCCCGGCACGTCGTCGGACTTGATGGTGAGCAGCTCCTGCAGGGCCCAGGCCGCGCCGTACGCCTCGAGGGCCCAGACCTCCATCTCGCCGAACCGCTGGCCACCGAACTGCGCCTTACCACCCAGCGGCTGCTGCGTGATCATCGAGTACGGGCCGGTCGAGCGCGCGTGGATCTTGTCGTCGACCAGGTGGTGGAGCTTGAGCATGTAGATGTAGCCCACGCCGACCGGGTCGGGGAAGGGCTCCCCGGAGCGGCCGTCGAACAGGTGCGCCTTGCCGTCGCCGTTCACGAGGCGGTCGCCGTCGCGGGTCGGCAGCGTCTGGGAGAGCAGACCGGTGATCTCCTCCTCCGTGGCGCCGTCGAAGACCGGCGTCGCGAGACGCGAGTTGGCCTCCACGTGGCCGACGCCGACGTCGCGCAGGCGCGCCGCCCACTCGCCCTCGACGCCCTCGAGGTCCCACCCGGTCTTGCCGAGCCAGCCGAGGTGGGTCTCGAGGACCTGGCCGACGTTCATCCGGCTCGGCACGCCGAGCGGGTTGAGCACGATGTCGACCGGCGTCCCGTCCTCGAGGAACGGCATGTCCTCGACGGGCAGGATCTTGGAGATGACGCCCTTGTTGCCGTGACGGCCGGCGAGCTTGTCGCCGTCCTGCACCTTGCGCTTCTGGGCGACGTACACGCGGACCAGCTGGTTGACCCCGGGGGCCAGCTCGTCGTCGGAGTCGCGGTCGAAGACCCGGACGCCGATGACGGTGCCGGACTCGCCGTGGGGCACCTTGAGGGAGGTGTCGCGGACCTCGCGCGCCTTCTCGCCGAAGATCGCGCGGAGCAGCCGCTCCTCCGGCGTCAGCTCGGTCTCGCCCTTGGGCGTGACCTTGCCGACGAGGATGTCGCCGGTCGAGACCTCGGCACCGATGCGGATGATGCCGCGCTCGTCGAGGTCGGCGAGCATCTCCTCGCTGACGTTGGGGATGTCGCGGGTGATCTCCTCCGCCCCCAGCTTGGTGTCGCGCGCGTCGACCTCGTGCTCCTCGATGTGGATCGAGGTCAGCATGTCCTCCTGCACGACACGCTGGCTGAGGATGATCGCGTCCTCGTAGTTGTGGCCCTCCCACGGCATGAACGCCACGAGCATGTTGCGCCCGAGCGCCATCTCCGCACCGTCGGTGCAGGGCCCGTCGGCGAGCGGCGAACCCTTCTCGACGCGCTGGCCCTCGCTCACCAGCGGACGCTGGTTGATGCAGGTGCCCTGGTTGGACCGCTTGAACTTGCTCAGGCGGTACGTGGTGTAGCTGCCCTCGTCCTCGGCGACCTCGACCAGGTCGGCCGACACCGAGGTGACGACGCCGGCCTTCTTGGCGGTGGTCACGTCACCGGCGTCGACGGCCCCGCGGTACTCCATGCCGGTGCCCACGAAGGGGGCCTCGGAACGGAGCAGCGGCACGGCCTGGCGCTGCATGTTCGCGCCCATCAGGGCACGCGACGCGTCGTCGTGCTCGAGGAACGGGATCATCGCGGTGGCGACCGAGACCATCTGGCGCGGCGAGACGTCCATGTACTGGATGTCGTTGGCCGGCACGGTGTCCGGGTCGGCCTTGCGGCGGCGGGCGAGGACGCGCTCCTCGGCGAAGTGGCCGTCCTCGGTGAGGGCGGCGTTCGCCTGGGCGATCGTGTAGCGGTCCTCGACGTCGGCGGTCAGGTAGTCGATCTGGTCGGTGACCTGACCCTCGACGACCTTGCGGTACGGCGTCTCGACGAACCCGAACGCGTTGACCCGCGCGAAGGACGCGAGCGAGCCGATGAGGCCGATGTTCGGGCCCTCGGGCGTCTCGATCGGGCACATGCGGCCGTAGTGCGACGGGTGGACGTCACGGACCTCCATGCCGGCGCGGTCGCGCGACAGACCACCCGGGCCGAGGGCGTTCAGACGCCGCTTGTGCGTCAGGCCGGCGACCGGGTTGGTCTGGTCCATGAACTGGCTCAGCTGCGAGGTGCCGAAGAACTCCTTCAGCGCCGCGACGACCGGGCGGATGTTGATCAGGGTCTGCGGCGTGATCGCCTCGACGTCCTGGGTCGTCATCCGGTCGCGCACCACGCGCTCCATGCGGCCGAGGCCGGTGCGGAGCTGGTTCTGGATGAGCTCGCCGACGGTGCGGAGGCGACGGTTGCCGAAGTGGTCGATGTCGTCCTCCTCCACCAGCAGGTCGCCGCGCGGGGAGTCGAGCATCTCCTTGCCCTCGTGCAGCGCCACGATGAAGCGGATGGCGGCGACGATGTCCTCGGTCCGCAGCACCTGCTGGTCGAAGGGCGCGTCCAGGCCGAGCTTCTTGTTGATCTTGTACCGGCCGACCTTGGCGAGGTCGTAGCGCTTCGGGTTGAAGTAGTAGTTCTCCAGCAGCGCCTGCGCGGCCTCGCGCGTCGGCGGCTCGCCCGGGCGCAGCTTGCGGTAGATGTCGAGGAGCGCCTCGTCCTGGGTGGTGACGTGGTCCTTCTCGAGCGTGAGCCGCATGGACTCGTACTCGCCGAACTCCTCGAGGATCTGGGCGTCGGTCCAGCCGAGGGCCTTGAGCAGCACGGTGACGTTCTGCTTGCGCTTGCGGTCGAGGCGGACGCCGACCATGTCGCGCTTGTCGATCTCGAACTCGAGCCAGGCACCGCGGCTCGGGATCATCTTGCAGGTGAAGATGTCCTTGTCCGAGGTCTTGTCGGTGGTCTGCTCGAAGTAGACGCCCGGCGAGCGGACGAGCTGGGAGACCACGACACGCTCGGTGCCGTTGATGACGAAGGTGCCCTTGTCGGTCATGAGCGGGAAGTCGCCCATGAAGACCGTCTGGCTCTTGATCTCGCCGGTCTCGTTGTTCATGAACTCGGCGGTGACGAAGAGCGGGGCGGCGTACGTGACGTCGCGCTCCTTGCACTCGTCGACCGAGTTCTTCGGGGGCTCGAAGCGGTGGTCGCGGAAGGACAGCGACATGGTGCCGCTGAAGTCCTCGATCGGGGAGATCTCCTCGAAGATCTCCTCCAGCCCGGACTTGGTGTTCACGTCGGTCTTGCCCTCGGCCAGGGCGGCGTCAACCCGCTCGCGCCAGTCGGCGTTGCCGACCAGCCAGTCGAACGCGTCGACCTGCAGGTCCAGCAGGTCGGGGACTTCCATGGGTTCGGCGATCTTCGCGAACGAGATCCGGCCGGTGGTCGAGATGACCGGGTTGATGTTCTTCGAGGCGGTGCGCGAGGCGGCCAACTGCTGTGTCCTTCCGAGGCACTCGGGTGCTGTCGAGCTGTGTCTCAGCTCTTGTTAGCTGGTGAGCTGCTGCCCGCGCGCACGGCAAGTGACCCGAAGGGTGATCCGGGTCGACAAGATGGCGAGGGCAAACCCCAAGGTTAGCCGCTACAACCGGTCCGGTCAAGGAACGGGAGCAGGCCAAACCGAACCACGCAAACTGCGCGGCTCGGGGAAGAGCATACCGCCGGGAGGCCGGCTGACAAGGAGTGACGCGAAAACACGGGGGACCGACCCTGCGCGTGTCGTCCTCCCGGCGCGCACGACGGGGACGCGACGAGGCCCGGCCCCCGATTACGGGGACCGGGCCTCGGTGTCGTGCGGCGCTCCCCCGCAGCGGGAGGAGCGTCCTGCCCGTACGGACCTCGCCGTGGCGGGCCCGCGGGGCAGGCCTCAGATCACTTGTAGGAGACCTTGGCGCCGG
>Ga0325401_1004089_pt1 | contig 13646 bp, 3 predicted proteins | sample PopdelMetagenome_FD_205666 | JGI IMG/M metagenome (GOLD analysis project Ga0325401, IMG submission 205666) | Populus deltoides microbial communities from Bellville, Georgia, United States - Xylem-PdKOR-R2 | ecosystem: Host-associated > Plants > Phyllosphere > Stem > Wood/Secondary xylem | place...
GTGTCCACGGTCTTCATGACCACCGAGTTCGACGACGTCGACACCGCAACCACGTTCGGCGCTACTCCCTACGCAAGCGTGAAGGAAGCTCTATGCGAAGCGGGCGTGGTCGGCAAGCTCGCCAATTCGGGGGAGATTGACACCGCCCGGCTGCAACCGCTTGTCGCGCCGGCGGTCGACGCGGCGCGGGTCCTCATGGAGAACGTATCGTCCTCCCAGCGGTCGGACATCGAGCGACGCGTGTCCGAGTGGGGCGAACGGGTCGAGGCCTGGCAGAACGACGCGTCGGCTCTGAGTCAGATCGCGGGACTGCGCCGGCAACGCGACACGATCAGCGAGGAGCGCCGTATAGCGGAGTCGATGCGGCCGCAGCAGATGCTCGTGCGGCCGTTGCTCATCGTCGTGCCACGAGAGGGAGAGTTCTGATGGCCTCGGATGCGTTCGTCGTCGGCGAGGACTGGATCAGCGAGCACTACTTCACCACCGACGCAACGTCGCAGTCGTTCCACGCGCGCACGCTCGCGCGGCGCAAGGAGTGGGACGAGTTGGCGAGCTCGGCCGACGGCGCCAGGGCCGTGGCGACTCCGCGCAGTCGCTTCACCGCAGCGCGCAACGAACTCAGTGCCGCCCTCTCATCCACCAACCCAAGCGATCCCCAGGCGATACGCGACGCGCTGCTCATTCCGCTACGTCGAGTGCTCGGCTTCACCTCGGGCGCCGGTCGCGAACTTGACGCCGCGGGCCCACTTACTCTCGTTCGGCAGGCCGGCATCGAGGGCGCACCGGCGGTCGCGGTGCTCGACGCAACGCCGGTCGAGTCGCTTGAAGACCTGCTCGTCAAGGATGACAACACCCTGCTCGAGCCGTTCACCCTCGCCGACGACCCCAACCACCCGATCCGCTCGGTCGCGCGCTTGCTCTCGCGCATCTTCGTGGCCGACGACGCGCCCCCCTACGCTGTGGTGCTCGCAGGTCGATGGGCGCTCGTCGCCGAACGCGAGCGCTGGGCGGAGGGGCGATACCTCGCCGTCGACGTGCAGCTCGTGGCCGACCGCAACGAGACGGGGCGGGCGAAGGAGATCGACCGGATGCTCGCGGCGCTCAGCGCCGACTCGTTCGTTCCCGACGCCGAAGGCGTCGTGTGGTGGTCGAGCGTGCTCGAGGAGTCGGTCAAGCACACGGTCGGGGTATCTAAGGACCTCCGCGACGGCGTGCGACTCTCGATCGAGATCATTGGCAACGACGTGGTGCACCGGCGCGCGACACGCGGCCTCGCTCCGCTCCCGCCTGAGGAGGCACAGCCGCTCGCGAAGCAGGCGCTGCGCTACCTCTACCGCATCCTGTTCCTCCTCTATGCGGAGGCATCGCCGGAGCTCCAGGTGCTGCCGGTGAACGTCGCCGAGTACGAGGAGGGCTACAGCCTCGACCGCTTGCGGGAACTCGTGCTCGTGGAGCAGCTGAGCCACGACTCCGCGTGTGGCACGCACCTCTACCAGTCGCTTGACGTGCTGTTCCGCATGGTTGACCAGGGCTCCCCCGAGCCGCGTGACCCGGACGCCGAGCGTGAGGGGCTCGTGTTCAACAGCCTGCGGGCCGACCTCTTCGCTCCCAGAGCCATCGCGCACGTCTCCGCCGTCGGATTGAGCGACGGCGCCCTACAGCGCGTGCTCGCCCACCTGCTGCTCACCAAGCGGCAGGGCAAGCGCGACCGGGGCTTCATCAGCTACGCCGACCTCGGCATCAATCAGCTCGGCGCCGTGTACGAGGGCCTCATGTCGTACACCGGTTTCTTCGCCGAAACCGAACTCCTCGAACTCGCGAAAGATGGCGACGCCTCGAAGGGGTCGTGGGTGGTGCCGGTCGAACGGGCCGACGACCCGGTGTTCAAGAGTCACTTCGTGCACCTGGAGGATCCGCTCACCGGCGAGCGACGACCGGTGCGGCACGAGCGGGGCAGCTTCGTGTTCCGGCTCGCGGGCCGGGAGCGACAGCAGTCAGCCTCCTACTACTCGCCGGAGGTACTGACACGTTTCGTGGTATCGCAGGCGCTCGTGGAACTGCTCGACCAGGACGGTCATACGACATCGGCGGCCGAGATCTTGAAGTTGACGGTGTGTGAGCCCGCGCTCGGTTCGGGGGCGTTCGCTATCGAGGCAGTGCGGCAGCTCGCCGAGCAGTACCTCCAGCGCCGGCAGGAGGAGCTCGGCGAGGCGATCGATCCGGACGCCTACCCCCGCGAGCTGCAGAAGGTGAAGGCGTCGATCGCGCTGCACCAGGTATACGGAGTCGATCTCAACGCCACTGCTGTGGAGCTCGCCGAGATCTCGCTCTGGCTCGACACCATGGTCGCCGGCCTCGACGCTCCGTGGTTTGGGCTGCATCTCAAGCGGGGCAACTCGCTCATCGGCGCGCGCCGTGCAGTGTTCTCACGAGCACAGGTGGAGTCGAAGGGCTGGCTCACCGACGTGCCGCGCGACGTGCCCATCACTTCGCTCGCCGATGACCTGCGCGAGGGTCGCCTCGGAAGCGAGATCTCGGGCAGTATTCACCACTTCCTCCTTCCCTCGGCGGGATGGGGCAGCGCGGCCGAGGCCAAGGAGGCGAAGGAGCTCGCCCCCGAGGCCGTCGCCACGCTCAAGGCCTGGCGGCGCTCGGTCACTGCGAAGCCGACGAAGAAGGAGATCGACCGGCTGTCAGCACTGTCGTACCGTGTCGAGGCGCTCTGGCAGCTCGCGCTACGCCGCCTCGAGGTGGCCGAGAACGAGGTGCGCCGCGACATCGACCTGTGGGGCGCGGATGAGCAGCCACCTCCTGGTTCTCTGCAGCGTCCCGAGATCGAATCCAAGCTCGGAGACTCTGGCGGCGCCTTTCAGCGTCTACGACGGGTGATGGATGCGTGGAGCGCACTGTGGTTCTGGCCACTCACGCAGAGCGACGTGGCGCCGCCAACGACCGACCAGTGGATAGAAGGGCTCGAAGCCGTGCTCGGCATGCACCGGGAGGAGCGGCGGTCTCGTGGAGCCCGGTACGGCAGCGCGGACCTGACGCCGGGTACCTCCTGGGCCGATCTCGGAACGGCCGAAGATTGGGACCTCAGCATCGCTGGCGTAGTCGACATCGATCGGGCACTGCGGGAGCACCCCTGGCTCGCGGTCGCGGAGGGCATCGCCCGCACGCAGGGGTTCTTCCACTGGGAGCTCGACTTCGCGACGGTGTTCCAGCGCGGCGGGTTCGACCTGCAGGTAGGGAACCCGCCGTGGGTTCGACCCCGATCAGACATCGACGCACTACTTGCCGAGGGCGACCCGTGGTGGCAATTAGCGGTCAAGCCGACCCAAGCCGTCGTCTCGACCCGACGCGCTGCGACTCTAGAGCTGAATGGCATGTCGGAGCTGGTGCTCGGCGGCACCAGCGACGTTGCCGTGCTCGCAGCCTTCGTCGGCGCACCGCAGAACTACCCCTACCTCACCGGTTTACAGCCCGACCTGTACCGCTGCTTCATGTCGCAGGCCTGGCGGCACTCGAGCCTGCGCGGGATCGCGTCACTGATCCACCCTGAGACGCACTTCACCGACGAGAAGGCCGGCCTCCTGCGAGCGGGTACTTACGAGCGCTTGCGCCGGCATTGGCAGTTCGTCAACGAGCTCTCGTTGTTCGAGGTTCACCATCTCGTGTCGTACGGCGTCCATGTGTACGGCGCGGGCCGCGAGGTCGGCTTCGATATGGCGACATCGCTCTACCATCCCGACACGGTCGGTCGTTCCTACCTGCACGATGGATCGGGTGAGGAACCTGGGCTGAAGGATCGCGACGGCAAGTGGGATTTGCGCCCGCATCGCAACCGCATCATCACGGTCGACAAAGAAACCCTCGGCACGTGGCATGCGATCCTCGAATCGTCGGACACGCCCATTCGTCGCACCCGAATGGTCTACGCCGTCAACCGCGCCACCGCCGCCGTACTCGACAAACTGTCGGCCGCACCCCGCCTGGGAGAACTTGGGCTCGAGTTCTCAGCAGGCTGGCACGAGAAGAACGATCGCACCAAGGGCTACTTCGACGTGGAGTGGGGACCGGTAGATTCATGGAGGGACGCTATCCTGCAAGGGCCGCATCTCTTCGTAAGTAACCCGTTCTATAAGTCGCCCAACGAGACCCTGCTACATAATCAGGATTGGTCGGCGGTTGACCTAGAAACACTCGGGCCAGATGCGCTTCCCGTTACCGCCTATAAACCCTCCGGGTATCGTTCCACTTATGACTTGGCCTTCACGCACTGGGGGCCCGAACGGATGCCGGCACGCGATCATTATCGCGTTTCCTGGCGCTACATGGCGGCAAACACGGGACAGAGGACATTAATCTCTGCAGTTATTCCACCCGGTACCGCTCCTACACATGGGCTCAACTCGCTCGGGCATCGTTCTCAGTTGCGGCACACTATGTTGGTAGGCGCCATCACATCCGCGCTTCTCTCAGATTTCCAAGTGCGTACAGCGCCAAAGGCGAATATACCTCGATCGACTATTGAGCGACTTGCCTGGTCGCCAGCCCATCAGCTTACTTCTGATCTTCTCGTGCGGTACGGACGCCTCGTCTGTCTCAGTAATGCATGGGCTGATGCCTGGGATGCGGTCATGACTCATATTGAGGAGCCCTACCGCGTGGAGTGGTCGTCGGTTGTACCGTTGCGGAAAGATATCGAACGCCGCCAGGCGCAGGTGGAGATCGACGCGATCGTCGCGCTTATGCTCGGCGTCACAGCGGACGAGCTGTGCACGGTCTACCGCACGCAATTCGCGGTGCTCTACGGCTACGACCGCAACGTGTACTTCTACGACGCGAACGGGCGGCTCGTGCCGAACTCGGTGCTGACCGGGTGGCGCAAGCGCGGCGAGGGCATCACGGAGGAGGAGCGCACGGCGACGAACGCCTCCGGTAACACCTACACCTACGAGCTCCCATTCGTGACACTCGACCGCGAAGCCGACATGCGGCAGGCCTACGCGCACTTCGAGCGCGTGCTCGAGGAGCGATCGTGACCGAGCTGCTGCCGACACTGCAGGCGCAAGACGTGCGCGAGAGCCTGATCGACTTCCTGCGCACGACCTTCGCTCTGACCGACCTGGAAGCGAGCGATGCTCTCGCCCACTTCCTTGACGACACCCAAGACGGCATCTTTAAGGGCCCGTACGTGCGCATACGCCTACCCTTCAAGGGCGCCGCCGAGGGGTGGCGGGAGTCGCTCGAGTGGGCACCCGACCAATTTCCGCCCTATGGCCATCAAGCAGAGGCGTATCAACGGCTGAGCTCCCTCGACCTCGGCGTGGAGAAGCCGCGCCCGTTGCCGACCCTTGTCACCACAGGCACTGGCTCGGGCAAGACCGAAGCCTTCCTGGTGCCGATCCTCGACCACGTGCAACGGGCTAAGGCGCTTGGCGAGACGGGGATCAAAGCGCTGATCCTCTACCCGATGAACGCGCTCGTCAACGATCAGGCGGACCGCCTGAAGGACCTCATCCTCGCAGAGCCACGTCTAACCGGCATCCGCGCCGCTCGCTACACGGGGCAGGGCGGATCGAAACGCTCGACGGTGAGCGCGGCCGGGCTGATCACGGACCGGCACGCTATACGTGCGGAGCCGCCCGACATCCTGCTCACCAACTACAAGATGCTCGACCAGCTGCTGCTGCGCACTCACGATCAGCCGCTCTGGGCGGCCAGTGCCACGAGCTTGCGCTACCTCGTGCTCGATGAGTTCCACAGCTACGACGGCGCGCAGGGCACCGACGTGGCCATGCTGCTGCGGCGGCTCGGGCTCGCTCTCAAGCGGCACTGGCCCGACGAGCACGAGCACATCGACGATGACGCCCGCGCTCGTCCGCTCGGCCTGCTCACCCCCGTGGCCACCTCGGCAACCCTCGGCGACAAGGGCGACCCCGCGCAGATGATCGAGTTCGCGCACAGGGTGTTCGGTGAGAAGCTCGACGAGTCAGATGTTGTGACGGAGACGCGTCTCACGGTCGACGAGTGGTCCGCTGGCGCGCTCGAAGCTCTCACCGCTACGGGCGCGGTGCCCGTGGAGGTGACTCTTCCAGTCGCGCAGCGGTTGAACACCGCTCTCGGCGAGCTCGGCGACCTCTCCACCGACGCGCCAGCACTCGTGCGCACTATGGCGACGCACCTCTGGACGGGACTGCCCGGCGACAGTAGTGACAGCACCCTGTTCATGTCGTTCCGCGCACATCCCCTCGTGCATCGACTCGCCAGGGCGGCAGAGGACGCGAGGCCTCAGGCGACACTGGCCGCAGAGCTGTTCCCCGCCGAGCTCGCACCGACCGAGTCGACCGCGGAGCGCGATGAGCGGAATGAACGTCTACTCACCGCTCTTGTCGCGGCGCTCGGGCACGTGCGCAAGAGCGCCGGCCGCTCGGAGCTGTCCATCGACGCACATCTGTGGCTGCGGTCTCTCACCCGCGTCGACCGCATCGCGGGCGCGAGCGCGGACTACCGCTGGAGCGACCAGGTGCACGCCGAGTCGCTCGACAACACCGACCCCTACAGCGCCGAGGACCGCCCGCAGTTCCCGGCTATCTACTGTCGACACTGCGGCCGCAGCGGGTGGGGCGTGCAGCTCGCGCCCACCGGCGGCGACCTCGCTGCCGACGACGCCGACATTCGCGCCAACCATGCGGTGAAGAAGGGCGGGTTCCGAGCGCTGATCTTCGCCCCCCGTGAAGCCGACCGGGACCTCGCCGACCGCAAGGTCGGCGGCGATGGCGTGCGGGGGCTCAGCTGGTTCCGTGTGGAGCAGCGACGACTCGCTGCCGCGGCGCCCGACGACGACGACCCCGCCGTCGCCGGCGGGTGGGTGCTTCCCGTGCTGACGGTGACCGGCGACGACGTGGAGACTGCGTCTCGCGACGACACCTGCCCCTCCTGCGAACGAGCCGACGGTATCCGGTTCCTCGGCAGCGCGATCGCCACCATGCTCTCGGTGGCGGTCACGAGCATGTTCGGCGACGCCGCTCTCTCGGCTGACGAGAAGAAAGCGATCGTGTTCACGGACAGCGTGCAAGACGCCGCACACCGTGCCGGCTTCGTGCAGAGCCGCGCTCACGTGTTCGGGTTCCGCAACGCCATCCGCCGAGCCGTCGGCGACCAGACCCTCAGCGTCGACGCGATCGTCGACGCGATGCTCGCTCAAGCCACGACCCCCGTCGAGCGGTACCGACTGCTCGCCCCCGACATCGCCGATCGTGACAAGTTCCGCGACTACTGGGAGAAGGGCAAGGTCACGCCGAGCACCCGCACCAACATCAGGCGCCGGCTGCTGCTCGATGTCGGGCTCGAGTTCGGTCTGCAGTCCGGAGTCGGCCGCACACTCGAGCGCACCGGCAGCCTCGCGGCGCGCGTCGAAGTTGGCACGGCAGCGCGGCTCGAGCAGCTCGCGCGTTCAGTGGTCGACGGCTTCGATCGCGTCGAGACGCTCGACGAGTCGGCTCCCGAGGCGGTGCCGGGTGACCAGCTCGTGCAGTGGGTGCGTGGGGTGCTCGAGCGCATGCGTGACCGCGGCGCGATCGGACACGATTGGCTGCGCAAGTACGTCGAGAGCGACGGTCGCCGGTGGTCGATCTGGGGCGGACGACCCCGCGGCGTCGGCATGCCCGCCTTCCCCGAGGGGCGCGATGCCCCCGGCTTCCCCCGGATCGGGCCCCCCGCTCCGACCGGCCGCGACAGCCAACGCTCGCACCTCGACATCGCCTCGTCGTCCCAGAGTTGGTTCGCCACGTGGACACGCAAGACGCTCGGCGTCTCGGCGGTCGACGGCGCGCGGCTCATCAAGCTCCTCTTCGCCAAGATGCACACCGACGGCATGCTCGTCGCGACCACGCTGAGCAATGGCGCCGTGGTCTACCAGCTGGGCCCCGAGCAGATCGCCGTGAGCCCCATCGCCGAGGTCGACCTCAAGGCAAAGCGGCACACACTCGAGTGCGACACGTGCGCTGCACCTACACACGGCCCGATCGAGGTCATCGACCAGTTCGTCGGCGCACCCTGCAATTCGGCACGATGCGCCGGGCGCCGTCGACGCACCGCCGCCCTTCCCAACTACTACCGGACGCTCTACGACACTGGCGACATGCGACGGGTGGTGGCGCGGGAGCACACTAGCCTGCTGCCCGACGAGACCCGCCTCGACGTGGAGACGCGCTTCAAGTCGTCGAGTACCGAGCCTGATGCGCCGAACGTGCTCGTCGCCACGCCGACGCTCGAGATGGGCATCGACATCGGCGACCTCTCCGCCGTGATGCTGGCCGGCCTGCCCCGCACCGTCGCGTCGTACCTGCAGCGCGTGGGCCGAGCCGGCCGCCTCACGGGCAACGCGCTCTCGCTCGCCTTCGTCACCGGCCGCGGGGATCAGCTGCCGAAGATCGGCGACCCCCTCTCGGTCGTCAACGGGAAGGTGCGCGCGCCCGCGACCTACCTCGACGCCGAGCAGATCCTGCAGCGCCAGTACACCGCGTTCCTCATCGACTCGCGCTCAGCAGGCCTCGACACGCCGCCCTCTTCGGCACGAGACGTGCTGCGCTCCACGGAGTCCGGAAGCTTCCTCGGCGATCTCATCAGGTACGCCGAAGGGGACTCGACCACGCACGTCGACACCTTCATCGCGTCCTTCGGCGGACTCCTCGGTGAGGCCGCGCTCGAGAGCCTCCGTCGTTTCGCGACGACGGGGGAAGCACCTGGCACGAGCCCTCTCGCCGAAGCGGCCAGGACGGCGGTGGCTGACTGGGTGCATGAGCGCTCGCTACTCGTGCATCGTCGCGATGCGATCGAGCTCGCACTCCCCGAGCTGCAGACCGCTGCGGAGCACGTTGCCGCGACCTCGGAGAGCAAGGACGAACTGCGGTCTGCGCAGGTCTCGATGAAGCTCATGGGTGCGCTGATCTACCGCCTCGACACCGAGCCGTGGGTCGGCGCGCTCGAGCGCTTCGGGTTGCTGCCGAACTACACGCTGCTCGACGACAGCGTGCGCCTCGACGTCTCGCTCAGCTGGATCGACCCCGACTCACAAGAGTACGAGCACGACGCAGCCTCCTACGACCGCGCCGCCGGCGTGGCCATCGGCGAACTTGCCCCGGGCTCGAAGTTCTACGCGCAGGGGCTCGAGATCTCCATCGACGCGGTGGACCTCGGGCAGGCGGGCGAGGCGGTGCACGAGTGGCTGCTGTGCCCCTCGTGCGGATTCAGCCGCGAGTCTTCACTCGGCGATCTGGCATCCTGCCCGCGCTGCGGCGACACGGGTATCGCCGACGCGGGCCAGCGGCTGCGCATTGTCGAACTGCGCAACGTGTCCGCCGAGGTGCGGCGCGATGAGGCGACCATCACCGACCGCCGTGATGAACGCGAACGGGTGCGGTTCCACCTCACGCCGACGGTGGACATCGACCCGACGAAGATCGTGGACACCTGGTACGTCGAGTCCACCGGCTTCGGCGTGAAGTATCTACGCGATGTGACCGTGCGCTGGCTTAACCTCGGCCGCCTCGGCGCGGGAGGACCGTCGCGATTCATCGCGGGCGAGGAGACGAAGGCACCGCTGTTCCGTGTGTGCGAGGCGTGCGGCAAGCTCGACTCCACCGCCGGAGCGAACAGTCGGCGCGAGCACCGGTCCTGGTGTCCGCACCGAGGCGACACCGCCGAACACGTCACCAGCATTGCGCTGAGCCGCAGTCTTCGGACCCAAGGCGTGGTGCTGCGGCTGCCCGGGCCGATGACGCGCGGCGACGGTCTCGTGGTGCCCAGCCTCGCTGCGGCCGTCCGCCTCGGTCTGCGCGAGACCATCGGCGGCGATCCCGATCACCTGCGCATGCTCACCACCGTCGATCCCGAGCTCAGCGACGGCTCCGACAATGTGGTCTCACTGCTCATTCACGACGTCGTTCCCGGCGGAAGCGGATACCTCGCTGACCTGGCCGACCCCGAGCGCATCCGCGCCCTCCTCGAAGCCGCGCTGCGTGTGCTCGAGGCGTGCGAGTGCCAGCACGAGAACCGAGCCGCGTGTCATCGGTGCCTTCTGCCGTTCATCGACGGCACGTCGGCGGACCGACTCTCTCGGCTGAGCGCCGTCGGCAGTCTCCGTACTCTGCTCGAGTACTCCTCGTCCGGGGAGCCAGGCGCATGGTCCATCACGACGACGAAACCTCCGCTGCCACCGGACATAGACTCCGTGTTCGAGGGGTGGTTCAAGGAGCAGTTCATCGCGCGCGCGAAAGCGATCGGCACCGTGAAGGAGTTGCCCGGGAACAGCGGTAGCCGGGTGCTCGTGACGCTCGGCTCGTCGGGGATGCAGTGGATGCTGACCCCGCAAGTGCCGCTCGGCGCGACGCAACCCGACTTCGTGCTCGACCGGTTCAATGGCCCTGCTGACAGCATCGCGATCTACACCGACGGCTACCGCTTCCACGCCTCCGCGCAGCACAACAACATCCGCAGCGACGCCGAGAAGCGGCGCGGCGCGCGCGCGCAGGGATACCGCGTGCTGGCGATCACCTGGCACGACCTGCAGCGATCGGCCGATGGCCACCCCGATACTGATGTCGGCGGGTGGTACGACGTGCAGGCGGCCGGACAATTCGGAGCGGCGCTCGGCTTCTCGCTCTCGATGCTCGAGTCAGTGCGCTTGGATCCGCTCACGCGACTGATGAAGTGGATGCAGGACCCGGACGGCACGCTCAGCGACTGGGGTCGCGTGGCCGAATGTCTGCCATTACTCGTGCGCACTGGTACGCAGACTGAGGACTTCCCGGCCTCGACGTCCCTGCGCCGCGACGCCGCGTTGTGGATCCGCGACGAGATCACCCCGGTGCAGTCGGGACAGCACTGGGGTGTGCGAGTCGGCGGCACTGCCTTCGTCGCACGCACCACTACCGGGCACTCCACCGAAGCCGTGGTCGCACTCGACGACAGGGCCGAAGCACTCGTGGCGGATGCCAACCAGATCGATTGGCGAGCGTGGTTGCAGATGTCGAACGTGCTCACCTTCGCCCCGTTCTCGAGCCCAATCTCGATCGTCGCCCTCTCGGAGATCGCGGATCCTCCGCAGAACTCGGACACCGTCATGCCCGAGGAGATCCCTGTGGAGTGGCGATCTCTCTTCGATCAGCTCACGAGCGACGAGGTCGCTTTCGCCGCGGTCATGGCCGCCGAGGCGGATCTGCCGGTGCCCGAGGTCGGGCGCGAGTTGGGCGACGGCATCCCGGTCTCCTTCGTCTGGGAGGACCAGCGTCTGCTGGCTGCCGACTCGCTCGGCGACGATGACCAGGCCGAACTCGCGGCAGCCGGCTGGACTGTGATCCCGTTCGATCTCTCCGAGCTGCGCTCGGCCCTCAGCACGACGAAGGCGACCTGATGCCCAACATCATCCTGACCAAGCTCAAAGGGCAGACGCACGACAAGCCCATCAAGGCGAAGATCCACACCTTCCTCGAGAAGCTGACCGAGAGCGACGAGACGCTCGGGTTGCACATCGAGCCGATGCAGAACCCGGCCGACACGCGAGCTCGCACCGGCCGCGTCGATCAGAGTCTGCGGGCCGTGCTGTACCGGCTCGAGGACAGCGGGCAGGACCGGACCTACGTCTACGCAGGCACGTTCGAGCACGACGAGGCGATCGAACGGGCACGCACACGTGTGCTCAAGATCAATCCGGTGAACGGGGTTCCGGAGTTGATCGACGCCGGTACCCCTTCCACTACGGCGGACGCACAGATGCCGGCCTCCTCCAGCGAGAGCTCCGAGCCGGAGAATCCGTTCCTGCTGGCCAACGGCTACGTCTTCGCAGACCTGACCGACGAACTCGGCTTCGATCAGGTGACTGCGACGAAGCTGTGGAAGGCCCCCGACGACGAGGCGCTGCTCGCGATCTCCGAGTCGCTCGAGAACGAGTGGCAACGGCACGCCGTGCTCGGGCTCGCCGTCGTCGACGCCGTGGCGAAGATCAAGGACGACCTCGGGCTCGCCGCGCCCGACGCGGTCGATACCGATCCCGGAGCGCCCACACCCGACGCCGAGTTGCTCGACGCCTTCAAGTCGAACCCGGCAGCGCAGATGACCTTCAGCTACATCGGCGACGACCAGGACGAGCTGCGGCGTGTGATCGAGTCGGACGACTTCGGCGCGTGGCGCGTGTTCCTGCACCCCGAGCAGCGGCGCTACGTCGTCGGTGACTACAGCGGCCCTTTCCGCTTGACGGGCGGGGCCGGCACCGGCAAGACGGTGGTGCTGCTGCATCGCGCACGACAGCTCGCGCGCACGAACCCGGATGCCCGAGTGCTGCTGTCTACCTTCACTCGCGCACTGGCGAGCAACCTGCAACGCGACCTGCGTCGACTCGACCCGGACATCCCCATCGCCGATTCGTTGGGCGGCCGAGGCGTCGACGTGCGTGGGATCGACCAGCTGGGGGTGGCCGTGCGCGACGTCGCCGGTGACGCCTTCGCTGCGGCCGCGACTGCCGTGCTGGGCGCTCCACTTCCGCCGAAGAATCGGCTCGTGCGCAACGAGGAGGGGTGGGCCGACGCGATCACGGACGCCGGCGGCGGTCTGCCTCCGCAACTCCGGCACGAGTCGTTCTTCGCCGGCGAGTACCTGCAGGTCATCCTTCCGCACAGCATCACCGACCGTGACACATACTTCGCCGTGCGCCGCCCGGGTCGAGGCGTGGCCCTCGACCGAGCTAAGCGCGCCCTCGTGTGGGCAGTGATCGAGCGCTACCGCAAGACCGCGCGTCTCCGCGGCACGATCTCATTCGCGGAGAACGCCTCCGTCGCCGCCGCATGGCTCGAGACGGCGGGTATCGACTCCACTGCCCGCGTGAATCATGTGCTCGTCGACGAGGGGCAGGACCTCACGCCGTCGCACTGGCGCCTCATCCGCGCGCTCGCTCGGGAGGGCCGCAACGACATGTTCCTCGCGGACGACAGCCATCAGCGCATCTACGGCCAGCACGTGGTGCTGAGTCGCTACGGCATCAAGACCGTCGGCCGCTCACGTCGCCTCACTTTGAACTACCGCACGACCGAGCAGAACCTACGGTTCGCGATGGGCGTGCTCTCTGGAGCTGCTTACGTCGATGCGGCCGGCGAGTCGGAGCAGGAGACGGGGTACAAGTCCGCGCGACGCGGCCCCGACCCCGTTTGGCTTCCTACAGCGTCGCAGTCGATGCAGATCGCGGCCGTTGCGGATCTGGTGGGCTCGTGGGTCGCCGAGGGTGCGTCTCCCGACGAGATCGCGGTGCTCGTGCAGGCGCGGAACACCGTGAGCCAGCTTGTGGAGGAGCTCTCCGGCCGCGGACTCGCCGTGTCACCGCTGGTCAAAGACGCCCCGCCAGCCGGCAAGACCGTGATCATGACAATGCACAGCTCGAAGGGGATGGAGTTCTTTCGAGTCGTCCTCTTCGACGTCTCGGCGGGGCAGTTCCCGACCAAGTACGTTCTCGACGCGCTCGCGCCGGAGGAGCGGGAGGATCAGCGCCTCCGCTCCCGCTCGCTCCTCTACGTAGCGGCCTCCAGGGCACGGGACGCACTCGTGGTGTCGTGGCGCGGGGAGCGGTCGGAATTGCTCGCGGGCTGAAATCTTGC
>Ga0325401_1004090_pt1 | contig 13644 bp, 7 predicted proteins | sample PopdelMetagenome_FD_205666 | JGI IMG/M metagenome (GOLD analysis project Ga0325401, IMG submission 205666) | Populus deltoides microbial communities from Bellville, Georgia, United States - Xylem-PdKOR-R2 | ecosystem: Host-associated > Plants > Phyllosphere > Stem > Wood/Secondary xylem | place...
TTTTTTTTTTTTTTTTTTATCCTTCTGTTTCCGAATGGTGGATAACAAATCCACCAAGCTCAAGACTTCAGTGGGCTCAAAAGTGCGCTTAGAGCACTTGTTAAGAGTCATCTAATACTCCAATCAATTCACGTCTTTTTTTTATTAGAAATTATTTTAAACACTTAAAAACATTACCATATAAAACACACAATTATTTAATGTATTTTAATTATCCTATATTTTTATTTAATATTTTATTTTCATTCATTTACTTAACACAATACATTAAAATAAAATAAAATAAAATATAAAGTCTAATAGAAATATTCTTATCATTTTTAATATTTGAACAACAATTTTGTTTAAATTACACATATCAAATAGAAAAATAATTAATAAATGAATTAATGTTAAGAAATTCTTGGAAATGCTAAATTTACCATTTAGTGTTAATTGATAAATTAATGTACGAGTATGGATTCAAAGTGTAGGTAACATTCCTGTGAGCTAATTTTATTTTAAAACAAAGTGGAAATTCAAAACATGATAAGTTGACATAGTTGAAACCCATTTGCTTAATTTTTGATTTTTTTTTATTTCATTTTTGAGGGAAGATGTTTTAGATTAATAGGAGTTAATTTGTCAAACCATTAAACAGATTATGAACCTAGTTGAGTTTAACAATTTTGTTTCTTGGAATCATTTTTTTAATTATATCACATATAGGATAGGAAAGTGATTGAATAAAATTTAAGGGAAAATAAATTTTAAGGGAAAAAAAGATATTATGAAGGGTTGTACAAAAAAGCATATGCTAATATATATATATATATATATATATATATATATAAAAGAGATAATTTTATTCGAAAACATGTAAAAATTGAAAGAAATTTTATAAATATTACTCTAAAAAGTTTCTAAATTAATTTATTTTAATGAATACCTGATGAGACAAGCATCTCAAACATATTTATTATAATTAATTTAAATTTAAATTAAATGAAAAAAAAAGTTAAAAGAAGGGCAGACAATTGAGCGTTAAATGGTCACCTAGATTTCTTAATATTTTTTTATTTGTTCCAAGTATCGAACGGCATGTAATTCATCACAATTTTTTTACTAAAAAAAATAGATGATGTGTCGTTTCTATTTTTAGATTCTGACCCAAAAAAAGTTTAGAAAATGGACCAGTGAGGTTTTAACCAAAAAAACAATTCTTAACATGTTTTAACCTAAAATCACCTTAAAAAGAACCCTTACAATTCTCAAAAAAAAAAAAAAATCTCAACCCAAAATGACTCTAGATGAGTAATGAAAAAATCACAAAATTAAATAAAAAATGTTTTCTTTCTTAACTTCAATATACTTTTTTGTCAAGAGAAAAAAAAGGATTTAATTGAAGCTTTCATTCATCGAATGAACTTATTAATACTAAGAATAAATTTTTTTTTATTGCTATAATATTGATAATCAATGATTTTTTTTTTTCCTGACAACTTTTTCTTTTATTTTTCAAACCCAGAAACTTAAACGTGAACAAAATATTTGGATCAAAATATATAATTATCAAAAAAGCATAAATAAAAAAAAGGCACTAATATACAGGTTTTGAAAACAAAGTCTTTAATGTTTTTCTCGGTTTTAATTTTAATCCCTTTATTTTTAATTTTTTACAAGTAATAAATTAATTTTTTTAAAATCAAACATGAACTCAATATCTAAAAATGAAAATTTACATAGCAAGAACAGATCAATTTCAACTAACTTAAACATGAAAATAATTAAACTGAAAAAAACTACGTGGATGGAAAAAAAAATTGTGCTTGAAACCGCAAATGATGTATTTTTTTTCTCAATTTCAATTCAAGTCTCTATATTTTTAATTACAGCAAACAATAAAAGGAGATTTTTTTTACAAAACCAAACAACCAAAAACTGGGCAGATGTTATCTTAGAAAGTTGCTGTCAGATTACTATGCAAACTGTCTCAATAGAACAGGCAAAGAACATTGTTACGAGGGAACACCTATCTATGTGTATCAAGTTTCCACTTTGGGTGCAAGATCATACTATTTGAAATCAGTTTTGCGGCCTACCTAATTCATTAAGATCTATGGGATTCTGGGTTTGCAGGTGTCCCTGATGATGTATTTTTCCAACGAAATTTTGGGGGAGGGAGTTCAGGAAGACGACAAGAAGTTGCTTGAGCGGACTGGTCTGGCCTCTTATTTCAATTTTATCACCTAATATAGTGGAAAAGGTACTTTGTGAATTGATCAGTGCCTTGATTGATGTTTATTTATATATATATATATATATAGTTAATCTGTCTGACAAACAAGTAAGAACTACCGTAGGTAGGCTGTTTAAAAATTGAATGCTACTCCTTGACAATCCATGCTTTTTTCACCAAAGCCCTATATATAGAGTGCGTGATAGTCTTACAAAATCCTTTCATTGAAAGTAAATTTAGTTGGATGTGTATCTAATGTATTGCGTAAGTGGATTTTAATTAATGAATTTTTATTAATTTAATTGTTAATATTTTTTGGTATTTGAATTTATAAGATTATCAATACATGTTTTGACACTATGAAAACCAAACTATCCAGATCTACATGTTGTTTCTTCTTCTTTTCCAACCATTTTTGTTGAACCACATTCATTAAAAAGGCGCATTTGTGGTTTTCAAGGGATGAGATTTGATCCAAAAACAGTCTTTATGGAGAAAGATTGCTTCTTCTTCTTCTAAATCAAGGCATTGATACTGAGATCTGAAATTATTGACAAAGAATAAATCTTAAAAATTGTCGTCAATAGATAAAATAAGCTCATGATGAAGCATTAAGGACGCAAAAAATAGTGGTGTTTGTCAATCTGAAATTATTTAAGACATGCTTTAGCATAAGCTAACCTCATCCATTACCAGAAAAAACATCATGCAAAGACTGTTTGTACTAGAAAACATGACCTAAGCATTGTTTGGGCTCGAAAAAAAAAACAACGAGCAAGGATTTTGGTGAGAATTCAGGTGATTTGGAGATTTTAATGTTTATAGCACTTCAAGTTTTCTACATTAGGGCTTCTAGGTATTCTTAAAGACGGGTTAAAAACTTTTTAAAAAATTTATCTATACCTTGGAACCTCAGAATAAACTGTATTATAAACAGCCAACCCCCAGCCCAGACCTGTACCATCCCCTGCAAAGGTAGCATGAAACTGCAGCTGGATTCTTCACTACAGTCAAACGATGTTTTCTGACATAAATTCTTCAAACCAATCAGGGAACGTTGAATGAATTGAATCGGCACCATGTCCTGATTCTCAAAGATGAGCAGGTTGTGCTTGACCATCCATGCGTGAGCAAAGAGGAAGACCTGTTCAATGGGAAGAGTCTTCACTATTTCCTGTTACCATCCCTTGAAGCAAGACTGAGCTGCAGTGGATACATGAAAACCAAGAGGACAGTCTTGGCTTACATGCAATTTTTTTCATCCTAGGGAGTAAGCTTTCCACACAGAGAGGAAGTGTTCTATGTTGTCTAGTTCTAGAACAAAACATCAGATGATTTGGTAAAGATGAATATTAACAGCAAAATGAAAAGCACTCTTCACTTACTAGGTGTGCCAAAGCGGTTTAGCTGGGTTTTCAAATACAACAAACACCAAAGATTTTTTTTAAACACTTTTAAAACACAAAAACAAATAAAATCAAAACCGAGATGCAACTAAAGTGCCTTTTCTAATGTGCACCGTTCTAAAAATCAAAGAAAACAAGAGAAGAAAAAATAAAAGCACGAAAAAAGGGTAAGAGCACTGTTTCATGAACAAAGAGATCCAATTTCATGCTACACTGGGAACTGAGCCATGAGAAAAACACATCAAAGAACCTGATAGTCGATTTATTATTTCTCAGCAACTTCCTTTATCAACTAGAGTTTATAACAATCTACCACAACAATGATTCTGGCTACTTTTTGAAAAAGAAAAAGAAAGAGAGAAAAATGGGGGCTCAACTTGATGTTATATAGCTTGCTATCCAGCATAGCTTTGCAAAGATTAAAGAACTGATCAGTTGTTTGCTAATATTTTAGAATTCAACACCATTAGAGATAGGAGGAAGACACTTCGGTTAATAAGATCAGAAACAAGATACATTCTCCTTCGAACTCAGGAAATTGCAGGTTGAATAGATGGAAGCTGCAGCAGCTCTAACAGCCAATTCCTTCTGTGAGCTATCTGCTTTCTCAGTTCTGCACATTGAAGAAAACTGCATAATTATGAAGTAACTTGCAGAATATTTGCCACATGGTGAGGCATGAATAAAAGAATGTTGACGAAACAGATTGTTTATAATGATGATAAATGATAATGTCTCTTCAGTCATCATAATTCATCATCCATAATATGAGCTCAATCATGCAATTTAAGATACTATACCAGATCCTGCCACAAGTTTGACAAAGGTATAATGGCGTAGTAATTTACCTGGGGTAACCTAAAATTGCATTATAGTGCAAATGTTGCAGCCCCTGATCACAGTGCACTTGCATTTCCTTTACTTGGCTCAACCAAGTTTCCTGAAATTCAAACCAGAAAGCACCTAAATAAGCTAATGAAAGAAATTGGATTAAAAAAATGAATTTTCTATACTATCAAAAGCTCTGCAGAAGAAGATTTATTTTAAAAAAGGAAATCCTATTACAAGTAAGAAACAACTTTTGTATTCAGAAACTGTGTAGTGTATTCAGGCAAATGAATTAGTCTGGTCAGATATAAGTTGATACCAAACCATCGCAAATCACCATGGAAACACTGAGTCAAATTCACACACAAACACATCTCTAGATTACTAGTAGAATTTTGTAGCATGAGAAAGAAAGAAAAGTCTCTCCTATAGCACTTGTCTTTCCAATCACACTTACAAGTTGTTTCTCTTCTTCAGAAAGTGCACTGTCCAACTGATCAAACAATGCTCTCCATCTTGCTTGATGCATGGCAGCTGTTGCATTATTGGACACTACTTCTGAAGAACTTTTCATAGTATAAGCACCGTCCACTTCAATAGCTGAGAACTCTTTTGATATTAAAAATGGTAACTCAGTAGTTATCACTGCTCGGACTCTCTTCCTACTTCGGCGCAATGCTGAAAGTACAGGAGATGGTTTATTAACATATGGACATCATGTACCATACTAAATAATACTCAACAACCATTCACATTATAAAGCATTACCTGCTATCCGTCCTCTAATGTCTTGATGAAGAAGTTCCAACCATTGAGAAGAAACAGTAGCAGCTGAAAGTACAAAAACAAAGTACTTTCAGCTAAGATGTTCTTGGCTTTCAGTTTGTCGTGTAACTTCAATGTCGTGATAAATAGCAATACCCTAATTCTATAAAGATACACAACTCATTTAGGTTGTGTTTGTTTTTGTTGTTTAACCGTGTTTTTGAAAAAAATTTAAATTTTATTTGTTTTAAATTATTTTTTCAGTGTTTTTTTGTCGTTTTAATATAATATGTCAAAAATAAATTTTAAAAAATAAAAAAATATTATTTTAAAATATTTTAAAATAAAAAAAAAATCTCTACTATAATCTCAAACATGCTTGGTGTCTTGCAATTCCTATCTACCGCAGTTTCACATATAAATATCCAAATATTAAATTGTCAATTCCTTCTAAAAAAAAATTAAACACACCTTTCACAGAAAGACAAGAAACACTTGCGTTGTTTGCTGATTCCTCATTCAGAACAGTTCTAGATTCCTCCAAGGCGTTAGTTGATGAAGGCAACTTCAATGTCAATGCATCATTCTCACTGGCAGCTGAGTGTGAAACAAAATTTCTGTCATGTACCATGTCTACCATGCTGGAGTCACCCTCCCCGTTAGATATAGGGTACCCTCTTGTTTGCTTGCTCCCAAATAAAGAAGTTGAACTCCCATTTCCATGAGAAAAACTGAGTCTATGTATTCCAGAATCACTCATACTATTGTTTTCTTTAGTTCCAGATTTTAGATATGCTTGTTTGCTTTCAAGACAGCCCTTTTCGAGTTTTTCAGACCTTACCAAAGCCTCTATTATGGAATGGACCTGCTTTTTATTTCTCACATGGTTTATGATCCCAGGGTTCAAGCCATTTAGCAATCCACTTGGAGCAGCAATCTTGGTAAACCTATCCACCTGCTCTCTCTTTGCAAGTTCCATCTTTTCCTTGAGAACATCATCTTTGGGTTTCCTCCCGCGTTGCTTTGCCATTGGTATCCCTCCATGAGAAGATGTCATAAAACCACTTTGAATTGAAATCCCTCCATATGAAGATGACAGAAAACCGTTTTGCTTCATTTCTTTCCACATTCTTAATGGATCCTTTTCCTGCACTGGACCAGTAGTACTCCCACACTCAGAAATATCTCTTGTCTTCTCATGATCTTTCTGAGTGTAGAATGGTTCCTGGTTCACAGAGCTATCATCCTGTGCATTCAGATCCAAGCCAAAGCCAACAGAGGTTGCGCATTTATTGTCATGTTTGCTCTCATGCTTCTTGAGCAATGGGACTTCATTACAATTCTCAGCATGTTCTGCCATATCCTTTCTCACCAAATGATTAGCAATGCAAGCTTCATTACTGAGATCCAGTGGCTTAGAGGCAGCAGTGACCTCAACTGATAATGCGGTCCTTCCACTTCTTTCTGCTCGATAAGCATTGAAGTCCAAGGTTACTGGAACATTGGTGACTTGGGACATCTTTTCTGTAAACTGAAAGCGGTCGTCGTCTTCTTTGTTTTTCAAGTGATTGCTGCTTACTTCTGTGCCATTATCAAGTAGAAAAAACAAAGCTTTAAAACGATGTTTATATTGGAAGTTCAACGGGCCACAACAAGTTAATCTACAGTGGAACTAAAGTACCATTCTACGTGTCCAGGCATTGCAATTTGTTTTCAATTAAATGTTTCTTGTTGGTCTTGTTCTGCTAACTAGTATTACTAGTGAACAGATTTGTCTATTGTACTTGTACATGGCTGCATTCTGACATCCCAGATACGCACAAATTTCAATATCAAAACACCTAACCGCAGCAAAAAAAGTTACATATTAATAAAACCTTACCTTCAAACCTCAGCACAGATTCAAGATTACGCATTTTAATCTTTTTTCTAGCAACTTCTGATTTCTCTCCCAATTCACCACCAGTCCGCTTCTCACCAGCCAACTAAAACAACCCAGAATCAGGAACATAAAACTTCTCAAAAGAACCAAAGAAAGAGAGAAACCAACCTTGGAATCAGATCTGGACCTCCCTGTATCCCCTCCTCGATCTTCCATTAGCTTAAACCTAATTCAAAATTCAAGATTTTTAGTACCAAAATCATGAACCAAAAGGAAAAAAGGTAAAAACTTGAAACCCAATTTAAGACTTTTAACAACAAAGACCTCAGCCGAAATCAAAAAGAAAAAAATTCTTGGAAACCCTATTCAATTAAGATCTCTAGCATCAAAACTTTTAAAAAAAATTAATCTTGAAACCCAATTAAAAATCAAGAAATTTAACACTAAACCTTAAAACAAAAGGCAAAAATAAAGAAATGGAAATAAAAGATTCCCTACCCGCCAAGCCAAATCTTGATTTCTTTAAAAAGGGTATCTGTATCTACTTTTAGTAGGATTTGAGAGAGATTGGAAGCGAGTTAGGGTTTTCAGAAAGAGGAGGAGGGGTGGCAAGATATGTTTTGAAAAGTGTTAGTGATTTGAATTTACAGAGAGGGAGAGAGAAAGAGAGCGCGCTTGCTTTAGCTTATTTCTTGTCTGATTTCAAGTGCTAGAAGACAAGGAGGAGTCGTGCTTCCTTTTTATTTCTTTTTTTAAGGAGTTTTTGACGCTAACAACGTGAGGGAGGGAGGGAGGTTTGGGGGCTTGGAGATTCGTTTTTCTCCTTTCAAATTCAAATGCGATGTTTGGAGGGATTTTTGTTTGGGCCCCCACATTATTCCCCCATTGTTATCACCTCCTGCTTCTACTTCTTTTTATTTTTTATTTTTTAATAGGATTTTTAAAATTTTAATAACAAATATTTTTTAAATTATTTTTTATTTAAAAACATATTATAATAATATTTTTAAAAAATTATTTTTGATATCAACACATCAAAACAATCCAAAAATATAAAAAATTAAATTTAAATAAAAAAAATTTAAATTTTATTTCTCGTTTGAAACACAATACCAAATAGTTTATTTAAAACCATATGAATTTAATTTAATTTAATTTAATTTATATGATTGAATAAGTGTTTTTATTTGGAATTTTTTTGAAGATATTAATTTGAGTTTTAAATGGAATTGAATTTATAAAAAATTATGCAAAAATAAATCAATCAAATGGGAGACCCTTGGATTTATTACAGTAATCTATTTTGAAATTAATGTTAAAAATAATATTTTAAAAACACTTGCATGCTAACAAAAATCCTATTTTTGCTTTCTCTTGTTCATACACCTCTTTTTTTTATTTCAAAAACCTTTGGCAATACAATATTCTTTTTTTCTTTTACTCCGTTTGAAAACGCGGTGCAAACTGCGTTCCTCAAAAATTCAAATTTGTTTTTGTTAAAAAATAATTTTTTATGTGTTTTAGATTGTTTTGATGCGCTGGTCTCAAAAATAATTTTTAAAAAATAAAAAAACATCATTTTAATATATTTCGGCAAGAAAAGCACTTTAAAAAACAATAACAACCACACTCTCAAACATGCTCACTTGGCATCAATCCTCATGAGGTTATTCTTGCATCTCATAAATTATGCTATTAATACTTCATTTCCTTTTTCTTTATTTTTTTTTGGTTTTTTCCTTAATCTTTCCTTGCTTTTTTTTTTCCTTTGTTTTTTGTTTTGCCTACCAATTATGTGTGGATGATGGTTTTTTCTTCTCTTTTTTTTTTTATAACATGTGTGGATGATAGTTGATTAATGTGTGACTAGGTATAAATTAAATATAAATAGATATTGAAAAGTAGAATTTAAAATTATAGCTAGTATTTGGAACAAAATTTGTTAGCCATCAACTTCTATTTATTAGGTAGAGTAACAATAGATAAAGTTTACCGGCCAACTGAAATCATTTATTGGATTGCTCATGATACAATTTTACCTATTGTTACTCCAATTTAAATAGATCTATTTATATATTCTTTAAAATGTTTATATTTCATGTCATTTAAAAAAAATATAAGGGTTATTGTAACAAAAAGAAATGATTTCTTTAACAAAATTAATTTCTAAATTAAGAAAAAATTATTCAAGATTGCCAGTTAAATTTATTTTCACATGTATTCTAAATAATATAATTGAATTAAATTATGTAGTTTAATATTTTATTTCAAACATAAAAATTCTAATAAGTTATTAATTGAATTTAAATTTACTTATGAATTCAATTTAGCATGTGATTTTGTTTGAAAGAAGATGTATACAATTGACTAGTTAATTATGTTAATGTTATATATATTGATCTTGGTTATATGACAAGTGTTTGTTTGGCTTCTTATAATTGTACTTTCACTAACTACCCAATTCAAGATTCAAAATAAAAGCCAATTCATGGATTACTTTTCATTTAATAATAGCAATTCTAAGTTAACAACCACACCACTATCCTTATTTAAATTTCCAACTCATGTGAAATTCTCGTTAAAATTTTGTATAATTTCATGGATTCTTTAAAGATACAAGAGAACACACAAACACACGCACATACAACTAATATCATAATCTTTGATCATGGGGTAGGGATGAAGCATAAGTTCATTTTTATTTTTATTTTTATTTTGTTTTAAATGGGTAGATCTAAACCTATGGGAGTGGTCTTAATAGTAAATCTAAAAAGACAGTAAGATTGTTGGTTCAACTATTATCTTATAGGATTAACTTGTTAATTAAACCAACATACATTTTTTATGTCCTCATACTTCAAAGCTTCTTCATCTTCTAACTCTAATATCAGTGGTATAACTCTAATATCAGTGGTAATAGGGTGATCAACCAGGAAGAAATAAATATTGAGAACTTTAACAGAGCCATTGATAATTGAAAAATCCCTTGAAAATATTGTTACAGTTAAAAACCATTAAATCAAGAATTGAGTTGTATTTGTGTTAATATAACTTTTGCTAGACATTCAATCAGCTTTAAGACTGAATCAAGTCATGATTGTGATGGAGATAATAAGTCTAGAGCCTTTAATTCCTTATCCGTAAGCCAATTTTACAAAATAGAACCTAATTTCTTATCTAGAAGTCAGTTTTTATAAAGCTTAACCATCCATAAGGATGATCACAACCTAAAATATTAATCTCAAAGGAATAAATAATTCAAAACATATACCACAACCATTTTTATGTCAAAAATGTTGCTTCTATAGTTAGACAAAAATTAGCAAACATGGCTTTAAAAGGATTTTTTTTTAATAAAGAATTTTTAAGAAATGATTTTTATTCTCAAAACAATTTTGAAAAAAAGGTGGTTTTTCCAATTTTTTTCTAAAACTAAAACTAATATTCAAGAACAATATTATGAATTTATGAAAACCTATGCATTTCATATAATTTTTTTTGAATGGTTTTCCTTTTATGTTTTAGAAAATTATATAGACTGTCATTTTTTAAATAAAATTTGTATCTATATATAGACTAGAAATTGAAAAAATGTTATAGGTTCTAAGATAAAAGTTATATATCTTCCATCTATATAAATTAAGATTCCTTTTAAAGAAACTTTTTTAATTAGAAATTCCTTTTAAAATGAAAAGTGAATATGAGGATGTCAAGTCTAGTTATATTCAAAAGATCTTAAAGCAAAATAATTATACTAATAAATTTTTTTAGTCTTTGAAGTGCTAATTGACGAATATGAAAATTTCTTTGAGTTATTCAGGGACTGTTGTTTCTGAAACTCTGGTTGTTTCAAGATCTATTCCCAAACCTTATAAGATCTCATCAAAATTCTCCAAAAAATTGAGAATCATCTTAATTTTACCCAGTCTAGTAAGAACAACAATACTATAGATATTCCAAGTTCATCTTTTGATGAAGAGGAGCTCAAACTAAACAAAATCAAATAGAAACCATCTTTTTTTTAAAATGTATTACCCAAGACCTACTGCCTTAAATATAGTTTTAGAAGAAAAACCCATAATTATCCAAAACGAATACAACTTTAACTCTATCTATGAATTGAACATAGATGGATTAGTTGAGTATCAAATCATTAGTTTACTCCAACAAAAGACAATGGTATCTAATGCCTATAAAACCCAAACAAGTATTTGTGATATAGATATAAGGAGTTACTTGTAGCTGATTTTACATGTCATCTAAAAGGATGATGGGATAATCTACTTACTTAATTTAACCATGAGTTTATTTTCAAATATTAAAGGATAAAATCAAAAGGAAGCCAAATCTTAAACCATAAGGACAAATCCATTAAAAATGTTGCATCTTTAATTTTTGCTCTGTCCAAAGCTTTTATAAGTGATCATTTACATCTCAAAGATAAAAATTCAGAACTCTTATCAAACCTCAAATGTAAAAAGATGCATGATTTTAGTTGGTATAAAGACACCTTACAATAAGGATCGGAATATAACTTCATGGCTACTGTCAAATGGATCTTTGAATTTTAAACCAAAAAAAAAAAACAGACTCTAGAAGTTGTATTTTGCATGGTATTTAAAGACACTCACAATATAACCACCAATTCAAAATGCCTACAGTTGACTCTTATTATAATAATAATAATAATTAATTAATTAATTAATTAAAAATCACACATAAAATTAATTAAATGGGAAATTAGTTTGGTAGAAAATAAATGAAAAGCATACTGAAGTTTATGTGATAAAAAAATGAGAGGAATATTAGTCATTATGTCACCTAAATTAAGTCAAATAATATTTGACAAAATCAAACTCACATTAAAAAAAAACAAAAGGTAAAAAGGGAGGAAATTACTAAAAAAAATAAAGTTAAATGAGTAATGGATTGCCATTTATTAATACCAATGCATTTTATTGATGAGGTAGCCTAAAATATATAATATTATTATCCATAGCATTATATGATTGGTAAGGTATAGATAAAATAGAATTTACAATAAATGTTTGAAAAATAAAATTTAATCTTAATAATATTCTACAATGCTTAATGTTGTTCATAACATTTTCAATTTTAATGTGTAGCTCTTTTAGGTTGGTACTAGATAGGTAGCCCGTGCTTTACCGCATTTTGGACTAATATTTTTTAACAATAAAAAAACAATGTTCAAACACTACTAACGTGTATTTTTTAAAAAAAAAATTGTGATTCGAGTCATAGACCATATATATATATAAAAAACATCATAATGCTTAATTCTCAGCTAATCTAATGTTGAAGGATATAATAAAAAAAGAATCAATTAAAAAAAGATAAAAAACCATCTTGAGTCAACCCAGCCTGACCTGCTAAATTCATGATCTGGATTTTGAGACTAGGATCACTCAATGGAAACCAAACTAGAAAACGATTATGAAGTTAATTCACAAACAACTATATATAGAATGATGAAATTGAGAAAAAAAAATAATATCAATCAATAAAAATGACAAAAAAAGAATGACCAAAATAAACTTGGGTGAACCTGCCAAATCCACGTCCAGGTCATAAGACTGAGATAGACCCATGAAAAGAAAACTGAAAAAAATTACAAAGCTCAATGCCTTGTCAACTCAAAATTAAAGGATTAAATTGTAAAATAATGTTAAACCTTGGTTAAATTTTTCTGAATATTAAAATATTAACCCGAAGATGAAATTGGTTAAATTAAATCAAAGATATAGAGTTAAATAACAATAGATGAAATTAAAGGAAACAAAAGAGTATATAGCACAAGTGTTAGAAAAAAAAAAGATGGGGACAAAAATATAACTAAGATAAGGGGTCAATGTGTAATTACCTAGAAATATGATTATAAGACCCCAACTGTTTCTCTCCATTATTTGGCATCAAAGAGAAGAAAAAAGGAGGAGGTTATTAAATCTTTTTTCACCAAAAAAATAAGAGAAAATGCAACAAAATTAAAAGGATTTGAGTAAGAGCGAGGTTAGATAATGAGGGACAACTCCTAGACAATGATTAAAGGAGAAAAAAATGAAAGAAATTGGGAAATTTTGGGTGGTGAAGGGTTGGCCAAGAGGAGTAAAGAGGGAGTGTCAGAAAATTTTTGACCAGTTGAGGATCGAAACTCACTTTATTATCACTTAAGGGGTTTTAAACTTGACTACAACAGTTAGATTGATTACAATTATAAATAATTGAAAATTTCATGAATAAAATTAGGGGAATGAGAATTTGTTTTTGTTTAATGTAATTTGGATGAAAATAACTCAAAATAATAAACAATTGAAGAAAAAATCCTAGGGTTTTAAAGGGTATTAGTGTCAGCCATAAAAGGACCATATTGAAGAAAATTCAAATCAATGCATGAATGTTGTTTGATTATGTTTACTTTAGCATGTGTTAAATGTAAAGAATGGATGGAAAAGAAATATTTTATTTTGTGTTTTAAATTGTAATTGAAAGTTAGTTGAGCTTTGTGTTAAGAACATTTCAAAAATTTG
>Ga0325401_1004092_pt1 | contig 13642 bp, 9 predicted proteins | sample PopdelMetagenome_FD_205666 | JGI IMG/M metagenome (GOLD analysis project Ga0325401, IMG submission 205666) | Populus deltoides microbial communities from Bellville, Georgia, United States - Xylem-PdKOR-R2 | ecosystem: Host-associated > Plants > Phyllosphere > Stem > Wood/Secondary xylem | place...
GCAAGAAAAAAGAACAATACACGTTTAATTTATAATAAAACATTGATTAAAGTACATTGATATTTTAAAATAAAACAATAAAAATTGAGAGGAAATTTGTAGTTAAGTTTTTTAAAGAATAAGGAGAAAACAAATCATAATTAAGAGAATTGTATAAAACACGTGGGAAAAATTAAGGATTCTTTTCCTTTTTTTTTCTTAATTAAAAAAAAAACAAAGCTTCATCAACCTTTCATTGCGAGTAAAACTGTAAATCCCTAATTAAAAAAATATTAAATATTAATAAATAATTAGGGTAATGGGAAATAAACAAAGTAAAATTTAAAATTTAAAATAAATTATCCTAAACTTGCACATCATTAATTCTAAAATAAACAAAGTAACAACCAACAATCATCATAATTATGGAAAGGAAAAGATGTTTCTTGGTGGAAGAAAAAGAAGACCGATTTTAAGCACCAATTTCACCTAACTTGAAATGTCATTAGAGAATGAATTTGACCTGTACCTCTTATTTGAAAGTATGGTCCAAGTGAAAGTTTGTAAAAACTTAAATTGTTTTTGTTTAAAATTATTATTTTTTAGTTTAAAATTATTTTAAAGTACTAATATTAAAAATAAATTTTAAAAAATAAAAAAATATTATTTTAATATATTTATAAATAAAAACATCTTAAAAAATAACTCATAACACACCTAAAAACAACTTCTAAAATAAATTATAAGCTAGGTTCATCTAACTTAATAATTTAAAAAGGTACTTAACAGTGTGATAGAGGTTATTTTTTAAATAATTTTTTGTGTTGAAATGCATGTTAATGATATTTTTTTATTTTTTAAAAATTATTTTTGATATCAGCACATCAAAACGATACAAATATATAAATTATATTAATTTTTTTAAAAAATAAATAAATTTAAAGCTAATCAAGAGGTCATCGTGTGTTGCGATCCCAATACCATAGAAAGAAACCGATCTTTGCCCACTAATTCAATGGAGAATGTCACAATTGCAACACTTGTTTGCTACATCATTGCAACCTGGACTAAAAACCCAACACTAACAGATTATCAGCCCACCCAAAAAGATCAGGCAGTCCATTGCTTGCCACGTAGCACACTTCGATCTTAACTGCATCGGAGCAATCATTGCCGTGTCCCTTAGTGCGGGTAATTTAAGCCAGATTCACACCTGAAAGCTGAGATCAGTTACTTTTATATTTATTTTTTAAATGTTTCCACGATTTAAAACTCGGGGGTCCAAAAGAATCTGATTGGACCCAAAGACAGTCACTTGGAGATCAACGACGAATGATCTTACTCCTCGTCATTAGTTTCATATGCCCCACCCTAGGCTACCATTACCCGTCACTCATCGTCGTTTTCGCGTCTCGAATCTCAAAGCACAACCCCTGAAAGTATATAAATATGTACTCTATCTGGCAAATTCCAAAATTGACCAAAAAATATAGTTAAAAATATTTTAAAAATAAAAAAGAAACCCTCACCCTCACAGAGAGGCAGGCATGGAGCATCAAGCTCTTTAAAACTACCCCCCCCTCTCTCTCTCTATATATATATATATCCCCGTGAAAATCACAGCACCAATAAAAAGAAAGCCTGAAACCCTAGCTTGGCTCTTCTTTCTTCTTTTTTCATTGCTCGTTATTGAAGAATAGAATTTGTGCTGATTTGATGACTCTATGAAATGTGCTTTTTGGAGAATGATTGATTTCGATTCAATAAAACCCTAAAAATAGTGAGGATTTAATTTTTTTAATTAAATATAAAATGAAGAAATTCCGTCGGTGGCAGAGGATTTTCTTACTCTCTTTGCTCTGTTTAACTGTCTTGGCTCCCATACTTTTCGTTTCTGTAGGTAAAATCTTTATTCACTTTTCTGTTTGTGGTTGTTCAAGATTCAAATTATGTTGATAAGGAAATGGAAAATTCAATGAGGATAGAAATGTTACTGATGATTGATTGAATCTATTGATATTTTTACTGACAATCTACATTAGTAGACTCGTGGTTTGGATGTTGTCATTTGATTGATTATTGATGTGTTTGATTAATTCTTCGTGTGGATTTGTTGTGGCAGGGCGGAAAGAGTTGATTTCGGATTTGTCAACTTTGGTAAGAAGTTTCTGTTTTAACTTGATTTTCAGTTTTCATTCTGTTTGGTTGCTAAGAAAATTTGTGGAAGGGAAAGGGTATGGATCAATGAAAATTTACTTCAAATGAATCAAACAACTAAGTTTAAGTGCGAATATTAGTACAATTAGTTATAATATCTGTTGAGTGGTGAAATTTTCGCATGGCGCCTGAAATATTAGAAAGTCAAATTATACTGATAAGTTTGGGTTTTGTAAACAGAGATTTAACGTTGATTCTATTTGTGTGGTGCAGAGATATAGGAGAGATTCTGTACAGCTTAATGCCATTGAGCAGGTAGTTTCATGTTTATTTATTTTTAAATTTCCTGCTTGCTTCTGGTTTTTTGTTTTTCTTTTAGCTATTTGTGTGTCAAAATGGATGTTTGGTGATTTAGGAAGAAGGTGAAGGTTTGAAAGGGCCGAAACTAGTGGTGTATGATGAGAAGGAACTGGGTTCTAGAGTTGGTTACAGTACTTCGGAAGAGAATAATGATTCTAAGAAACATGGAAATATTGGAGAAATAGATCGAGGTTCAAAGAGATCTCAAAGAGGTGGAAACACGTCAATTCCTTTGGAAAGTAATGCTCAGAAGTGTTCTTTTAGCCTTACTGCTATTCCTTCTATTGTTGATTGTAAACATGACCCTGATCTGTAACCATCTTCAGGAACTAATCATGAAAGTAGAGAAGAAAATCAGCAGATTCCACAGGAAACAGTAACATCCAGGTCAGAACCAAAGGTAAGTGTGCATGTCAATATTCTATACATCACAATGATTCTGGGCCTGCAAGACCAAAATCATTGTTAGTCAGAAGTGGAAGTCAGGGCACTGGTTATGAGAATTTTTTAGGAAAATTATTCATGCTTGTGATTCTGATTTCTGTAACATATATGAGATACAAGCATGGGCTGCTGTTCTTACCATCCATTGCATGTTGCGTATTACATCTTCTGGTTTTAGCTGCAGGGGCAGTCCAATCAAACAACAGTTCGACATGATCAGAACATGCGATCTCCAGTCCGGATATTTACTGATGAGAAGGTAAAGCAGATGAAAGATGATCTGATTAGAGCAAAGGCATACTTGAGTATGACACCACCAGGCAGTAACTCTCACTTAGTAAAAGAGTTGAGATTGCGAATCAAAGAATCTGAACGAGCTGTTAGTGCAGCCAACAAGGACTCGGATTTATCAAGGAGGTATCTTCATCACCAGTACATGTTTTCTTTTGACATTGATTCTTTAAATATGCAGTCATAAATAAAATCTGATGATTGCTTGTGCATGTAGTAGAATTATGAAATGATGTCAGATTTTTTTATCTGGGAGAAGGAAAAATTGGTTAAAATCTGAACATCCATTCATTTACAGTGCACTACAGAAAAAGAGATCCTTGGAGGTTACCTTATCAAAAGCCAGTCGTGTTTTCCCGGACTGCTCGGCCATGGCTTTGAAGCTCCGTGCCATGACTTACAATGCTGAAGAACAGGTTCGAGCACAGAAGAATCAAGCAGCATATCTTGTTCAGCTTTCTGGAAGGACTACGCCAAAAGGCTTGCACTGCCTTTCTATGCGGTTGACAGCTGAATATTTTGCCTTGTCACCTGAGGAAAGGCAGCTCCCTAACCAACAAAGGGTGCATGATGCAGATCTTTATCACTATGCTGTTTTCTCTGATAATGTTCTAGCCTGTGCTGTGGTTGTCAATTCCACTGTCTCCTCTGCCATGGTAAACTGCTTTTTCCCTGTTATTATTGTTTCTTAGCCTTTGTGTACAGAGTTCGCTTCAGGCTTCTGGTGAGGTTATTATAACTTGCATAGCTCACACAGAAAAGCATAATTGGAATAAATTTACGGGCCATCTCCAGCAAGGGAACAGGCCTCCGTCAGTGGCTCCTGTGTGCAGACTGAACCTGTTCTCTTTCCAACAGTAAAAAAAAAGTGTCTGCAAACATGTCTATCGTATTTTCCATGATATTATACCTTCTGTCTGAGTTGAAACAACACTTTTTGTAAGTCAAAAACTCTAGCAAATTCAATAAGCAAGCTTTTGGCTGTGTGAGCATAGTGCCATTAAGAAAAGAAAAAATCCGTGCTATTTTTCTTGAGTCATGTGGCTTTCTAGTTGTAGTGTTTCTACTATTTCTTGAAATATACCAGTCTTATTCTTGGCCTTATACCATTACAAATCATTAAATAGGGTAGTAGGACTCTGGTACTGATGTCATTCCCTGTTGGTTGGGTTAGATACTTGTGGAAAAAAGTTTTTCAAATTGAGTATTGTGCCATGGCTTTCTTCTACTTGACATGAGCAACAATGCTGATGACTTTTATTGCTTTAACTGCTGACAGGAGCCAGAGAAGATTGTTTTTCACATAGTGACTGATTCTCTCAATCTCCCAACAATCTCTATGTGGTTCTTATTGAATCCTCCTGGCAAAGCTACAATTCAGATCCAGAGCTTAGTCGATTTCAAAGGGTTGTCCGCCAATTACAATTCAACATTGAAGCAACTAAATTCCCGTGATTCAAGATATACTTCTGCACTGAACCATCTTCGTTTCTATCTACCAGATGTCTTCCCCCAGCTGAATAAGATTGTTCTGTTTGACCATGATGTGGTAGTGCAAAAGGATCTAGCTGGCCTTTGGAGTCTTAATATGAAAGGAAAAGTCATTGGAGCAGTGGACACGTGCCGTGAAGGTGAACCTTCATTTCGCCGGATGGATAAGTTCATCAATTTCTCAGATCCATTTGTGATTAAGAGGTTTGATGCCAAGGCATGCACATGGGCATTTGGAATGAATTTGTTTGATCTGCAAGAGTGGAGGAGGCATAAATTAACTGCTCTCTACAATAAATACTTGCAACTGGTAAATAAATTTCTCCCATTCATATTTGCTTTTGCTTGCATGCTGATATATGCTTTCTGGATTTATGATATCTCTGTTGATCTGAAAACCACGTGTGCTGATTTAGTGTTGTTCTACTTCAAAAGATATTTACACCCCTCAATTTTTCTATGTTTTGATTAACTTGGTCTTGAGATCACATGTAGAGCATTAACGAGCATCTGCATGTATTAGTCCCATGGATTGCCAAGGGTTCGACTCCCAGTCTTGCCATGTTGAGATTATACCATGGATTCACCCAGTCCATGGGTTAGGAGCAGTTCATTAGCTTGGGGTGAGCCTGAAGGGCCTGACCTATGTGATTTCCCCTTTCATAAGAAAAAAAAGCATCAGTATGGAATGCAGAATCTAGCATGCACTTCTATTAGAGGCCAGACTTTGTGGTAAGGCGGGTGAGAGGGCTTTTTGGTACCCACAAGCATGGTTTTCACTTCTAGTTTCTGGCTCACGAGTCAACACAGTTTCAACAAGTATTTATTCATTATCATGGGCATGGAAAGTGGCTTAATGAATTGAATACCAGATGTTCAATGAATTCATAATTAGCAGCATATGTGCAGGCGTCATGCAAACATGCAGGCAGACACACTCTTGGTGATATGTGCTTGGATGAATCTATAATTATCCTGCACAAATCTATAATTGTCCTGCATATTTTAATGCTTGTTTTGCCCCATCATGTTTCGCAGGGCCACATAAGGCAATTGTGGAAAGCGGGTAGTTTGCCTTTAGGTTGGGCCACTTTCTACAACCGGACGGTTATTCTGGACAGGAGATGGCATAAACTCGGACTTGGCCACGAGGCGGGTGTTGGACATGACGGTGTTGAGCAGGCAGCGGTATTACACTATGATGGAGTCATGAAACCATGGCTGGATATTGGTATTGGAAAGTACAAGAGTTACTGGAGCAAACATATCAACTACGACCATCCCTACTTACAACAGTGCAATATCCACGAGTAACTGAAATCAGATTATACTATTACCTCACGCATCATTGGTTGCTTCTTGTTCTAGGGACTTGACATACATGTTCACTTGATTCTTTCACAAATTTCTTTTGTAAAGTTCCATCACATTTTGTCTTGAATGCGGCAGTAATCTTCTAGGAGCTGAGCCTAAGCGATAAAAGCTGAAATCAAATAAGTCCCCGGGGGCATGTTCGAATGCTTCAAGTTGTTGTGTACATAACTCAGATATTCTCTTTAGATGCAAACGCCTGAACTGAAAAGAATATGGCAATTTTCTTTGGTATATTCGTGGGGGTTTCTGTGCCGTTATTCTGTGGATGCTCCATGGTTTCCTGACGGACAACTCTTCATGTGGTCGACTTTCAACTTTATCCAGATGAGTCGTGGTTTCAAGTGAGTTTGCTTGTGTGTAATTTCCCATTTAGATGAAGAAAAAGGCTCTAACCTATGGATTTGATAAGTATGCTTGCGTAATTAGAATTGAAGGATTTTTTTTACAGATACTATTTTACTTTCTTAACTAATGGTTGAATAAAATAAAATATTCTTGCCTACTTCATACCAGGATTTAAAAAAAAAAAAAAAACCTCATATATCTCAAGTTCAAGCACCATCCTAATTGGAGATTAGTAATATTTTATTAATTATTTCTAGATTTACTTTGAAAAAAAAAACAAAAAAAAAACACAAAACCTGTTAAAAATAATAAAAATATTTTTATTTATGATTTTTCTATCTATTTAAAAAATAACTAATAGTATATTTTTAATTATTCCTTGAACAGTATTTTTCTTTTCTATTTTTATCTATATTTTTTTAAAAATAAAAACTTAAGTGATAAAATATTATTAATTACCCCTTATAGACAGTCCCACAATTTTTACCGGCTAAAACGAATGGAATAATGCGACTTGAAGCCAGCTCGACGACGTTAACTAGGGAAAAATCTGGCTCGGTTCATGTGGTCACTGCCTATGGTAATTTGCTTGGCCTCGTAAATGGATCATGTCACACGTGGAAGAAGCTGGTTGGACTCCTGAGGATAGCGGATATCGAAGGAGGGGCTGCCTATCTATCCATGTTATGTGGTGCGTTGGACACTCATGGTTTGGATACATAATATTAATTTGTCAAATCTTCTGGTACTCTTTGCTACGACTGCTTTGGTATCCTTTGTAGCAGTGCTCAGTCCTGACTCAAGCTTCTTCCAAATTGAAGAAAGATGGCCACCATCACTGCTAGCACCACCACTACATCATCACTCGTCCGTGCAGCTCTTGTACACAAGCCATCACTAGGAGTCTCATGCTCACCTGTTCTTGGTAAGACCACTTCCCCCCTCTCTTGAATTTCATGCTTCTGAGTCGTGGGGTGAAACTATTGTCGTTTGTATCTTATTTTGTTCACAGTATTGTTTATGGTTTTCTCAGTAAAAAATGATGCAATCACCAGACCTATTTGATAGGAATCAACTCGGATCAGAGTTGATTATCATCATTTGACTGGGCATTCAACATTCTTTTCTGTTTTATTTAATTTATGGTTCCAGGCTTGCCAGCAATGGCAAAGAAGGGAAGAGTGAGCTGTTCCATGGAGGGAAAGCCCAGCGTGGAGGAAAAATGCAAGGGAATGAGTGCATCTTTGATGGCAGCTGTGTGCGCTGCATCCATGTCAAGCCCAGCCTTGGCTCTGGTGGATGAGAGAATGTCCACTGAAGGAACAGGACTGCCCTTTGGTTTGAGTAACAACCTTCTTGTTTGGATCCTGTTGGGTGTTTTTGCCCTCATCTGGGCTCTCTACTTTACCTACACAGCCACCCTCGAGGAGGATGAGGAATCAGGACTGTCCCTCTAAAGCCGAACTCGTTTCATTATTGACAAGGAATGTAAAAATAATGCAAAACGTTTGGCTTTTTTCTACCTTGTACCAAAACTTTCATAATTTATCTGTGCAATTTATGTGTTGTCTTGCTTCTTAATCGCTCCTCTTGTTTAGCTCGCATACCGTCTCTGCTTTTTAGTGTGTGTATGGATTCGCCAAAAATATTAATTTAATATATTTTTAAGTAAAAAAAACTTTTAAAAGAACTCCTTTGAGTGATGAAAACAAACAGTGCAAGTGCATCTGTACATGAGGTTGATAACGGTGAACAGTTTATCAAAAGAGGAAGCATTCTCCTTACTCTCGCATCCAAATAAAAAGATTTCTTCTAATTTAACAATGACACTGTTCAAGTAAGGAAATATGTTTAATTAATCTGTTATCTTGGCGTTAACAGATTAATTAACCAGAATATAATTTCCAGTGTAGGATGGCTGAACAAACTATAAGAGAAACTAGGCATCGACTTGCTTCTATAGAAACTGCATCTGAATAACTTGGTCAGTCCGGTTCTTGAACTAGCAAATATAATACATACGTGAAAAAATTAGAAGCAAGGAATAGAAAAAAGTGCCATATACTTTATTCATTCACTCTTTCAGTTTCCATTAAGTTGATGCAAAACAGATAAATTCATCTGATCTCATCTCTCTTTCTCCATTAGGTCATCGCGTCAAACAATTTCAGAAATCGATAGACCTGATTACTAAATCTGCATTTTTCTTCGACTTGATAATGAGCTCTGCATTAGGCTGGTCGTTATACTCTATCTGCAGATGAATGTAATTCTACATTGAATTTACACTAAAGTAGGACTGGTGTAGTGAAAACAGCAACCACAAAAAAAGAAGCAAGAGAAGTTTGAAGCTGACAACAAAGTAAAGCTTACCCGCCACTTAGCAACATCTGGAGGCTTCCCTGTTAGATGACATAACATTAAATCGTAAGATTCCTTTCCTTTCCCTGGCAGAATTGTAGAAGCAGTAACTAGTAGAAACAGAAGAGATGAGCCTATACCTGTCAAAATATGTCTCTTTAAAACTCGCTGCATTGCTGTATCAATGTCCACATCAATAAACCTTCAAAAAAAAAAAATAAACACAGTGCAAATTACTCAGGCTGTTACCACAGAAAGCTTTAAACTCAAGTTCCCAATGCAGAAGAAAGATTGAAAAGGCTTTCTAAGAAGGTGGGGCACGGGTTCAAGATGGTGCAAACAGTTCACCCAACCTCAAACATTTAAGCTGAAGATATCATCTGCTCATAAGCCTATACAATTCTATCCTTAAAGAAAATACAGTGTTAAAAAAGGGGAGTTGAAAAGGGGAGACAGTTTAACTAGTTGGACATTAAGTGCCAATTGCTCACGTATGGTTTCATAAAATAGCAAAGGAGAGGAAACAGCAAAATTACTAATTGCAACAGCAGTACAAACTTTAAATGATTTTAACCAGATTGGACAACAGGGTTACAACAAATGGTGATCTCAAGACTACATCGTAGCCCAATGGTCCTAAATCCATTTGAATCTGTTTGGAGATTTCCATGACGGAATTGAGCTGAAAGAATTTTTTTCTCGAGATAAAAGTATCTAGAGGATTGACAGTTCAAAAGGCGCCCTGGGTAAAAGGAAAACATAAACAGTATATACTGTGATGTATCTGACTTTGAGGATTGATCTTCGTTTTCTTGTTTTTTTAACTCCATATTCTAACATGGCCAACTTCATGAGAGGATAATCCCATGTGATACAAGGTTCTAAGTGAAGTCTGGAACATTCTCCATCTCATTCCAAGTGAGCATATTCATAAAACAGATTTTATAGCACCAATTTAAACATGATAAAAGCTCTTGGAAGCAAAACTTAAAGAGTGTAAAGTTGTCCTTAAGCATGAAACAGCCCTCAACATTGTCACTACATGTCCAGCCCTGTCAGATGTATAGAAACTAGGCAAAATAACACTAATGAAAAAAAACTGATGAATTCTCAGCATCATATATCTGCTCCACGACAAGATAGAGGAAGAAAAATAGCCTTGTCAGAACATAATACTTACCATTTCTCATCAAACATTGAAGACACATCCTTCCAAGCCCCATCTTCCAACAATAGATAATTTCCTTCAACTATGACCACTTTATGACTGCAACGAGTGTGAAAATAGGATTCATAGATGAAGCATAGGCTACGTGTTTAACCTTCCATTCAAACAAATCAGCTTCCTTTGAAAGGATTCTGCATGTTAAAGTATATGCACTTACTGAAGACTCACAAAGATATCATCTTCTACTGGATCTCCAACACCGTGATCAAAAGATGGTGCATAAACTGACCCCTGAAAAGTTTATCATTAATCAGAAACACATACCATTTCTAGATATGGTATCCTATACTAACCATTTCCAAAGAAGTTAAATTTCAAGTTTACAACAACAATGGCCACTCACCTCGTTCCTCAACTTCTCCAGACATCTAAGCAGTAGGGTTGGGGAAAATGTCCATGGAGCTGATTCATCAACACAAGAATCAATACTTGAACACTGGGCTTGAATGTAGAAAAAACAAAACAAAGTCAAGCTTACCTCCTCTTCTGGCATGGGCTTCCTCTGGATTCTAAAATGCAACAATATTAGCGTACCCTGAAATACATCTGAAAAAGTTTCAATAACTAAAGTAAACAACCATGAAGCAAGCTTAACCTCCATTGCATCAAGCTGGGAACGATATAGATGAAACCCATCCATGGGAAGAACTGCAGCAACATCTGGAGGCTTGACTTGCGAATCAAATGAAGAAGCTTTTTGTGGCCATAACCTATTTACACGATGCACTATTTCAGAAGCCAAAGTGCTCTTTCCAGCACCAGGTGGACCAGCCAACGCCACAATATACCTGCATACATTTTAGTCACAAAATCAACCAGAATAGCAATTAGCATACAGAATGACCAAAAATAAGACTGGAAAGAATGATGCTCTTCACATAAATTCCCCCCCCCCCCACAAAAAAAAAAAAAAAATCCACTGATATTCTTAACTATCTTGTACAATCAGGTTCAAATATATCAAAGTAAACAGCATTCCTACATTGAAGAGGCTAGAACTTACTTGAAATTAGGATTCGACGCTGCTGGTGCTGTAGGAAGAAGCCGTATAGCTAAAGCATCATATATCTCATCCATGGAACTATAAATGAAACAGAAGCAAAAATAAAAATAAAATACCACTCGTCAACACAGAAGAAGCAAGGCTAATAAGAAAAAAATTGTTTGTTCACTTCAAATTCAACCATAAGAATGACTGATCTAATGTGAACTAGTCTTACCCGGCCTCAACAACAGGAATCTCTCTCTTTTGACTACATAAGACCTGATGCCACACATCACGAAATACAAATCAACATTATTAAATCATAAGCTTCTTTTTTTAACTTTCCAGAAAAAAAATTTGTTCAAAAAGACAGAAGAAAATAGCAATTTAAAGGCAACCTTTATAGAGTTTACTTTGTGAACCAGGCAACAAGGTCGCGTCAACAAAGACAGCGAATCTCTTCTATTCAATGAAATTGGAAGCCCCAGATGAAGTTTAATCCTTCTAAATAGCAATGCCTCTGTAAAATCACAAATTTTTACTCCGTAGACAACATAAAACAGATAGAAATCGAACACGGGCCTGTGCTTAAAACATATCGACAGCATTAGAGAGGATTTGCACGTTCGATATTTTAAAATTAAAACAAAGCGATCTTTTCCTGTGCTATAATTAACCACGAATAAGTTTTGGAATAGTACAATTTTTTTGTGTTTGATACAAGAATCTGTTTTTTTTTTTCAAATTTTTTCGTGATCGCAAAAAGGAGACAAAAAGTGTTAGAGAGAGACCTGTGGATGGACGCAGATAGGTGGTGGAGGTTGTAGATAATGAAAAAGAGACCTCCATGACTGCCACGAATCACCAAACAGAACAGGGAACTATAACAACTTGTGCTTATGTTTGAGTTTGGAGTGAGGGAGATTACGCTGTTTCTTCGATCTTCTTCTATTCCTCCTGTTCTTTTACCCTGTATTCGGTAATCGGTATAGTTATTTTATAAAATATTTTAAAATAATATTTTTTATTTTTATAAATTAATTTTTAACATTGATATATTTAAATAATTTAAAATAAATAAAAATAATTTTTTTTTCAAAGATTATTACTACCACGAAAATAAGCACAACATAAGTATCTGTTTAGAAGATTGCTTAAGCTTTAGTACTAAAAAATTTTATTTTATAATTATTAGTGGTATTGTGTATTTTAAATTATTTTTTTATCTAAAAAACATAAAATTAATATTTTTATATGTTTTTTTTAATAATTTTGATGTACTGATATAAAATATAAATAAATAAAAATTTAAAAAAAAACATCATTTAAATAAAATTTTAATTAAAAAGTACTTTTAAAAATATTTTGCACCGTATTACCAAATACATATTTATTCCATGTGCACTACTAATTATCTTACATGGTCAAAATTAACCGTGTAATCGTAAAATACTAAAAAAGTTATCATATCTATTTATAATGTTGATGTTCTTTTTAAAAACATCTCAAATAATAGAAGTCGTAGACTAAAAAAGTTTTTTGAATAGTGTAAATACAATTTTTTTATATGCAATCCAATAAAAAAAAGGTATTTTAACAATTTATTTGTACTTTAATTTATATATATATATATAAATAATATTTTTTGTTTTTGTTTTAGAAAAACATTGAGAAAAGTTGTGGAGATGAAAGAAGAAATCATTAAATAACTTATTTTTGTTATAAAATCTGTAATTATATATATGAATACCTATTAGAATATTTTAGACTTCATAATTTTTGGGTTTAATCTCTTGATTTTCTATACACTTGAATTTTCCAGTGTCTTCGGATGTTCTCATTCCTTTTTCCTATAAAGACTACTTGTCTTGTATTCTAGAGATTGAAAAAATAAATAAGAAAAGATATGAGTTTATCTTTTAAGTTTTATTTTGAATATATATGTTTTTATTTATTTTTTTATATTTTAACACGTTATCAACGCGATCGCTTTATTTAATTTATATTCAAATCTTGGCACGCATGAACTCCTATGTTAAGTGGCTTGTATCAATTTTCAATATATATTTTTTTATTATTCTTACTTTTATAAAATATATTTGGTTCTGTAACATATTTTTGATAAATTTTCTCTTATTTTTATTCATCAAGATTTAAAGTTCTTGAAAAACTAGTATTATATGTTCCCGAAAAATTATATAAATTAAATACAGTTCTTGAAGAACTAGTATTTCTAGAGAACTAAATAAATAGCAGACTTAAAAGACTGATTTTTTTCTTGATTTTATTTAATAAGTCTTTTTCTTTTTTTATATAAATAATGTCGAATATGACAAAACTTAAATTTACTACTCTTGATACATCTAGGAATAATTAATTGTCATGAATCCTTGATGTTGAGATTCATCTGGAAACTATAAATCTTGGAGAGACCATCAAATAAAAAAATAATGCATCCTTGTAAGATCGTGCAAAAACAATGATTTTCATTCGCCATTATTATTATAAAAATTAAAAATTAAATATCTCATAGTAAAAAATTCTCTTGTTGCAATTGTAAAATCCAAAAGTAAAAAATCCTCTTGTTCTAATGGTAAAATCCTAAGGAAAGATATGACCAAAAAAAA
>Ga0325401_1004093_pt1 | contig 13642 bp, 8 predicted proteins | sample PopdelMetagenome_FD_205666 | JGI IMG/M metagenome (GOLD analysis project Ga0325401, IMG submission 205666) | Populus deltoides microbial communities from Bellville, Georgia, United States - Xylem-PdKOR-R2 | ecosystem: Host-associated > Plants > Phyllosphere > Stem > Wood/Secondary xylem | place...
TATATATATATATATTGTTCAATAAATTTTATGTATGTGTCGGTTTCTATTACAAATTTTATGTGTTTTCTACTACAAATTTATTTTGATAGAGAAATTTATTAAACATGACCAGATAAATTACCAGTGTTACGATATGAGATATCTTGATCTTTATTTTTTACTTGGTTTTCTCAATTTTATTTTTGTTTATTGTTTATAATTTTTTTTTCATTACTTTACATAATGGTTATTAGGTTGTTTAATTAGATGCGTGTATAAGTTTTTCAATTTATATCTAGGAGTTTGTTTGCTATATATATAGCAGAATCTGGTGGAGGAAACTATTTGGTCAATGATTGCTCAAGAAAGTTTAAAGGTTTTAGATACTTTTAGGTTACTTTCTTTTGAGGGAAAAATTTACTTTCTAAGGGAGTGTTTGAGGAATGTATTATACTTATTTTATACACTGGGTTCAAACACATAGATTGATACATAAAATATTTTTACAAAAACTTAACTAAGTTATTCAGATCTTTGTAGTAACAAGGAGTTGACAAATATTTGTTACTCTTTACTAGCTAACAATTGATGGGACTTCACTTCTCATTTAAAAGTTAGGATTCCACACTCTTTTTGTTCATCATGCAACTTTTTATTTTGAGTTGCTCAAACAATATCTATGTTAAATTAATGTCCCTTTATATTTTACAATTTGATTCTTATATGAAATTCGAGATAATTTAAGTAAGTTTTTTATATGTTACTTATATGTTAGTTGAAAGCCAAATCATATATTTTTTAATGTTATCAGCTCTTGATTGCATGGTTAAAAAATACTTCTTTTTTCCTTTCAATTGTTTTATAATAAAAAACAGCGTGTGTTTCTAGAAGTAACCTGTGACAATACTTGGGTAACCTACCCAATAAAAAAATAAAAAAAGACGTGGTATTCAAACTATGCACATATTCAAAAAGTTATTATGGCTGGTTCAATTCCATCTAAAATTATTCACATGCAATCTGAATTTAGACCACATGTCATACCTGATTCACATTTTGAATATGCAAATAACACAAAGTCATTACTAACGACACAAAAAGAATTGGGCTTTTTTTAGGTGAATAGTGAATCACCTCCTTCCTTTATTCTTTCATTTTTGTTCTTTTTTTTTCATCATTAATTATTTTTATTTATCCTATTGTGACTTTATTCCGTGAGATAAGATTTTAAATTGTAGTATATGATAAACTTTTAAAGTAAAAGGACATCAATGTATAACATGTAAAAGATATGTGTTCAATCTCAAAGTTTTTAGATTTTTTATTTTGATTCAAAAGTTTATTTTGTTTATTTTTTAGTCCTTAGATTTTAGAGAAAAGAGAATAATTTGCTAAGAAACGACAAGGTTATCAACTGATCACAATTCAACCATTTAAAAAAAGGATTTTTGTGTCGATAGATTTCTCTTCTTGATATGAGTTTATTAGAGATAGTTTTCATGAGATAAAATTTTAGATTATAGTAAGAATATAAGATTTTAAAGTACAAAGACCATAATGTAAAACATAGAGAAAATAGGTGGTCAATCTCAAAGTTTTTTATAATTTTTATTTTGATCCAAAACTTTATTTTATTTATTTTTCAGTTCCTGAATTTGATAGAAGATTGAGAAACTCACTAGTAAATAGTAAAGTTGTTGATCGACCATAATCCAACTAAAAGATATTTGTGTCAATGAGCTTTTTTTTTTTAGAGAAGTTCATTGAGGTGGTTTTTCTCTCTAAACATATCAGGAAATGCATAACAAGTTCAATTTTGGCTTTTGGATTTTGTTGTTTTTTGTTGTTTTGTGAGTGATTTTGGGGTTGTTGGGTGGTTTATATAGGTTTTATGGTGTTTTTGAGGTGTTTTCGGTGAAAATGAGTTGAAAAATAGATTGTGAAGGAAAAAATCCCCCTTGATTTTTCAGTCACTAAATTGATGGTCAGATTCTGGATAACTGCCTAGTAAGCGACAAGTCACCTAGTTCTTTTTAAAAAATAAAAAAAACTAAAAGAAAGAATAAGCGTATAAGCATAAGCTTAGGTTCTGCCTTGACTTTTATCTTAGGGCCAGGTGCGTGAGCCTGACCCATCAGTGCATGATGTTTTTTTTTAATTAATACCCTCCCTATGTTTAATGTATTTTTTTTTATTTTACATTAATTTTTATTTAAATCTCAATTAATACCCCCTCTCTAATATCTTAAAAAAATCTAGTTAATCTTTTTTAAGTATTAGTTATTTTTTTAAAAAAAGAATTTTTTATTTTTATAATGTTTCAAAGAGATTATTATAATTTAATTATATATATATATAATATAAATAAAATTTATTTGCATGAATTATTTATAAAAATAAAAATTATTTGTTCTTTGTAAGAAAACATAACCTATCAAATAAAAAAATAAAAGCGTATAAATTAAAAAATAAAAGTTGGGATTAAATATTTGTGTACCCTCTCTAATATCTTAAAAAAAATCTAGTTAATCTTTTTTAAATATTAGTTATTTTTTTGAATTTTTTTTATTTTTATAATGTTTCAAAGAGATTATTATAACTTAATTATATATATATATATAATTTATTCGCATGAAGTATTTATAAAAATAAAAATTATTTGTTCTTTGTAAGAAAACATAACCTATCAAATAAAAAAATAAAAGTGCATAAATTAAAAAATAAAAGTCAGGATTAAATATTTGTGTACTTAGTTCTCTTTTTTTTTTAAAGAAAAATATCAGCTTTTCATTAAGGATTTAGCTAATATTAATAAATCTTTCATAGTTTATCAATTGATATTTTTTTTAACTTATTTCAATAAGTGTAAATAGCATCATTGTGTTTTTCAATTTTAAAAAAAATAATGACACAATAAAACATATCTATAACATTATAACATTCTTTTATTATTTTTGAAATTAACTTGAAATTCTACTTACAGCATAACATGAATGACAAAACTAGTTTCAAATAAGGCATTAAACAATTTGCCTTTCCTCCAAGTATTCTCATGCACATGGTCAACTATGAACTATTGTTATTAAACCTAATATGGTGTAGTAAATCAATCTAGTATCTTACCAACCATGAACTTATTTCAAATTAGGTTTCATATTGAATTGGTGAACTTATTTAAAGTTAGGTTTTATAATAAATTGATCAAGAGTTGACGCGATTAAAATTAGAATAAGATCCGATTTGATTTTTTCATAATTTACTTTTAAACTGACATCATTTTAACTCTTTAAAAATTAAAAAATTAATTGAAATGACTCTATTGTAGATTCATTAAAATTTTTCTTGATTAACCCACTAACCTTGCAATCTAAGTTAAGTTAGATTTTATAACCATGCTATAAATGACTATTTCCCTCGGGTCAGAGAATTTAGTTCGACCATCTCATCCCCTGCTTATCCTAGTGCCCCTCGGCCATTAAAAGTACGGTTATTTCCCACCTTTTATCTACAGGGCGGCGAAAGGGTTAGTTCACTGACCTCACTCACTCCAAACTCGCTACAAACTAGAAGCTGTGCAGATCTTGGTGCAGTTTCCATCATGGTAAGACATTTCCCATCTGGCTTAACTACGTTGTCATGTTAGCCTACTGACATTAGGTAACTCACTCCTATAGTTGGATCATTGCCTCGTATGTTACATGACCTGCATTGATTTATATTTATAATTCGTAAACAAGCAGAGTACAGCTTAGTTTGATGCAAATCGCAAGATTCTCTGATGATGTCCAAAAGGTTCATATAGTTTGTAACATTGTGCTATGGCAGCTTCACTTAATGATCATATATATCCGGATTGCCAAGGTATTTGTGATAGAGCCACCGTGATATGTTCAGAGCATTTCCGTTACTCTCCACCGGGAATATCTTCCGACTTTTCTGCCATTTGTTTGTAAGCTTTATCCATTCTCTTCTCCAAGCCTTCAACTGGAAACCATGGCCATTTTCCAAACTCTGGGTTAAGAAATTGAAATATATAGCTGCTCGGGGACCATAATAATCTTTTAGAAGACCGCTCCAGTACTTGTTCCCTGCAAGAACGGGAACAGAGGTTTTCTTAAAACTCCATTGAAATACTGTTAAAAAGCCTACAAGTTTTCAATCATCCAGTGATAACAACTTCCAATGACATGTCCATCTGGTGAGGATGGGCATGGAGCCTCCAAATTTGATTTGAGGCTAATTTTTCAAGCAACGAAGGTAGAAAGATACACCAAGGTAGTGTTGATCCCCTTACCATAGTCACGAAGAAGACTTGCTTCCACCTCTGTGTTGTCATACCACATAGTTATCTGAGTTCTTGCATTCCATTCAAACTGCAGTTTCAGAGCACATTGAACTACTCAAAAACACACACGACTCTTGAAATTGTTTGAGATCAAATAGGGCTATAATTTGAAAGGCTACTAACTTGTATTTGCTGTTCTTCATCGTGAGCAAGTTGCTTTGCACTTTCTAACCATGGACCCAGAAGAAATCCTTCATGGCATGCCAGGAGTGTGTCTATGTCTTCCACAAGGTCTAGAAACATCTGACTCTGGTGAGCAACTCCATGGCTGTCTTTTAATCGGTAGGCTTCAATGACCTTCAAGAACAGCTCATTTGCATATTTTGCCAACACTTGTCTTGTCAGGTCAACTAAGTCATAACTGACATGGAAATAAATATACATTTAGAAAAGGATGGGAAAATAGTGAAAACTCGAAAATAATTTAAGAATTACACAAATGGATAAACCATCCAGCAAAAGGTTTTTGAAACCTCAAAATGCTAACCTGTAAGTGCTGCTTCCAGATAATTCATCCCCTCCTGCAATGAAAAGTTCCAAAGCACGCACAACTTCAGTGGTTGAATACCATAGGTGAGGATGTTCATATGAATCAGTGTTTTTTATTAGGGCCGCTCTTCTTGATACTAGTTTTACATCGGTGTGATGCCTTCCTTGCAGCATCGAAACAAGATTTGGATTAACATCAGGAAATGCTACAATTACATCCCGGTTTTTGTCCTGGTCCAACAATGCTTAAGGCTGTCAGAATTCAAACAACAGAGTGCACTAGGAGTTTTTCACATGCAAAATATCAATTTGGCACTTTAACTGGACCGGGTACTAAGTCACAGACTCAAGGTTAAAAAGACCACGTTTGTAATTTCAAATCAGAATCACCATAATCATGACATTTGTGGATACAATAAACTTTTCTTGAACTGAGGGAAATGATGAAAATGTATAAACATCCACAAAGAAAATGAGTGAAATTACAAAAGCATATGTATAGGAGGACATATAAATGAACAGAAATAAAAGGATTAAATATAAGTTGCATATTATGCACATTTGTGAAAGCCAAAGATAGGTAGAGCCATTACCATATTAGGATGAATAATACATCCAAATGTACTCCATAGACTGTAGACAAGTTGGGGTACTTACATAGGCACCATCAGTGCAATTGTAAACTGTGTGGTACAGTATATTCCAGGCATTTTGTATTGTTGGAACTGATCGACCATATCGTCTTGCTGAATACAAATCAATCCATTCCTAAAAGAAAGACAAGATAGTTGTGATTTTAATTGGAAGTGTGAATTTCCCTACGCCTGATCCATTCTTATTTATTTTCCCATATGCCAACATATCTAGAAAAAAGAGGTGGAGAAACTTTCTTATTTCAGAAAAAAGTCTTCTATTCCTTCATAATTTCGAATTTTAAAAATTAGAAACAAAGCTTTCAGAGGAACATGAAATGTACCACAATTTTATGAAACATTTAAAGGAAAGCGCTTGTAAATTGACATATCAGAGGTGAACTAATTCAATTGTAATAAGATAAGAGGAACTCTAAAAAGACTAGTATTTGACACAATAATAACTACAGTATAGTGTTCAGTGATGCATTCAAACAACATAAAAAGCAATCACCAAACTTAACAAGAAAGCAAGGATGATAGTGTTCATGGCTTAAGGTTGAGTTTAGCAAACATACAAACTTTATATATTGCAAGTCGGAGACATAAATGTACAAATATGAAATGGTGGCGACAGTGGAAAACTTTCCATTACCTTGACATCAACCTTGTTCTGTTGAAATCCCATTTCAGACATGAGGTCATAAACAACTGGGTTTTGTTCTATACCTTCCATTGACATTCCAACACCAACCTTCACAGAAGCAACTGTATAGAATAAGATAAATGATGTAATAAAATGGTACAATAATTAGTTAAAATTGTAACATGACATGATGAATTGTTTTGTCAGAGAGAGAGAGAGAGAGAGAGAGAAACTCTAGCAATAGTTATATGCTTCTTTTGGTTTGACAGCTTTGACCAACAGGCATCAGCAAAACTATGCAAGGTCATACATATGTATACATATGCACCGTTCGTATTATAAAAGGGGAGTTAGTGCATATGCCTATTCAATTTGTTTTGAAAATGACAAATTGTAATTCACTAGAAATTGACATAAAATTTACATTAAACAATGAAGAATATTTGCAAGGTAAATCAACTGTATCACTCACCAAATTCTGCATATACAGACCTTTATCTTAAACACCATCAAATTGTTCAAGCAATGCAACAATACAACCCATTATGTTACACAATAGTCTAATTGATCAGTTTCAGTTGCATGAATTCTAATTTTTCTGAACCATCAATAGAGTGCTTCATTCGCTCTGTGCATCTAATAATGAAGGGTATTATGGTATATCTAGGTTTCACAATGTAAACAAACAGAATCCTGCTTTTCTCACTCTTATCATTGGAATCTTTTGTCTGCATTTTCATGTGTTGTTGCCATCCGTTGTAATTCAATAAATTAGAAGACTCACATGTTGTAATTAAACAACAAATCAAACAAGTTTGCCAAACACATAAACAGTTTGAAATTGCTTCCCATTTACCCACAAGCCCATCTAATTAGAAAATGTGTTAATCTATTCTCTCTCCCAAATCTTGTCCTTTTTTCTTTTACTTTCTCCGCTTTCTTTAGTTTAAGAATCTTAAAATCTAATCTTATTAGATTGAGGGAGGTGTAGTTGTGTATGTGGAGAGTTTGTAGAGAGAACTTAGGAGTGTTAGAGAAGGAAAATAAATTTAACACGTTGAACTAATCATGAATATAAAGAATATTGTCAACTGTCAACCTTATGTAAGAGCAAGAAATGCTATGTGTAACCATGAGAAGTGTAGCTCAACTAGTCAAGCACTAGGTTTGCTCCTTAGAGGTTACTAGTTCGAGTCCCACAAATCTTAGGGTTACTAGAAGCTTACATGATCGTTAACTTCAGGGCCCGTGGGATTAGTCGAGATGCACGCATGCTAGCCCGGACACCCACGTTAATAAAAAAAAATGTTATGTGCACAATTACTTGTGGAGGGAGAGAGCCAAACAAAATGCTTGAAAGAGGTTCAATTTTTTCAATGCTATGAATGGCTAAGTTGAAGGATCACGGATAATGGGTGGGCCATCAACAGATTTCATCAGGTACTGACATTGTTTATTAATAGTAGCTTACACTTGTAATACAAATGAAAGTTGCAAAGTGTTTTTAAATTACGGTGCTTTTTGTTAAAGGGTGAAACTTTAAGATAATATAACCTAAATTTTCCTTATGTTTCCAATGGAAAGATCAAAGCCACATAACATCTCAATTCTTATTAGCAATCAAGCTTTGAAGGAATCAACTTTACCATTGTGGAGTTCTCACTGGTACGAGCTTCAACTGGTCCAGAAGCTACCGAATCTAAATACCCATACATCTCCAAATTTCCTGCAAAGTTGTGCAGCATGCACCTGCCAAGTAGAGAAACAACAAATTAAAAACAATATAAATATAGAAGAGGAAAAGGAAAAGAAAACATCAGAAATTCATTCTTAGGATATATATCAGGAATTAAATAATCACTGAACATAGATATAACAGATTTATTCACAGGTTAGTACATAACAGAAAATAAAATAACAGAATTATAAGCAGCTTGATTTTTAGAGATCAACAGAGTTTTACTTCAATGAGGATATGAGTTGTTTCACAGGTGCACAACCGAAGTGTAAGATACTAGATATTGCTATATATACATGCTACCATGAGAAAAAGCCATAGTCCTAACTACCTGCATAAAGTAGCAATAAATGACTCAATGGCCATGGATGTGACGGTCAATAACATGGTTTATAAATTCTGTACTGCATTTTCAGATAGCATGTATTATGTGTTCTTTCACAATACTCTGCATTTATAACATAGACCAAAAAAAAGGTCTCAATTTATGCTTCCAGGCCAAACTCAAGCCCAAATGAAAATAGTGATGACTAATGATAATACAGCAGATTTTGCAATTGATGAAATCAGGATATTTCTACGTCTCGTAAGCAAATATCTTCAGCTAAGAATCACAGATATCATCATCAGTTAGAAAAGGAACAGTTACTTACCAGATGTAAGGGACACCATAAAATTGCCCTGAAGTATTCCATATGGGTTTCACTTCGGCAAACAGATCAAGGACTACCAGCCTCCCTATAGGAACTGAATGTAGAAGCGCCTGAAAAGGAGCAAAGGATACCATCAACCAAAAGCACTCATCAATAAAATAAAAAAAAAACAACTGAACATTTCCAAATCATATCTATAAGATTCCATGAAAGAAAAAAAAAATTAAAAAATGCATTGAATGTTCCAACAACTGCTACAAGTAGGTGACGAGTAATAAGCTCTGAGTGATGTATGGATTCTAATTACTCCAAATTAAAAAAAAATCGTAATAGTTGCATAGCAAACTAATCAGTAATCATCTGTATCCCTTCAACATTTTCCATAATGAAGCTTTGCACAATCAATATCCTAAGTTGGATGGGATAATTAAAAAACAAAGAGAAGATCTAAGCCTTTTTTTTCCTGAGCAAAATGTACGAAATGAGAACATTTCACATCGCTTCAAGAACACTTCAGTCTGTTTAAGAGATAACCCAAGATAGACACAATGATCTAAGGCTGTGATATCATGCACATTACAAAATTGATTCATATATAGTCAGAACATACAAATGAGAAACCCTGATTAAGTCCCAACTAACATCTTGCCATTTTCTTTTTTTGATTAAATTTTTCTCTACTTTGTTCTTCTGAACTTTCCTTCTATACTTGAGAAATTAAAATTGCAGATATTAGAAAGATTGCTTAAAGTTCAATGTTTTCTGTACACACTCAAACATCATCATTAACAGGAATTATATCCTTGTTCGCTTTGGTTTAACATGGCTTTAATGCTTATTTAAAAAATAAAATACTCAAGAGATTGAATGGTAGTGTTCTTAACTATAGAACATAGAGTGCCTAGAATAGCAAAGCAATCAAATTACAATATAACCTTCGTTTGTGGAGGTCTCCAGAAAGGATCATATGAAAATAACCACCCCTGCAGAATTAAAGCAAATAAATCAGAATTCCAGAACAAATGGAGCTAACGTTGATTAAGAAGCAATTTTGGAACATAAATTATCGAGATGTCATACTTGTAGCAAATATATAATGACAAAATGCACTATCAACATTGAATTAAGCATCACTGAAGCTAGATAAACAGTTTGTGATGATTGATAACTAAACATTCGATATTCCTTCACCTGCATCAGCCAGACAGCATTACTGTCACCACTTTGCATTCCCTCAAATATTGATCCACCTAATGAAGATATGTACTCTGGGTCATCAACAGGTGGAGTATTCTCATCAAAAGTGTCACTGCAGTTATTCAAACAATCAATACACGGATACTTTAAGATAGAATAATTTTCTGTAAACCTGATCTGTTATTGCATTTGCTGCACTGCAATTCCAACATGAAAGAGCCAATGACAAAACAAAAGGATGGATGGATTCATGATTCTAATGCAGGACTTTGAAAACTGTCAAAATGGATAGCTTATAATATATAACTTGCAAACTGAAAACCAGTTGTATGAATAGGAAAGCAAAGAAAATATTACCAGTTGTATATGTGGCTGGTACTTCCATACTCTGACCCATAAGATAATTGCAAAGATCACAAAAATTTAGAATTCTTGCATTTTTTATGAACATAAGGAATATAATTCTGGAATAACTTTGGTGATTCAGATAAGCTCACCTGTCAATTGTTGCTCAATGAATGCTCTTCCAATCTCAATAAACAAGGGATCTGTTGCATCAAGGAGATACGTGCAGCACCATCTAACATCACTCCTAACTGAAAACCTGAAGGAGGATGTAGAATATGGGTCATGGATTCATAGATCCATCAAAGAAATACATGAAGTGCATCAACACAACTCTGCAGTCCTAAATCCTAGATGATGCTGGGTATGGTTTGTGAATCTCTTCCTGCCATCCCACAGCAAAAATGCCATGTACATTTTGGCACTTGATTAATCTTTTCCAGGACACAAGGTTGAGTTACCCAATTTCCTATTTTAAGCTAGGACTGGAGAAAGCACAACGTATCTGATAATTGCAATATATGTGCATGTAATGAGCATGAAATCAGCAAAAGAATGAATAGAAAGCTTGAGAATTTCTAGTGAGCTTCTTGGACATGATCCTAACCAGTTCTTTTGTATTTTAATTATAAAGATATCCAAACCCTGAGTTTAAGAAACTATAGAATTCTTGCATTTCATAACCAGAACTTAAAAGTGAAGTCCATGCATATGTTAAACTGGCACAAAGATGTACTAACCAATTCCCCAAGCGTGTTATTTTTGCTGAAGGAAATATATTCCTTAATGCTGCAGGAACATTTCCAGAAAAGGCTGGAAGAACTGGACAGCAGAATAGCAATAATTGCAAACGTTATATCAATAGAAGTTCAAAAATTAAAGCAATTATTTGATAAATAAATGTGAATTTCCTCAACTTTTTTGTTTTTAATTTTTCAATTTGGTATTTTTTTGAAGTGGCATTTTGAAATGCAAATAGTTCTACTAATTTTTATCTTTGCAGAATTAGGGCAAAAGAAAGAAAAGCAAGATATTTCCTCTTATTGAGGAATTTAACATCCACTTTGAATAATGCTACAGAAAGATTAATTTGAATTTATACCACAACTAGAAACCTTAAGAGTACAAGTATATGACTATTGATACCTGGAGTCATTCCAAGTTCATACATTCTGGCGAGAATTTTCTTCTGCAGAACTAGTTGTTGATCAAACCAACTTTGTGGTAGTGGTCCTCCCCACCTGTAAACAAAATAGTATTTGTAATTATGCTCGTCACTATTGAACCAGTTTCATTTCTAGACATTATTGAGAATGTTCTTGCCCAAAACAATAATAATCATAAAAATAAGTTCCCCGGAGCGAATTCTGCATTCTGATTTTGATGATAAAAAATAGTTTCTTCCTGAAATTAAGGGTTTAAAAGCAATAATATCCTACAATTAGGAATTTGCAAAAAATAGAGGAATATCAACATTTTGAACATCACACATAAAGTTAGATAATTAAACGTGTAGAAAGAAGATTTTCACAAATTACTGTAAATTCTTTTAAACAGTCAAGCAAGAAATATAAGCTCACCTGTGCAAATTTGCCATTCGTGACCATGCAAGAAATGCAGGGCCTCCAAAGAAATCATCCAAATCTTCTTTGCTAATATTAAATTTCTGCTAAAGTGAAAAGTCTATTTAGAAGAACAGAAATCAAAATGCCACATCAAATATAATAACTCCAACGCAATTCACAACTATGTGAATAATTAATATGGTCATTTTGTTATTAACCAACAAAAAGAATATAATGAAACATATTGGAATCCAGAACTAATGTAAAAAGAAACAATATGAAGCAATGTAAGACACAGCTCTCACAGATTAACTCAACATATACTGAAGAAAAATATAATTCATGTGATGTGTTTTTATTGATAAATGTGTGTTCAACAAAAGGGATTGCAATATAGATCAATACACTTAATTTTTATCTTTTCCAATATACTAACTATATGCAAAACAATTATTAGTGCAATAAACAAGTTCACAAAGGTTAAATTAGTAGTTGAATAATGAGACATGTATCAGGATCCTGGTTCCTTATTGTAATTATTGTTTTCAGTACAGATCATTCATGATCTCAATATCATAGAATGTAGTGGCATAAAAAAAAAATCAGTAGTAATGAAGCTTCCAAGATTAAAAAAAAGGGGCAAATAAAACAAAATAAAATCTCTAGAGCTCTATTGGAAGAATATGGAGATCAATAAGAGGAATGGCACCTGGAAAACTTTTTGCCAAATAGCTTCCTGTCCTGTAAATGCTAGTGGCAAGTTGATGCCTTGAAGAGCCATCCAATCAATTTCCTTTTCCCATCTTTTCCAATCCCACCAAGCAAAAGAATCTTCCAAAGAAACATATATTAAATTTATATAATATTTATGAGACCACAACGTAAAATGCTAAATCCAACTGAATTAATGACATAGCTATCACTCTGGATATTTAGTAGAAAATTCAATCAGTGTAGAAGCTCACAGCTAGATGTGACAGCGTTTTGGTAATAATTCCAAGGAACAGGTCTCTGAACCAAGATACCATCATCTTGAAGACGTGGAAGAGAACCCAATTTAGGTATCGAATTGAGCTGCACACCACCTGTTTTGTCCCAAGATATATGCGAACCACACCAATACTTCAAATACCAATGCAAACCAGCCAACACTTCTACTCCAGTTACCCCGGAAATTCTAGCATTGAGCACCCAGAAAAAGAACAAAAATTCCACGTTATCACAAAGGAAGTCATAATTTCTCAATAATTTAACGAACTTGATGAATTTTATTTCCTTCACATCAATGAAAATGACTACAACAAAAACAGACAAAAGTTTTTTTTGGCAAGAATTAATAAAAGCGGTAAAGAGTCTTTAGCATACAGAATCTGTGGAGCTCCGCGCCTTGTAAACGAGGGATGATTTTTTATAATGAAGCAAGATTCCCCTCCACATTGCTCCTAACATTAATACAATTAAATAAATTATATATCTTGCTCAAAAATCTTAAAAAAAATATTGAACTTCTTCAAAATTAACTATAACAACAACAATGATAATCTCTCGGTGTTACTTTAGTGAAATCCATCAAATAATTCTAAAAGAACAAAGAAATCGAAGTACCTTAGATACAATTCGAAACTCGAAGCTGGAAGAGTGAGAAGGAAGGAGGCGTTGTAGAACACCGCGAGCGGCGGCAACTTGGACAGAAGGAAGAGCTCGTTCGCGGTCCTGGATTTCGAGAATTTTGGAAATGTAACCGACGCCTATCGTGGAAGATTGAGCGAAAGAGAAGAAAAGAAGGAAGGATGCGAGGAGGACGAGAGAAACGGCGGCAAGTGGAGGGGAGTCCATAGGGAACAATGGAGGTGAAGAGTGATAAACCCAAAGGGATTTATTATAGAGAAGACGGGCATTGTAGTGAAGGGAGTAAGGAGATTCTATGAAGAGTAAGAGACAAAATGGATTGCCGGCCAGAATAGTAAAGGAATGAAAATGGCGAGTGCTGTTTGTTTGCTTTGTTTTTTCGAATTCGAAATTTGACATTTTAACTTATACTTTCATTTGT
>Ga0325401_1004094_pt1 | contig 13642 bp, 8 predicted proteins | sample PopdelMetagenome_FD_205666 | JGI IMG/M metagenome (GOLD analysis project Ga0325401, IMG submission 205666) | Populus deltoides microbial communities from Bellville, Georgia, United States - Xylem-PdKOR-R2 | ecosystem: Host-associated > Plants > Phyllosphere > Stem > Wood/Secondary xylem | place...
ATTTTTTTTATATTTTTAGTTTTTTTTTATATTTATATATATATATATATATATATATATATATATATATATATATATATATATATATATATATATATATATATATATATATAACAATGAGTTCTAATAACAATGAATTCTAATAATAAAATTAAGTGGAAATACGAAACTGCAAAGCATGACATACAACATCACAGATTTACTAGATAGAACATTCTATGCGCGCGTACGTACGCACGGAAAGCACCCAATTGGCAATACTAATAATTTCAAGTTAATTTATATTTTCTAATTAAGTTGAAATCAAAAGGATCCTTGTCTTAATTACATGAAGTGAATATTAATTGCACTTGAAATTTATCTTTATACGCATATAATATCGGCATATTTTAAATTTTGATTTTTAGCCTAATTAGGGTTAAAAAAAATTTGAAAATCAAATATCTTTGAACTTGACAGAATATCAGACCTAAATGATTTGAGTCTAGCTTGTTTTCAAACTTAATATTCCTAAATTCAGTTAAGTGTCAAGCTCAAACAGACATAAGTCTAGTAAGTTACCAAACCTAACATTCTTGGGATCGGCTACATGCTGAGCCAAAATATCATTGAGTTTAGTTACACGCTAAGCCTTAAGTACATTTGAGTTTAACAAGCTACCAGACTTAACGTTATTGTGTTCAGGTTGCGTGTTAAGCCCCAAGTACATTTGAGTGGAAAAAACTTAAGCTTTGAAGTTGGGGGGTTTGTTGGTCTTTTCCACTAGCCCATTAGTCATTAAAAGATTATTTAGGGGTGTATACTTCCTTTTCATTTTTTTTACATAGTAAAAAAATATTATTTTAGCCCATAGTCAATAAAATTTATTATTGTTGACCAAATGTTTTCTTGAAATCAAAGTTTATGATTTTTTAATGGTTTTTAATCTTAACAAGTTTATGATTTTTGTTATTTCAATAATAATAATATTAATAGTTTTTAATTTTATCTTTCAAATCAAATTTATGATTTTTTTTTCAATAGTAATAATATTTATTTCAATTTGGTCCTTTTTATTTTGATTTTTGATTTTTTTCCTTTGCTTTTTTGTCATAATTTTTATGGTTTTTAATTTTATCATTCAAAACAAGTTTATGATTTTTTTTATTTCATCAATAATAATAATAATAATAATGGTGGTAATTGTAGTAGTTGCAATAATAATAATAATAATAATAATAATAATAATAATAATAATTGCAACGACTAGAATTACCACCATTATTATTATTATTATTATACTAATGATGATGATAATAATGTTTGTAATAATGGTAATAATAATAGTATATTATGATAGTAATAGTGATGATGATGATAATTGTGATAGTAATATTTATAATAATAATAATAGTACTATTACTACCAATAATAATAGGAATGATTAATTATTATTATGATGATGATGATGATATTTTATCATGATGCTTGTGGTGGTTATAATATCAATAATTATGATGATGATAATAATAATATTGGTGGTAACAACAACAACATTAATAATAATAGTAGTATTAATGCTATTAATAGTAATAGTACAGTAGTAATAATAATAATAATAATAATAATAGTGATAGTGATGATGATGATAATGACAGTGATAGTGATAAATAATAATAATAATACTTATTGATAATAATAATGATGGTGATAACTGTAATGATAGTGATAATAATAGTGACGATAATAATAATAATGAAAATAATAATAGTTATAATAATAACAGTGATAATTCATCATTCGATGTTATATTTGTTGCGAATTGAGTTTCACAACTTTTTTTATTTATGGTATTTCCGATCTAATATTACAGGTTACTGGTTTAAAAAGTTTACTTGGCTTGATGTTTTGTTTTTGTTTTTTACTTATTTTTTTACTGATTTTATTACTCAATATTATTTTTTTAAAATAAAAAAATTTATTCAAGTTTCTCTTATATATTTTATTAGAAACTCGTGCTAGACAAAGAAAAAAGATTTAAAAATTTACCTTCTTGATTGAGTTTGTAGTATTGAAAAAAAAAATCCTTGATTTTTTTTAATGATTTTGAAAACGCCGAGGCGATGAAATTTTTTATTATGTTTCAAAAATGTTTTTAAAAAAATTTGAATTTTTTTATTTTTTATATATTCTAAATTAATATATTTTTGATATTTTTAAATCATTTTAATATGTTAATATCAAAAATAATTTTAAAAATATAAAAAAATATTTTAAAATATTTTAAAATAAAAAAATATTTTAAAAAATACTCGCATCCGTATTAATAAATACGCTCGAAAAAGTCTTCCCCTGAGAGGACTGTCTCTCTGAGGAATAGACGCCTTTTTATCTTTTGGACTTCTGGTCGAGTCAAATCATATTAGAACACAAGAAACGACCGCCTTTTACTTTCTTGATTTTAAATACCCCAAACATCACCTTAGCGACTCCCAATTGAGGTAACGCAGAGGCTTGAGTTGCTAGCTAGTGTGTTCTTGAGGTGGTCCTGAATCCTGATACAACCCTCGACCCACCCGAGTCAAAAGATAACCAAGCGACCCGGTGGTCATTTCCTGGCCACAATTTTCCAGATATAGCCACATGGGACAATAAGATTGATTGTTTTTTTGCGTAGAATTAATATTTCAGCGCTGTACCTTGCCAATTCCTGTACATGCGAAATGAAGTTGTTAAATCAGTCGTCTTCTCGCGGGCCTCAATGGCAGCTGTGCATCGATACATTACTGCACGCAACATCAAAATAATAACAACAATAATTCATTAATTTAACATGGAATAAAAAACAAGTTACTGCCTCATCATTAAGCCATCACCTGCGCCCAAAGAGCTCCTGTGTCCAATATTGGTCAAAGCCAGGGCCCCTGTCCACTCACCTGGCGGCATTTGCTTAATAGTTACACATGTTAACGAAGAAAGGTCTTCGAAGTAGATTGAACATGCAAGAAATTAAAAAGATTTCAGACTGTCTTTCATAACCTGTCCGAACTTGAGAAATATTACCATGCACCATACAATTCTTTATTAAAAACCCAAATCCCGATCGTCTGGATCAATGGTCAAGCCCCCCGTACCTCGATAAGAATCTTTTGCCAGTAATTACATATTCACATATTATTCTATATTTTAAAAATACAAGGAAAAATTATTGCTATGAATTATATTTTAAATATAAAATGTTTGTATAAATATTTAGATGATTATATGAATTTTATTTTTTTATTTTAAAAATTATTGACCCGTGTTTGATGAAAACAGGGTCATCAAACTTAAAATACTTAAAATATTATTTACATTTTAATTTTTTTTATATTTTTTAAAAAATTGTTAATAACTCATTGCGGGATGTCGAACAATATAGTAGTATATATCACATGCAAATGTAAACGCACAACCTCTGCCATAATTAAAGGCCCCCCCCCTTCTCTGTCCCTCTCTCTCAAAATAATAATAATAATAATAAAAAATTATATATATATATATATATATATATATATATATATATATATATATATATATATATATGTCAAGGGGTTAGATCTAGCTAGATGATGATAATTAACATTCGGAGACATGGCTCTGCAAGACATGCCATATTAACTAATTATGGTGCATATATATATATATATATAATTACTTGATCAAACGAATTATGAACACTAATACAGTGTTTTCCATCGTTTTAATATGCATTGGTCCTACAAATGCAATATATTAGAATCTTTCCCGGCGATAATATTATTCCAAATGTTGGCAGAAGCTGAGACATTGAATACCATGGTGGGGGCTTACCAGGGTACTCTTTGCTTGGAATGTTCAATAAAAAATTAGCCTGGCCAACCTGCCCGACCATTCCCTTGATTATCCTTTATTTCTCTGCCCTAACCAACGCGGTGTTATGCTAATGATCGATAACTAATACTTTTCTATATATATAATCTGGTAATATTAATTAATTAATTATACTTGGAATATATTCAAATCAGCAAGAGTTTTAGTTCTTCTTGGAGGCGTTGCTTGAAGTCACCAGTGACGATATGCTTGCCTGCAATCACTAGGATACCAAACCCACTTGTGGCGGACAAGAGGATCACCGATCTCTTTTAGGCGAATCACTTTCTTGGTTCCTGCTCCACCTAAATATAGGATCAATTTATTTCCTTTTTTTTTTATTTGACGACGAAGTGCTTTCGAGCCATGTGGGTACGATACATTTAGAAAAAATTATTCCTTTCTATTTGAGATTTAAACATAAAATCTTTAAATAGAAACCTCAAATTCTACTAGTTAATTAAACTACCGTTTTGGAGACTATATTTCTTATATTGTTTCTTAAACTTAATGTATTTTAGGACAACTACGTACAGGTTAGAATGCCTCCGAGAATCATTTACTTGAGGTCTTTTTTTGTTGTTTTTACTTCTTACTTGCATCAAGATTTAAGATGTCGATTCCCTTTCTGATATCAAGATGCTGTACTGGTTCTATCATAATACAGAAAACTAAACAGAGGCTAGGGGGTAATTGTGAATACTAATTAAGTGTTTTTTTACTCGAGCGTAAGGACCTCTACTGCTCTACACTTGCCTATAGATATAGGCTTCATGAACCGACTTGTATAAGTCGGTATACAGCTAAGGTTTTCTGCCATAAGTTCATGGCTAGAACTTGCTTAGTTCACAAGGATGACAGCTAACACATACTCCACCAATCAAATATGCTCTTTACTTCCTTTTACTTACTCTAGCTGGGTATCGTCCATTGATTGATTGTTCAAATATGCTCTCTACTTTAGCTCAATGTCTTTGGTCCTGCTATGAAACACGTAATTCTTTGTCATGGCTATGGTGGACATATGGTCACAAAAAATGGTTGCAGGGGTGTCATTTTTTCGCAGCAAATCTGACAGAATTCTTCTTAGCCAAACACTTCACAAGCCACATCTGCTGCAGAGATATATTCTCCTCCAGCTGATGAAAGTGCAATAGTCTTCTGCTTCTTTGATAACCATTTTAATTCCCATGCAAAACAAATTCCCTGAAGTGCTTTTGCGATCATCAAGAGTCGCTATCTGTAAAACCAATTAGCTTGCTACCATTCTCTTTGACATATCTAATGCCAAGTTTTCTCGCACTTGAAGATAACGCAAAATTATTTCAGCTGCAGATAATGTAATTTTCTTGGTTCTTGCATGAATCTTGAGATCGGGCTAATTAAAAAGACGATGTCAGACCTAGTGTTTGTCAAGTAGATTAGAGAACCAACCAGGCCAATATACATCCTCTTTAGGTGCACCATCATTCTACTGCAATTTCTCGTTTGTTGCTAATGGAGTAGAAATTGGTTTGCAGTTACTCATTGGAAATCACTTCAGCAAATCCTCTAGATACTTTTTTTCGAGAAATAAAAATCTTGCCCTTAGATTGTTGGACTTGAATACCAAGGGAGTATTTCATAAGTCCCATACCTGTCATTTCATATTCCGTGATCTTAAATTGCAGCAGCATTACAGGAGCAGTGCTCATGTATATTATTAAATCATCAACGTATAAACAAACAATGAGAAATTCATTATATAGGAGCTGAAATTAACTTGAAAGAAGTTCGCCTGCCCCAAAGTTGTCTCTCATGTCCCAAAATCTCCTCTCAACTTGTTGAATTAACTATTTAAGATACTACAGGTCGATGTTCCATTCATTGAATCCATGAATGAGTTTTTTTTATCATTACTCGAACATTAATCACAACTCTGATAGAATCTCAACCATAAAAGTTTACTAGTAGATTAATATATATTCCATGCCGTATTGAATCCATGAATGATTTTTTCTTCTTCTTCTTTTTCGTGAAAAAAGAAATCAATTAAATGTAATAATAAAAGACTATTCGGCTGACACTCCTCTACCTAACATTACTCAAACAAGTAGCTGATTCCATTCATTGCTCAGTAATGATTTTGATTTGCTTTCGCTTTCATTGTTTGGACATTGTTTTCTAGAGTTATCACTGTCCAGAGAGTTCATGCCATGTTTGTCAAATATTAATGTTACATTTGATCAAATAATGACTCCAAAATGAATTATTCATATCTGATAAATCATCAGTTTATCTCTGTATAATATATTAATATATTCCCACTCTTTCTCCATGATAAAGTCTCAACACTATGAGCCCCGAGGTCGCATTTAAGCCCACTTGAATAATTGGAACCCATTTGGAACCTGCCCGTCAAAATGAAGGATATTTATCCCCTTTTCCTTTTGTTTTCTTGTTTGAAAATTTTAAAAATATGATAAATATTGTTTTTTTTAATTTATTTTAAAATATATTAAAATAATTTTTTTAAAAAATATTTATTTTCAGCCTATCAAAACGATAAAAAAATATAAAATTAAAAAATATTTAAAAATTCTTAAAAGTATAATAGTACTTAAAACTCGATTACATAGCCGGTTTCTCAAGGGAAAAAAAGTTGCCATCATGTTTAATTCCTGCATATTAATCAAAATAGCATTTAGTTTAGTTTGCGGAGCTACACTTTCTTCTTCTTTTATTTTCCTTCTAGCTTTGATAATTGTTGTAATTTTTATTCAATTAACGAAACTCTTTTTACTCCAAATATAGCAAAAATAAATAAATTATGATAGGATTCTTCAAGTGTCCTATCTTTCCCTTGCATGTATTAATTAGTAAAATCAATTGGGAAATATAAATATGAGCTTTGAGTTGATTAATTATCTTAAACTCGGAAGCTAAAATCTCTTGAAATAAATTGAAACATAAACGTGTTCAATCCTTGTAAAAAAGTATAAAAATCTTTGTTTCTGACAAATTACCGCAATAAAATATATAATTGAATTCTGAAAATATAGAAAAAAATAAATAAAAATGAAGCATAAAAAACTATTCTCTAGGCCTGAAACAGGTTCCTAAACATTTCAGGCATGTATATGTTTGATTGTTGCGAATGAAAAGGTTGCGTAGTTGCATTATCAAACGTAGACAAGACAAATGAAGGAGTGTACGTTGTTAATTAGCAGCTTCGTTTGGGTCCTACTTTCTCCAGGAAACGAAGCCATCCCATGAATGGTCTTCAATGGACAGACGTGGCTTTACCTACTTCAAGCATTTCTAGTCCATCTTCAAGAAAATACAGATAGGCAATTGATAGCTAGATAATTAACCTTCTGTCAATTGATCAGACATGACAACCAGGCAAGCCTACCACTCCTCCTCCTCCTCCTCCTCCTCTTGATGCTCTGATCCACCAGACACGAGCACAAGTGGATCTGCTTGTAGCAAAATAAGTCTCAACGTTACTCGGTGTCTGAAGTCTTCTTGTCGGAAACGCGCTTTGAAGTCACGTTGGGGATTCTGGATTCTAACTTCCCATTTCCGACCGCAAAGGTCCACCTAAAATCCTTCAGGTTCACTCAACGCCAATGATTCTCGCTTAAAATCCAAGGGAACTGCAAAGATCATCAAAAAGATCATTTATCAACTAGCTATAGCTGAGGGGGGTGTACATTTATCAAAAGAAAAGTATATAAATGTGATTATGAGTGACACAGGATCACTCCAAGTATGTTAATTGTCGTTGTTATAACTTAATTGATTTCTTGGTTTGTTAACCTTTCTCTTTCATACTCTCTTAAATTCCCTCTTTCTTTCCATAACAAGTACCAAACATTTAACTATTTCCTTAAATACTGTCTTCTTATTAATTTCTTCAACTTCTTTCTATTTTTCCATAATGCCCATGAAAAAAATTAAATCTATATAGATTGTAAATTGATAATATGAAGACTAATTTTTTATATGGATCAAAACAAGTTTGTAAATTGATAAAACTAATTCTAAACACTCAGCATGAACCTAGCTAACTCTATCTACTGTTACCGATTATTATCTCTGCTTTTAAAGTAAACAGCAAAGAAATCTTATCTCTAATATTTCTAGCAATGTGCTCTACGTACAAGGAAAATCTAATTGCTCAAAGTGAGATTTATTGATTTAACCACCACCACCATGCATGATCGTCAAGGTGCCTTGTGCAGTTCTGCTTCACATATATATGTAGAGGGCGAGGTGGGTGGGATATTGAGCAAGCCATTGATTAATCAAAAGGTTTAGGTCCAACATTAATTATGACGAAATATGGAGTTGGACATCCAAAAGATTAAAAAATATGTGCAAAGAAAAAGTCGGACCCTTTATGAGTGCAAACGTGGTCCTTGAGGGTAGAGGTGAATATATAAGAGTTGGAAATTAACAAGAGAAAGCCCACTGATTTAATGCAGAGAAAGGAGCCCTCCGATTGAATGTGATGGCCGCATTTTTTGTCAAGTTCTCCTCCCATTGTGAGTGGGGTTCCTCGTGAGTTGGATTGTTTTAATTTCTATTATCTGGTGGCCTGTTTGGGACCAGTACTATACTTTAGCTAAGTTGTAATTGTCGTTTCGCCTACGTTAAGTAAATCAATATTCCCGAAGCAAAGAAATTCTTCCCAGCTCCCCAAGCTGTCGCCTGGTCAGCTGGTTATTCTTGTACATTTACTTAGAACATGCACAGCCTATGATGCTTGCTGGTGTCCATACATATTTATGCTCGGTTACTAATCTGTTTCGTTTTATGAGGATAAGCAGGACCGATAAGCTTCACTTAAAATAGCACCGCACCTCACCGACTTGTTAAGAGAGCCTGAAATCAAGCAATCCAGCCCATGCCGCTCTGTACCCTGGCCTCCGTGTCTGTCTTATTGTGACCATTACATGCACGTATTGGAATCAATATTCTGGAGAGTATTTAAGTAGAAGAGTTGCTGTGCCTTATTCCTAGTACGAATCCGTGATAACTAAAAGAGACACCTCTGCGTAGACGAGGAAACGTTTTGCTTGCTTGATCGACAAAGATGGAATATTGTTGAGGATATGGACAAGACACCAGCTGTTTGTTCCCATACATGTCGTTGATAGCTAGGAGAAAGATCTAAAACACTTGCATCTAGTTGTCCTTGTACAGGCTAAGTTTACTTATTTAATTTCTTCATTTAGGTACAAGGAAGGTTCACCAGGTCTAATTCTAATGTATGTTCAGATCCGTAGCATGCACTCTGTTTTAAATGATTGAGAAATATAGTTTTTATGTAGTTCTTAGTTGATATAAAGAGATTTGTTACAACCAGTAATTGCTGCAATGAGTTTCTGTAATGCGATTAATTTGATTCGCATAAATCTATCAAGTTCTTCCAATGATTTTTCAGCAAAATTGTAGCAAGCCTTAGTTTTTTACTCACATTATAGAAGGAGGAACCTGTTTTCACAGGTTCGCGTATGCAACAGATTTATAACAGCAGTACGAATAAAATCATCTTGTCCGGTCCTCGATTGCCCATATAGCAAAACTCAGTTCAGGACAATTATTTTTTCATGGCATCGTTTATTATTATTATTTTTATGTCCCAAGCAACCCCGCCGGGGACCAAGACTGTGACTTGTAATAAAGCTGAAGGGTAAAGGATAGATTCGAAAGGAAAAAACAAACTCAGACCAAACAATTCCAATGCTCCTACATTAAATCTCAAGACCTGTCACTACCACTCACTATTTTCTTACAACCAAACATGAATCAGAATCCGTGTGCACCACCATTGTCGAACTTTCTATGTCACAACTACTCGCTCAAAGTTTGCCGACCTGCCATGTCATGCCAACTGGACTCTTTTCCATTCCGTTGATCAGTCTTATCATCCACGTATCCAACCTGGAAAATATTTTTGTGGATCAAAGACTTCAAAATAGATTCAATCGGGACTCATTCGTTAGGCATCGCTATCTAGCCAGTTACTCTTCTTCTTTATTGTCCAAATGCCAGCACAGGGTCAATCGGGTACCACTAGCTAGTGCAAGCTAACACACAGCTTTCATATATTTGTGGTCATCGGTGTTGCACCACAGAATTTAGCGGACTTTGTACGGATGTCATCGATGTTGCTATCCAAAATTAACTCGAGACATCAATGTAATCCGACTTCAGCATGCCCAAATACAGTATACCCGCTCAAACACTCTTACTATCAAGGTTTGAAAAGGTTAGATGTTACATCAGAGAAGAATACTTTCGCTCAGTTCTGAGGTTACATGATTCGGTAAGCACTTGATTAAAATACCTACTTCGAGAAAATAATTAAAACTTTAATGGTTAGCCGGGCTTATCTAGTTAATCCAAGATTTCCAACCATATTGCAGTACCTGTCCATAAACAATAACTTAAGTATGTCGAAGGAACCTTCTGTGCCCTATCCTCTTCTTTTTTCTTTCAAAATATGAGTGCATATAATAGCTGGGAAACTTGGATGTGCTTTGAATTTTGCCAGTGCAGTTTTATTCATGAATGTGCTCTGAATTAGAAAAATGTGCAGATAACCTAGCTAGATTTGCATCTAATTTAGAGTGTGTTTAAACTTATGCTTTTATTATTAATAATAGGATACATCATTAAAAAAAAAAAAAAACACAATTTCATATCTTTGCTCTTGTATTTTGTGCCGTGAAGAATTCTACCACTCGATAAATATAAAAACAGAAGCTTAGACAAACACACTCTTATTTCAAATCCAATACAAGATTTATATGTAAAGGTGAATACATTGGTTGTTCTAGTAAATTCATAAATCATCCAAGTACACAAGAACTCACATGGCAAATCAAGATGGTGAACAATTTTTGTTTCACATGGTATCACCTCAACCTAGAACTTCTCTAAGCTCCTGGCCTTCACAGCATGTATATAATGGTAGGTAATTAAATCAACAACTTGGATGTTGGAAGTGATCATTTCAGCGCAAGAAATAGCCATGGAGATTTTGCTTTCATTACTTTTAGAATTCTACTGGTGGATTTTCGGATTGATTGCTGGTGAAAACTTCTTTTCATGTCGAAGAACAAATAAAGGTGCTTATTTATGGCTATTGAAAACAGAGTCTCTATTTTCTTCTGCTATGTCGAATCCCTTTTTTTCCCCTTTAAATCAGCATAGCACAGACTCCCTCCATCATTTTCAAACATCCATCAAATGTTAACTTTGACCGACTTTTTATAATTAGTTCCAGCGATTAAAAAAGTTCGAAACCAAGTTATAGAAATATTAAAGGCTCTATTATTTTTGTTAATTTCTTACCTTATATAAAATTAAAGAAAAAACTAGTAAAAAATATGTTATTTCAACATTTGAAAAGTTAAAAGGTCCATTTTTACTTGATTTTTATAAAAAAATAAAAAAAATGAAAACTAATTTATATTTACGATCAATATAAATTGAATTTATAATATTTTTTTAAAAATAAATTAAATTTGAGAGTTCAAAAAATGACTATTAGAAATATTGTTTTGTAGGTTACATTTTTCATACAGCATTACAGCTTCCTTTTCGAACATGTTGAATTTTAATTTCCTTCAATATACGCATTTATTATCGATACTCTGTTAAAACAAAAGGCAAATTTTACAGAGGTGCCGCAGCAAATTAGAATTTTCTTTGCCGACACACACCTGCTGCGATGCACAGGCTCGTATTTACTGATCAACAGCCCTTCAAAATGAGAAAGAGCAACCCGAGCATCAAAGATTGCTTTGCAAATTTCGAGGAACAGTGAAATAACATGAAGACGACAATGACGGGTAAGGTGACAGTAAAATGTTTCAAATGGATGCAAGAGGTTTCCATGATGTTTCATCAAATATTATTTGTTGAGCGTGTACAAAAATCAAGATGATAATTATTGGACAACTTTTCAAGGCGCACGGGGGGTGCAACAGCAGGACTGGACCCTGATGTTGATGATTTGCAGAGTTGCACAGCTTAGAAATGAGCATCCTATGCACAGAGTCAGACCATTGGACCGAGTGGGGCTCACCCCTCTGAGCCCAAATGGACAAGGTGCCATTATGCTGCACCCTTTCAATCTCCACTTCTTACAAGGTGATTGTGTTAATGTAATAGATTGTTATTTCATCAAATTTTTTTGTTATTTCATTGGGAAAAAAATAATTTTCTGCACCAATACCCCTAAAATAGCCTAAAATCACCACCAGTCTTCATCCTCTCGGAAATCCATCATTAGAAGAAGTTAGCCATTCTCCTTGAAAGCACACCCCATAATTGGAAACATTAAAGAGAACGTCAAGGACAAGCAAATAAAGTTTAACTGCATTTGAAGAGTAAAACATCCCAAGAAATCAATGATGATTATGCTGTTTGTTCCGAAAAGATTAACTAATAATTACATCGATGTATGGTATGATCTTACAATTTCGGGCACACTAAACATCATTAGGATAATGTGAAAGGTTTATATATTAAATGAACGAGCAGCTTTAGACCTTGAGATAATTAAATTGATCGTCAAGAAGATTGAATTCATTTAGTTGAGGTTCTCATGCTCTGCTACTTATGGAATAATCAAATCAATTATTATATATATATAAAATAATATTTTGCATTAATAAGGGGATGGCTGACCATGTCCACATGATATACCACATGCCATGTAGCCCACAACCCATCCAACCGAATTCAAAACTCAATGGCCAAGTTCGAGTCCCACATGGCCTGGCTATGCCCATACCGATCTAGCCATGCGGACCCCACCGCCCACATGGGGATGTTTCCTCATCCTTTCCTCTTAAGGAACCAACGTTCCTGATTTCCCTCCCACAATCCCCCAAAACTCATCTTGACCGTCCCCGATTAAAGCTCTCGAAAGTCTTCCATATGGGCGGCTGTGCTTGTCCCACTATTGTCCCTCGATGCAAGGACAAGGGGCCTCAAAGGTGCTGCTATTGCTACCGACAGGCTTAGCTTACCTTCGTCCATAATTCATGCATTTGAAGAGAATAGCAGGGATTTTTCTCAACCTCTTATTTTTATATATAAAATACACTTGTTTCCATTCACACATCCCCTCGCAGAGAGAATACTAGCTATTATTTATTTCTCTCAAGAATCTACATATCAAAAGGAAACAACAAGAACAATCTTCAAGTCTCGTGTGTACATCATCTCTTTACAGATCCGGCGCGTGACAAAGATTGTTGGAAAACATGGAAGGTGGTGTTGCATATGAGAATGATCTAAACCTCAAGGAAACTGAGCTTAGACTGGGTTTGCCAGGGACGGGTTGTACCAATGAGAAAGGAGTTTCTGGTGCTAGAAACAACAAACGACCATTTCCAGAGACCAGAGAGGAGGGTGGAGCAAATGGTAAATCTGATGCTCAACATGATGACCAAGAAACTGCCTCTGCTCCGAAGTAAGTCAGAAATTTTCTTTTTCCTTGGTTCTTTTTTGGCTCAGGGTCTTTCGTTTTTAGTAGATCGATTCACCCTTTAATTTCATATGATGTATTGCAGCACTTATTCATTTGATATGCATGCGACATTTCAGGGTACAAATAGTGGGCTGGCCACCAATCCGTTCCTACAGGAAAAATAGCTTCCAGCCAAAGAAGGCTGAGGACGAGGCTGCAGCTGGGATGTATGTTAAATTTTCTTTTTCCTTGTTCTTTTTTGGCTCAGGGTCTTTCGTTTTTAGTAGATCGATTCAC
>Ga0325401_1004101_pt1 | contig 13637 bp, 8 predicted proteins | sample PopdelMetagenome_FD_205666 | JGI IMG/M metagenome (GOLD analysis project Ga0325401, IMG submission 205666) | Populus deltoides microbial communities from Bellville, Georgia, United States - Xylem-PdKOR-R2 | ecosystem: Host-associated > Plants > Phyllosphere > Stem > Wood/Secondary xylem | place...
CTCAAATACCTGAAGAGAAGAGGTGTAGGCTAAATGAGACAAGTGAGAAGTGTATATTTGTTGGCTATAGCTCAATGTCTAAAGGCTATAAGTTGTATAACTTGAATACAAACAAAGTGATTATTAAAGGATATGTAATTTTTTATTTCTATGTTACTTGAATCCTTTGGTTTTTCAGCTTTTAAACTTTTTCTTTCTTGCCCAACATTCTAGAGTTAATTATAAGCTAGTCCTTGTAGTTTATAACAATTAATTAAACAGTCCCTTGACTAACTTTGGGAAGAAATTTGTGCCCTTCCTAAGTCCTAAAATATGGTCATTAGTGAGGCATAATTTGCACATGTAAGATAGTTTAAGGATGTAAAATGTGTGAAAAGTATCAAAAGTTCATAGCTGTAGAAAATCACTGAAAGAATTAAATTTTATTGTCAATTGCATGTTTAATGACATTCCAAGTGGCATAGAGATCACTCACTCCTCCAAAAAATGTCAGTATACATTTTGTTTTAATCAAATTGAGAAATAAAAGAATGATAATCATGTTGTTCAAACATATCATAAAATGCTGCCATCTGGGATCACTGCACTCTCTAGAACCACCACTATTCCTCCACTGATTATGTAGCCATTGGCCTCCCTGTTCCTTTCTTGCACATTGTCTTTGTTAATAATCTGCATAACATAATTGCATGGATGTTACACCAGTATGGAATGACAGGAACTCAATACTCAGTCCCACAGAGACAATCCTGTTTTAATAATGCCTTGGACTTGCACCTTGACATTCGATTGTATTTTTGTGTACATGACTAGCTTTGGCATTGGATTTGGTTGCTAATTTGATATGCTTAGATTTTACATACCATTACATTTCTGCCAATCCTTGCATTCTTATCTATAATAGCTTTCTTTATGTGAGTCTCATCACCAATTCCTATCGGAATTGCCATGCCCTCCTTGCTACTCCTTTGGATATAGTCTTTCTGTTGAACAACCACATTTCAGTTGGTCATACATAATTGGAGGAATGTGTGCAAATATGCATAGGTTTTTTACCAGAAAATGTGCTTATATTTCTTTTGCAACAGGAAAAAGTGAAAGGTTATTAAAAAAAAAAAAAAAGAACCACCCTTACTTGATAGATATCAGAGCCCATGATGATTGAATCTTCAATGATGGCCTTTTCTCCAATGGTTGCCCTCATACCAAGAACTGTTCCTTTAATCTTGCACCTCTACTCTTAATTAAGGCCAAAGGCACATTTTCAGGAAACAAAAGCAAGACAGATTCAGAAACAAGATCAAACACAATCTACGACAGCATATTCCTTACTTTGGGCAGAAGGGAGAAACATGGGAGGGAGATGGAAATGTTATTCTTACATTAAGGATGCAACCATCTCCAACCACACTGTCTGTTATGACAGCATCAATTATAGTAGATGGAGGCAGATAGCGAGGCATGGTGTATAGAGGAGCATCTTTATCGTAGAAGCTGCTAGGAAAGAAATGAAGTTTGTGTTCGTTAGTGAGAGGCCATCATAGGTGTTATACTTTCAGCCTTCCTCGAAGAGAAAACACTGACTTGTATCCCATGTTTAATCCCTTTATGCATTCCATGTTTGCTTGATAAAATGCTGCAATGCTACTCATGTCCTCCCAGTATCCATCAAATGCATAAGCTTGAACCTGCTCCATGCACGTAATCAGCACCTTCTCATGAATCAAAGCTCATAAAAGAAACGGAAACATCATTACATATTTGGACAGAACAAATGAATTTTATTACATAGAAACAAAAGTTAATGTCAAAATTAATGCCTAATTAGCTAAATCTAGTCAGACCTTCATTCCAATCGAAATTGCGCCAGGTATCACTTCAGTTCCGAAATCATTTGCCTGGGGGAAGTATTCATTTAGAAGCTTTGTCATAGTATCTCTATTAACAAGATAGATCCCCATGCTTGATAACTTCCTATAAGCATTATCATTGAATGCTTGGGAACTTTGAGCCTGCAGTTTAGCAGAGATTATTTAGAGAACATGATCCCCGTTTTGCAGTATCATAACTATATGGAGGAGAATATTACTGAAATCAACTTACCGAAGGGACAATCATTGGCTCCCTCTCTGACTTCACGTGGAACTCTGCAACTTCATTTAGTGAATTCACTTTTAATGTGCCAAAACCTGGGTCTTGATCTCTTGTTGAATTCAAAGCTGCAATTGTTATATCAGCCTGGCTTCTTCGATGAACTTCTACTAGTTTCTGGTAGTCCATTCTGTAGAGATGGTGGCCAGGAAGGACAAGAAACTCGGACACTTGGTGCTCTTCCAGTACCCACAAGCACCTTCTTATAGCATCAGCAGTTCCCTGATAAAAACAAATTAAACAGAAATGATCACATTGGCTTTGTGGATCGTAGTTTGGCCCCTCATGGAATAGAAGCTATAAGCATCGAGTACAAATGTGTTATGAAAGTAGACCAGCTAGTAGACCTGAAACCAGCCTTGCTCTTCAAGACTCTGATATGCTGCAATAACTTCAACAAACCCATCTTTTCCAAGGCCTAAGCCAGAATATGCTCTAGAGAGGTGAGAATTGAGATAAGTAGAGTTATATTGTGTTAGAGCATATATCTTGTTTATGTTACTGTTAATACAGTTGCTGATAACTGCATCAACGATTCTGTACTTTGCTCCTAACGGAATGGCTCCTTCTGATCTTCTCTTTGTCAATGGATAGAGTCTTGACTCTGATCCGTCTCCAAATACAATAGCTGCAACACTCTGCCATAGATGAATTCTCAAACATTATACACACATGCTAAGCATTTCCAAACCTTGGCAAAAACTGCATTTACAAACTAAATTGTAGCTTTCATTTTAAAGTTATATATATCGATTGGAAGATCAATAGCAGAAAGTTGAAACTAAGGCAGGCAAAAAAAGAAGAAAAATTGACCTGATTTACTGGAGAGAATGAGGATATGGGGTGTTGAGGTTGCTGAGAATTGGATATGAACAAACTTGGCAAAGAGAAAGAAGATAAAGTTGTTAAATGTTTTCGACTACTATGAGCCAATTCAAGGATGGAGAACTTTGCTTGGGGATTTACAGGGGTGGGACCAGAAAGCTGCAATATCACCATGTCAAGAGAGAGCTATAGACCGTATGACGTATCAGTGTATGAAGATGAACCCTCAGTCAAAATTATGATCTTTCAATGTATATTGCTTAGCATCTTCTCTCTGCATTGCAGATTTAAAAGAGTCGAATGGAAGAGAATATTTTGATTTCTTCTTCCTGCTGGCTATTGCAAAGAGAAATCTTCCTTGCATGGCTTGTATTTGCAGACTGTGCCAGACATAGTCACAAAAAGAGCTAGCCGTAACTCATACTTACAAACTGTGCCAGCATAATGACAAGCTTTCACGGTTCATGTGGGCAGCTTTGTTTGTGATACTATGTTTAACTTTGATTCTAAGCTTCGTGTCGCCTTTTTTTTCGTTTAATCTTTATTCCTTGGCTCGATTGCGTTTTGTTCACTTTATTTGTTCGTCTTAGCCAAGGTAATGGTACATAACAGCCCCACGACAAGAGCATTAGACCACCCGATAGATTTACCACATTGTCCTTGCAGCCTTCTGAGAATGGCTCTCGCTTCATTTCCCTTGTCCTTTGTTTTGGGACAAAAGAGAAAGGGCAACAAGCTAGATTGATTGGGACAGTTTGGTCATTTTGTCTGAGAGGGAAGCTTGAAGGGCAATAGCTAGTGCCTGGCATTTTGGAATAGAGTGGTTATCAAGGAAGGCATTGTCTCAGGTTCATGGGGTTATGGCCAGCCGTCTCTTTTTCTCTCTTTGTTCTTTTCATTCTTCCATCCCCTCATCTGCACATTTACAATACAGCGTAGCTTCATGGGGAATTCTGTTTTCTGCATTCCTTTTCTTCACATGCAGAAAACAGCTACAAGATGGCCGGAGTGAGAAATATTATGGCTGTTCTGTTCATGAAATATTAAGGCAGTATTCTCCATTGGTGAGGAGACAAGGAGAAATAACGTAAGACAACAAACACAGTTCCCAAAGAACTAACAGAATAATAAATAATCCTTTCGTTCATCTTTCTTTCCAGAAATAGCTTTAAGGCATTTCTTGTCAAACTTAGGTAGTTCTATCTATTCATCTTCATTTGACATGCCAAGATATGTGAGCAGTTAACATAGTTCTGTGATGTCTCTTCCATTGCCTATGCAATTTCATGAATTAAGGAAAATAATTGCAATAGACAAATGGCTGACTATCATCTGAGATGTTGAGGCTGCCCATTTGTTGTCTCATCAAATTCTCAAAAAATTCTAGCAGTTTCAAAGAAAATGAAAATACAAGTTCAGTCATTCCCAGGACAAGATGATACTGGGTATAAAGGATTTGATAAACTCTCCTCAAAGCGACAGTACCATTACTTTAGATGGTGCTCAAACAAGGATGCCATCTCAATCTGCAATACAAAACAAATTAAAAAAAAATTAATTAAATTATCCAGTCAAAAGATTCAAAAAGGTAATTTATTTTCTTGTCTTGTTATATCTCAGCCAGGAAGAAGTACAACTAGTGATTCCAAATTTTTAGATAGATCAAGTTGTTATATTACTAGCAAAAGGAAAAAACCATGGTGTGATAAGAACAAAATGGACTTCATTGTATCTTTATGTCTTGGCATCAATGAAACAGTTCTCACATTGACAAGAAGTAGAGGGTACATCAGAAACCAAGTAGAAAAGCTTATTGAACCATTGCATGCATTAAGAAGGTAAATTTTGAAGCATGAGCCTAAAGGACAATGGTCTCAGCTGAGCAACTAGGCAACACTTCTTTGCACCACCCACAACACCTCACAAAACTCAGTTCTGCTAATAAAAATATATTGTTTACTGACAACCAAGTAGATGAACACTCACCCTGCACCTCCTATCCCACTAAGTTTTAATGAAGGAAGAAATATGCTGAAGAAAATTGAGAAAGAAATTAAGAATAAGCATGCTGGCAGAAGACACAGAATTAAATACTAGAACATAATTAATCAGTGCACACGCACTTATCCAAAGCATTTAACAGCATATAATCAACTTACTGCTGTCAGAGCAGCCTCAGCACCCTTATTCCCCGATTTTCCACCAGCTCGATTTATCGCCTGCAATTATCAAAACAAAAGTTCTCAGATGAAACATTCTTGAAAGAAACCTATGGGTCTTGGTTTTATTTAAATGCTTCTTTCACCTGTTCCATGTCCTCGCATGTCAGAACACCAAATATACATGGAACCCCTGCAAATTCTCAAGAAAAAGCATCATCAGTTTTTCACTGGGAAGTGGGAAGCCTTTCAACAAAAATGGAGAGAGCAGCAGTAAACTGACAGGCAGCAGAAGCAAGATCATTTCCTTAAGGGTTGACGAAGCAAGTATGTGTTACATTAAAGAAGAACGCAATTTCTCAGTTCTCCAAGTGATAGGCAGAAACAGAACATATTTGATGCTAAATGACATCTACAGAATAAAGAGTTGGTTGTGTGTGACGATGCACACTCTGACACACGTGTTTGATGTGTGAAGAACATTAGATGAGAGTGTTTCATCAGTTTTGCCAAGTATTACACGCACCACAGTAATATTTGATGCAATAATGACAACAACAACCACTCTTCATAGGTGATTGCTAGCATCTTTGAGCCCATGTTGCCTTTCCATATTCACTTTACAATATGACATAATATGTCACAGAAACTTGTACAGAATAAGGTAACTACTACAGTCAAGGACAAACTTTTAAAACCCTGGTCAACAGAGAACAACATCGTTTCAAAACCAAGCAATAAAACCAGCAGAGTGTAACTACCAACCTGACTTTAAACCAGCAGAAAGGACTCCAGATGCTGCTGAATTAGCGACAGCATCATAGTGAGTAGTATCACCTCTTACCTATCATTAACAACAAGAAAATAATTCACATATCAGGGTCAGCCTGTAAACATGTGCTTCAATGAAAGAAAAATGAGGAGGAAGCCACCCCTCCTAACGCATTTCACTACTAACATTTCATCAAGTAATAACTTCTTTCAAGGTTATGAAGAGAAATCATTCATACCACAGCTCCAATGCACACAACCGCATTATATTTTCCCGACTTGCCTAGCCTTTCTGCAACAATGCCTATTTCAAAACTACCGGGAACCCACACAACCTGAAGAGAAATACATGAAAACAACCCTAATCAAAATTTACAAACAAAAAGAAAGCAAATTCGAAAAAAAGCTTCTAAAATAAAACAGTTTGCCTACATCAATGTCTTCTTTGACTGAATATTTCTTGAAAGTTGCAACAGCTCCCTCTAAAAGTGGCCTTGTAATAATCTCATTGAACCGGGCCACGACCTTTGAATGTTGTTTCCAATCATCAATGTCAACAAATTACAACAATCAATTCAAACGAAAACCTAAATAAACTGTGAAAAGAAAAAAGAAGAAAAACTCACCACTGCAAAGCGAAGTCCCTCAGTTCTGGTAACTGACCCTTCCAAGTGCCTAACAGCTGCTGTTCCCACCAAGGATGGCCGCCCTTTCCTCTCGAAGGCAATGCTAATCGTCCCAAATCCTGAAGAGTTTTGAAATCAATATCACAAAGAAACGATCTTTCTCAATTACCATCCAAGCTGAGAAAAATACTCAACATTAATTATCATAGATTGCAGTAGAGTTGAATCCCAATGAAATTAACATCATAAGAAATCATCTTTCACATTAATTGATACTAGTAATTTGGATTGAAAAAGAAATGGCTCACCAGTAGAAGAGGAAGAGAAGGATAATTGCGTTGGTTTCTGATGGGGAGCCAAAAAGCTCCGATTTTGATGGTGAAAAAGAACTGAATTCGATATTAACGCTTTGGTTGAAGCAGACAGAAAAGCCATTTCCTTTTTCTTTTGATTCTCTTAAGACAAGAAAAGAAAAGATTTTGGTGATTGACAAGAGAAAATGAAAGAACCTATACAAAACCCCACTTAATCTCCCTCAGTCTTAAGCTTAAGACACATGCCATAAATGGATTGTCAACACTGGATCCGAACCCGGGTTTTGTTTGCTGGTTGCAAACGTGAATTCCATTTCTCTCTTACAAAACGACCGTTTTCATTTTGAAACGTCTGACATCAATCTAGTGTTTTTATTTTTGGATCAACTCGAGTGGCTTGCTGGCTTTACTTCACTATTCGATTAGTGGGGAACCCCCTAAAACCCTAAAACAAATCACCATCTCCTCCTCCTTGTGAAGCGAAAAATGTGGGTTCAAGGGGCAGAGCTTAAGCAGCCATTAAAACCGACCTTTCTTTGCAATCCACTTAACTCTAATCGAACTCGTTTCTTCACCAACCATTATCAGGTGATGTAAAAAGCCGCAGCTATCTTTTTACTGCTTTCATTGTTTTTAGAACCAAAGCTTTTCCCTTTTTTGTTTCGTTTTCTGCATAAATCAATATAGACAAACAGGGCAACGCAAAAAATGTAACTTTAACAAGCTAAGTTTGCTAACACCCTTTAATACATTAACTTGTTTTTGTTTTGTGACATCAGAAACGGAAACCTTTTGTGGTTGTTATGTCCATGTCAACCAAAAGTACTGCTGTTCCTATCATGGTAAGATGTGCTATTTTTTTTACTCATTAATTGGTAAGCTGATATGAATTGTTTCGTCATTTGTGGAAAAATGATTTTGGATGTTATAAATTTGTATTATTTTGTAATTGGAGGTAAATGGCTGTAATGGCAAAATGGGGAGTTCTGTTATAATGGCAGCGAATTCTGCTGGACTTCAAATTCTTCCAAAATCATTTGGCCCCGAATATGAGGCTGGTAATACTGTGAAAGTTTGTGGGAATGAGATTAAAATCCATGGTCCTTCTGAAAGAGATAGTGTGCTCGCTTCCCTTTATGATGAGTATCCGAACATGATTGTGGTTGATTACACTCTGCCTACTTTGGTGAATGGTAAGATTCTTGGAGCTTATGACACTTGAAATAGAAGAAATCTTAATTATTTCGCAAAAGGGAATTTACTTGGTAGCTCAACTCTGCAAAATTCATAGGTTTGCTATTTTACTCTGAGTTCAATTGGGAATTGTTTTTTAATTGGCAACCTTTACTACTTGAAAAGAAAATACTTTGGTGCTGCAAAATCTGGGATATGGATATCCTAATTAAAGTTTTTTCAGTTATCTTAGTTTTCTGTTGCATCTAGGATTTTTTTACCTTAGAATTGCATGGAAAATAGCCATGATTTTGTTTACTTCATTTATGGATCCTCTTTTAATCTTTTGACTTCCCTTTTCCTCTTTTGTGATGTGTAGATAATGCAGATCTGTATTGTAAAGTTGGGGTTCCATTTGTTATGGGAACTACTGGCGGAGACAGGGATAGATTATACAAGACTGTGGATGACTCAAAAGTTTATGCAGTAATCTCTCCACAAATGGGGAAACAGGTGATGGGATTCAGTGCCTCTAATGTTAGATGAAATGGATTCCAATGCTATTTAACTTAATATGTTCTCTGTACTAACGGGTTTTTTCTTTTAGATAGGTGGTTGCATTTCTTGCAGCTATGCACATGATGGCTGAGCAATTTCCTGGTGCTTTCTCTGGATACTCCCTTCATGTAATGTCTTTCTGCATTGATTCCTTTTCAGCAAAGAAGTTCTTTTCCTCACTTGAGTTGTTACAGTAGTTCTAATATTTGCTGACCTCTTTGATTCTTAGGTGAAGGAGTCCCATCAAGCAGCAAAGTTGGACACATCTGCAACTGCCAAGGCTGTCATTTCTTGCTTCAAGAAATTGGGGGTGTCTTTTGATGATCAGGTGGCTTTAAAGCTTTTCACATTTCATTACAGCATAACTTATTCTTATATTCACTGGAAAATACTGAAATCCACGCTTCATTTGCTTTGTTCATCATAGTACATGTAAAAGTTGAAATTTGACATGATTACAAAAGAAATTGAAATTTGATCATGAAGTTCAGTCATAATATCTTTAATCCCAGCCTTCATTCGACACCGCTTTTCCGGTTTGAACTTCTTGTCAACCTTGCTGTCTTGGAAGTGTTTGCATAGAGGATTTGGTCGTATGTTGTTATGGCAGCTGGTCCCAAAAAATGTGCTGTCTTTTTTATATGATTTTCTGCTGAGTTTGTCCAGATAGAAATGATTCGGGATCCCAAGGAACAAAAAGAGTTGGTGGGAGTTCGAGATGAGTATTTGTCTGGTCATGCATTTCATTTCTATTATCTGTCATCACCTGGTAAAACGTAAGAACAAACATCCTGATTGTTCATTTTCATTTGGATTCTGTGTTTATTTTTTTCTCTCTTTGTTGAAAACAAATATATTTTCTGATTTCTTTTCTTGCAGTGTTTCTTTGGAGTTTCAACATAATGTTTGCGGTAGATCGATATATGCTGAGGGCACCATTGACGCTGTACTTTTCCTTGCTGAGAAGGTAAAATTCTTCACCTGCTTCACACTTAATTTAGCTGTTAGTGCTCCCCATAAAGCCATATGAAAACGGCCCTACTGCCAATTTGTTTCCTGCTCGGACCTTATTCAAAGATTCGAAACTCATTGTTGTAGCACTCATAACTACTACGACCTCCTCATCTACTTTATATTCTGTGGTATTTTCTCTATTTGAAGATTAATGTGTACTGGGAATAAATTTGTTATTGAGAAATTTTGCTGTGGTTTCTAAGTTGATTGTCAGTAGAAATTTTAAATGTGATTAAAACGCAGATTCAATCGAAGGCTGACAAGCGGATCTACAATATAATCGATATCTTGCGGGAGGGTAACAAGTAATAAACTGTCATGACAGCAACAAGTTAGTTCACCGTTTTAATTTCATCCATTTGCAATGGCGCTTCCATTGCTACATAGTTTGTGGTTCATTGAGCACTGACAGAGAATTGATTGAATGCTTAGATGGATCCTGCTAAACCTCAATGGGACGGCTGTTGTGGCGGGGAGAGAGAGAGAGAGAGCAGGGTAGCTCTCCCAAGCATGCAAGAAAACTTGAGCAACAAGTGTGAGAAAAATGAGTTGGAGTGGCTTTTTTTTTTTTGCAATGTACCCTCAGGAGTCAGGACTATGATTGGGTAGTGCAGGCAATGTTGGATTGATGCTTTTTAGGTAATGTTGTTGCTTTTTGTGCAATCGTTATAAATGACAGATATAATTGAAATACTTATGCGGAACCTGTTTCGAAGATAATAAATACAGAGCAAGATAGAGTTTTTATCCCAAAAAAAAAAAATTTGCCCTACAGTGATAATCGGACCCTTGGATAATAAAAGCAAATAGTTACAATAAATGACAGAATTACAAAAGTGTTTGTTCATGTGATAAATGTTATAAAATTACAAAAGTATTCTCGTTGAAAATAAAAATTATGATCGATTTACTTGGATAGTTCAAACACATTTATAGCTCATGAACCTTGTAACTATTGGAGTGAAGAAGTTGAAGAGTCATTTTCTCTTAATAGCATTAATAAAAAATAAATATCTTTTATATAACATTAATGTGATGAAAATATTATAGTTTCTTGGATACACCTATGGGTGTAAGGAGACAAATATCTTCTATATTGATATTTTATGTTAAAAGTTATAAGAATAAGTAAACAAAGTTTTATAGCCCATAATGATCTTTAGATTAGATTTTTAGCCATTCATAGACAAAGATTATGGTAACAAGTTAGATTGTTGTCCACTTAAGCTTGGCATCCCATTAGAACTAATAACAATCAAATTATTTTTTCTAATTTTCTAAAAGTAGGTAGAGCTTAGAATTTTCTCTGGTTTTAGTCACTAACTAGTTAATTAACCCACAGGTAAGATAATTTTTTTGGCAAAATAAAATAAATATGCAAGTTTTTTAAACATGTTTGTTTTTTAAAAGATTTTAATTATAAATCAAAAAAGTAATATATACATTTAATTAAATATATCAAGAACCATATGTGCCAATAAATACAAAAAACAAAGTATTAACATGTTTATTCAACTCATCTCGCTGAGAGTCGAATAATTTATTTTCTAACATAAAAGAATTAATATGTAAGTGTTTTTAACGTGTTTTTTGACTTCAAGTAAAAATATAACCGTGAATTAAAAAAATTGATTCTTACATATAATAAAATATAGTAAATATCATATACGTTAATAAAAACATGTAAAATCTCAAGTTATTTTTTTAACATAGCAGAATAATAAAAAAATGTTGCAATTGCTACAATGAAATATTATTTTCTTAGTATTTGTATGATATTTTTTCAAAAACAAATAAAAGTATAAAGAAAAAAATTAAAAAAATAATAAAAATAAGAGCAAAAAGAAAGGTATAAATAAGTCACGTGTTGAGTGATAAATATTTAAAGTATAAAAAATAAAAAAATAATATTTTTTTTCACAGACAAAAAGTGTAAGGAAAAAAAACTAAAAAATAATAAAAATGCCAAGAGAAAGAAAAGAAAAACTTGTTTTCTAAAACTACCTTGAAATTACAATTTTGACACCGCTACAATATAAAAAATTAACAAAATTTATAACCGTATCCTTTCTACAGAAAACATCATTTTCTTTTAAGATATATATACTAGTTATTTGACTTCCACTTCATTACAAGTTGGATAATTTTTTTAAATAAATATGTAAGCTTTTCAATTTTTTTCTTAAAAAAATTATAATTATAAATTAAAAGATCTATATATGCATTTAATTAAATACATTGAGAATTATCTCTGTTAATAAATATAAAAACAAAGTGTTAACGTATCTATTCAACCCACCTCACTGCGAGTTGAATATTTTTTTTCTGATACAAAAGAATTAATGTGTAGTTATTATTAATGTATTTTTTATTTCAAGTAAAAAATATAACCATGAATCAAAAAATTAATTATTATATATAATAAAAATAATATGCCTTAATAAAAGTATATAAGATCTCAAACTAATTTTTAATATAGCAGAAGAATAGAATAATATTGCAATTTCTATTGTGAAACACTATTTGCTTAGTTTTTGTATAATATTTTTTTCAAAAAAAATGTAAAGAAATAAATAAAAAATATATTATAAAATAATAAAGATGAGAACAAAAATAATAATATAGATGAGTGATAAATATTTAATGCATAAAAAATAAAAAATAATATTTAAAAACAAATGTAAAGAAAAAAATAAAAAAAATAAAGATAAAAAATGGTGATAAATATATCAAATTTAAAATAACAAAAATACCAAATATATATAACTTATTTTCTAAAAAAAAACTTTAAATTTACAATTTTGTCACCCCGTGTCATTACAGTAGTTAAAACTAGTTATATCAACCCGCGCGATGCTGCAGGTTAATTTTTTTTGTATAAAAAATATCAAAAAAAGCTAAGATCTAAAAGTTTTAGGTTTTTCTGCATAACTATACTCAAATTCTTGGATTTGTCTGCAACACCTGACCCAAGAGCAATATTTATAATATTATTAATAACATTAAACTTGCATGACCCATGTTTAAATGGGTCTGGCTGCAATACCAGACCCAATAGCTTTGGATGTGGGTTTGGCTGCAAGGTCGTGTCATAAAAGTGTGATAATTAAATGGATTAATTAAAAAAACAAAGAAAAAAAACCAACATGAAGAAAAAACCTAATGAAGAAAAAGAAAAAAAATATGAATTAACTGGGTTAACCCTTCAAACCAGGTTAACCCGTCAAATCTGATATTCGTGTCGTGAAACTTTGATAACTAAATAGGAAAAAAAAATTAACGGGTTAACCTAGAATTAACTGGGCTAACTCATCAAACCTGGGATCCGTGTCATGAAAATTTGATAACTAAATAGAAAAAAATTTAGCATTAACAAACTAAACTAAACGAAAAAAAATTAATTAAAAAGAAAAAAAATTATGGGTTAACTCGTCAAACCTGGTTAACTCGTTAAACCCGAGATCCGTGTCATGAAAGTATGATAACTAAATAAATAAAAAATTAATGTTAAAAACTAAATTAAATAAAAAAAGTTATTAAAACAAAAAAAAAATTAACGGGTTAACTCAGAATTAACTAATAAACTAAAGTAAACGAAAAAAATTAATTAAAAATAAAAAAAAATAAAAAAAATTCCGGGTTAACTCATCAAATCAGGTTAACATGTCAAACCCGGAATTCGTATCATGAAAGTTTGATAACTAAATAAAAAAATTTTAATATTAACAAACTAAATTAAAAAAATTATTAAAAAAAACAAAGAAAAAAGTAAAAAAAAAAAACCTAAAATGCATAAGAAAAAAAATAGCTAAAAAAAAATATAATAATATTTTATTGTTAACTGTATCATGCAGTTTAGAGTAAAAACTCATGCGTTTTAGTATATGTTATAATTTATAATTATATTATTTTTAAATATTTTTTTTATGTATAATAATAATTCAAGAAAAAAAAATCAACGAAAAAGCAAGACACAAAAATATATATGAACACTCACTCGTGTGCGCCTGTCTCCCTGAAATAACCGCAACAAGAGACAGAGGAAG
>Ga0325401_1004102_pt1 | contig 13635 bp, 5 predicted proteins | sample PopdelMetagenome_FD_205666 | JGI IMG/M metagenome (GOLD analysis project Ga0325401, IMG submission 205666) | Populus deltoides microbial communities from Bellville, Georgia, United States - Xylem-PdKOR-R2 | ecosystem: Host-associated > Plants > Phyllosphere > Stem > Wood/Secondary xylem | place...
AACAGTACAAGCAGCCACTTTCAGATTTTTTCTCATCTTGATTCCTTTTCCTGTTTAAAATATCACCGCCTCCGCCTCCGCCTCCGCCTCCGCCTGACTAATAATAACAATAATAAGAGAACAGAGTACGAACGTAACTAGGGTACTGACCCCAGCACGTGAAGAATGTAGCTATAGCAAAATATAAATTTTGTACAATATTGGGCTCGCCATGCCACTACGGTGATGATAAAAGGATAATTATTCATGTAATGAAAAACTATTCTACTAATTTAGTCGTGTTTGATATTATATTAATAGTTGTAAATTAATCATATTTTTTTAAAAAAATATTATTAATTTAATATGTTTTGTAATTAATTAATTGATCACACATGATTTTTTATATTTATATAAATATATATTTATTATTAATAAATATTTAAGTTAATTGTCGCATCCCGTGCATGTTCTACATTATTAATGGGGAGATCAAATAGAGTTTGATTAGTATGACTTGGTAAAGGAAATCAAATCATATAAAAAAAAAAAATTCTAGATTTGTTTTATGGGATAGCAGGGACTTCTGAATAATTATATTTTATTATTATTATTATTTTCATTAGGTGTATGTTATTCAAGAAACTCAATAAATATATAAAAATAATATATTTTTTAATTTATTTATAATATTAACATATTAAAACAATTCAAAAACACCTAAAAAATTAATTTAAAGCATAAAACATCAATTTTTTTTGATAAAACATGGCATGACCGCGTAGTTGTAAAGGGGGTGTTTGAGAGTTTGATCGCGGTTGCTTTTCACTCGGAAATGCATCAAAATAATCTGAAAAAAAAAAATAATTTGCAAAAAAAATTAAAAAAATTATTTTTTCTAAAAATTACTTTTAAAACACAAAAATAAATATATAAAAGTATTTATACGTGATTCAACAAGAAAAGTATATACGTGATTCAACAAGAAAACATGGATGTTCATAGTAATAACTTATCATCGTCGTCAATCTTGGTGTTTCACATACGTTTGCGATTCAACCTAACATCTTGAAATTAGAAGTTTCTTTTGAGTTTAAAAGTTAGCTCAACTGACATTAACACCTCTCCTTCCTTCAACAAGTCTTGAGTTCAAGCTTCTCTTTTATCATTAAAAAAAAAAACTAAAAAACAAATAAAGGGTTTAAAAGTGATTTCAAGTTGGGGATTAATTAATAAATGGGATTAATTAAGTTATAAACCTTAATTACCAATTTTGATGTTTCTCATTCAATATTTAACGTAAAATTAAAAAAAATAAAAGATAATTAAGTTGCTTTAATTCAACTTTTCATAAAGGTACATGATTCAAGCTAGCTGGAGATGAACACATAGAGAATTAAACAGGCTGCAATTTAACCCATTTTCCAATCCCCCAACTTGTATTAGTCTACATCTAATGCTTTGCTTTGCATATGCTAAGCTAGGGACACATCGAAATGATAGCTAAATAAAGTAATTAGAAGAGAAAAGAAAGTGAATTAATTAGCTGTGTGTGTCTTGCTAGCTGTTTGTTGATCAAAATTAAAGCTAGCATGAATAACGTTGCTAATTATGCTTTCGATTTCCCATCATCCATGACCTCAGATGTTGTTGACAACAAGCTATATCGATCAAGCATTATTGTTGAGCGGCTCCATTAAGAAACAGTAACGTTTCACACTTGCAAGATACTTTTTTTTTATTCACATGGGGTGTTGGAACCAGCTTACGCGCATCTCGACTAATCTTCACGGGCCCTGAAGTTAATGACCAGGTAAGTCTCTAGTGGTCATCAATGTTAGCAACCTCAGGTCTCGAACCTGAAACCACAAGAGCAGCAAACCCCTTGATCCCAAATTTTTACTATTGAACCACCTGCTAGATGATTTAATATTTTGTTTAATATTGTATTGCATGATTGTTTTTAATTTTAGATATCATCACATTAAAACTATATAAAAAAACACTAAAAAAACATCATCTTGATGCTTTGTAGTAATACTTAAATAAATATAACCAATTAAAATCTTAAATGAAGGTTAAGTTATTTGTCCTAATGTAAAAGAAACTGTTTAATATGAAAATAAATAAAAAGTTTGTTTTAAGGATTGAAAACACTGTTTTTAAGATGTTTATTAGTCGCATGCAGAGGCAACACCTCTAGAATAAAACTAAGCTCTCTAGACTTCTAACATAATGAATTTTGTGTGATACTAATAAAGTTTGACAAAATTAAATGATTCATGTTCAAGTTTTTATTTGTTCATCTAGTCCAAATATTTTGTTTTCCTTAATGAAATATACCTTATAATTAATTACTATATTTTTAAAATAGAAGAAAAATAAATAAATAAATGAAACCGCATTGCATGAGGTGAGAGAGATATATATATATATATATATATATATATATATATATATATATATATATATATATATATATATCATTTCATGATTTTCAACCTTTTTATTTATGTTAATGAATTTTGAAAAATTAAATTATTGAGAAATATTTGTAAAAAGAAAATCAATGAAAAGTTTTAGCGAGCATAGTGGTAATTAAAGAAGGGGTAAGGGATTAACATGAGCATTTCTAATTAACTCCTCCTGAAGCACAAGGGATCAGGTTGAAAAATAAACAAAAAACTGAGTGAAAGAAGAAAAAAAAAGTGAAAAAAAAGACAGATTTTGAGAAAACAAAATAGAAGAGAGAGTAGTGTGCAGAGAGAAGAAAAGGTTATATAAAAACAAAGGAAAAAAAAAAACATGGTGTGAAAAAAAACAAACAAAATAGAAGAGAGAGTAGTGTGCACTTCTTCCTTTCTCACACCAAATAATGTTATTACACTTACAGGGTGTGATTAGAAAAATATTTTCAAGATATTGTTTCTTTTCTTTCTCGAGATTTTGTTTCAAGAAAGAAAAACAATAATATAGTTTGTTTTTCTTTTCTTGTTAATCTAGACCTGTGGGTTCGAGGATGTCCTAATAATACCGATGAGGTTAATATTTTTAAAATTATAAATGTAAATGTTTGTCAAATCCTTATCATAAAGTTTTAGGTTTTGTTTGTTTGTCGGAAAGTAGTTTCTTTTTGAAAAATAATTTTCATGAAAAGTGAATTCCTGTAAAGTGAAGTATTTCTTTATATTTGGTAGTGTCATGAAAAATAAGTTAAAAAATATTTTTTAGTGTTTAGCTATGTCATGAAAAATGAACTAGAAAATAAATTTTTAATTTTTTTCAAGTTTAATAAAAGAATGTGGATCAAATCTGATATATAAAAAAATTAAAGGAAGATGAAATTGAAAAAATAAATTTAATTTAATAAATTATTTCAAATAAAACAAATAGCAATAAAAAACATGGAGACCAAATCAGATAGATAAAAAATATGAAAGAGGATGAAATTGAAAAAAAATCAATTTCATAAATTATTTCAAATAAAATAAATAGCAGTCAAAAGAATAGGAACCAAATTTGATAGATAAATAATTTCAATTAAGAAAATGATAAGAGAAAAATAAATCATAATCAAAAGATTGAGGACCAAAGTTGGTATAAAAATCAAATTCTATGGGGTGAAATTGAAGAAAACAAATATTCAAAACAAAATATATAGCAATCAAAAGATTGAGAACCACACTTGATATAATTAACAAATAAAAAGATATTTTTGGATTTTCCACAATTTCTAGAAAGTGTCTTTCACCCAAACTAAAAGGAAAATATTTTCCTGAAAACCAAGCCAATTTTTTCTTTGACTAAAAAATGTTTTTCATTGACCAAAAATTTTAATAATAAACAAACATAGAAAAGTTTAGAAAGTGGTTTCTAAAAAACCATTTCCACTACCACAATCTTTAGATTTACCGACGGAATTTTTCATCGGTATTTGCGCTACCATTCCGTTGGTAATTAATTTATCAATGAAATCACCGACGGAAATGCTCTGTGAGTGAATCTTTCATCGATAATTTTTTATCCGTCGGTAAGTCCGTTGGTAATAAAAAAATATTATTACCGATGGATTTACTGACGGAAAAAGCGAGCAAAAAAAAAATTACCCGCTTCATTCCGTCGGTACTTCCCTCGAAAAAATACCGTATGTAATTCCATCAGTAATTATTTAAAAAAAATCTATTTTACAAAACTATAAAATAATTAAATTAATATTAATCAACACTCTATAATACTCAAAATGCTTGGGAAAAAAAAAGAAAATCAACTCAAACAAATTTGCAACAAATAAATAACACAAAAAAATAAATTCAACTAAAAAAATTCATAGGAAAAAATTTAAAAATCCTATAAATAAATCAACTAAAAATTGATCTCATATGAAAAAAAAATCCTACAACAACATTCATACAATTATTAAGAACAAAAACAATTAAAAATAAAATAAAAAACAAATATAGTGAAAAAACACGAAAAAAGAAGAATGTTTTTTTTTTTTACATTAATGTAGTTGCAAGTGAAGCTAAGAAGAGAAAAAAAAATTTCGTGAAGTATACTAATTAAAAAAAACTAAGAAGAAAAAAATAAGAAAGGAGAAGAAGACATACCTGAGCATGGAGGAGAAGTGAAGGAGTTAAGGAGAGAAAAGAAGAAGAAGAATGGAGACGGGTCTGTTGTGAAATTAGGGATTATATGCTTTTTATTGGGGTGTTTTACTGATGGATAATTAAATATTAATATTTTAATCATTCTGTCGGTGATTCCATTTGTAATATTTAATTTAAATTTTGAATTTAATCAAAAAATTTCAGAAACCGCCAAATATCACCGACGACTTTTCAATATGTTGGTGATTCCGTCAGTAATATTTAATTTAAAATTTTAATTTAAGCTAAATTTTTCAGAAAATCGCCAAATAAAACCGATGACTTTTCAATCCGTCGGTGATTTTTTTTGTAAAGAACAATAATTAAAAGTGCAATTGGGAAGTAAATAGTTTTAGAGCTCTTTGTAAAATACCGACAAAAGTTTCCCTCGGTGATTTTCTTTGTAATTGACATGATGAATAGTGTTCACAGTTTACCAACGATTTTACCTACGATATTTACCAATGGAATAAATTCCGTCGGTAATTCTATTGGTAAAAATGGCACGTCATCAATTTTTTTTGCTTTGTTTTAATTTTTTTTTCCTTCTGTAATTTCCTCGGTAAATACCAAGGGAACATTTCCATCTGTAAAATCTGTCGGTAATTTACTGACAAAAATATTCTCTCGGTATTTCTGTTTGTATTTATTGATTTTCTGGTAGTGTTCCATAAATCAAACAGGACCTTAAAAGTACTAAATATTCATTAGTTATTAAAATAAGAATTTCTTATATTCATTATTTATATTCATTATGGGTGTGAATTTATTCTAGTGTTCATGTTTCGGCATTTTAAAATTGAGAATTTGATCTTATTATGAGACTCAGATTTAAAATATTTGTCTTAGATCATAATAGTATTTCACATTTAATAACAAAATAAACATGTATCAATTTAGACAAATCTTAGCATGTAAGTATATTAAACATATTAATCATTAAAAATAAATAACAATACAACTTATCTTAGATATAATATATAAAGTGATTGCTATCTTTTTGTTTTTATTACATAACCAACTATTTAATTTGTCCACGTTTTTAAAAGACTAGTTAGAGTATTTTAGTTACTTTGAAATTAAATAACAACTATTTTTTTTAACATATAGTTGACCTCACCACCCCTCTATTTGATAAGACCAAGATTAATATGCAATTAATGCTGTACATGAATGGAGGCCAATCTTAAACCTTTCACATGGATTGGAAAAATAAAAGTAACCCACATGGTAGGTAGGTCCATCCCCAGAGACATGATTATCACCATCCATTTCTCTCTTTAGTGAAAATCAAAGGCGTTGTACCCTTGTCTAATCTTGTATCCTATTTTGATGAAACATGCATGCATGTCATGATGCAGATGCGTGGGATAGCTACAAGCTAGCTCGCCACTTTACCTGTGTCTCTCAATTCATCATCTGGGTCTTCAAGAGATGCAGCTCTACACGAAGTACAGGTATCTGTCTTCCATAAAAATGGTTACCGATTGCCAATAGCATATTCTAATAGAAGGATTAGCTAGGAAGGGTTGCACTGTCTTATCTTCTGATAGTTATAGAAAACAGTCTCTGTAATTAAGAAGCTTCGAAAACATGTGGTTCGTCTGGTATTTGCATTTCTCTATGAGAATCACCAGCAAATCACATGCATCACCTTTTTTTAAAGGCCAGAATTCTTTATGAGGAAACAGGACAATTATTAACTTGATAGTTCACACCGTTTAAGCACGAACCAGCACGACCTAATTCTAGTAATCAACTAGCCGAGGGGCCAGTGCATTCGCGTGGAGCCGCTGTCTTTTCTTCTTTTCTTTTTGTAAAAACTCAATCCAGTAATTATATGCTCATTAATTGCCAAGTCAAGCATATATAAGAACCAAACCTTGAGGGGTATAGCTCAACTGGTTAGATTTTAGGTTTGTTTTCTAGAAGTCACCAGTTCGAGTCCCACAAATCTCAGGGCCACTGAAGACTTACATGATCTATTGGCTGATAAATCTATTATGATCTGCTACCAATCTAATATGATTCTTCTTGCCTTTATGAGTTGATTACTTGCAGATTCTTAGGCTTTATCTTAGGAGAAATATCAGTGACATAGCTAGAATTATTCTTGTAATAAATGTAATCTGTGTATAAATGTGCTAGAATGTAATACAAAGGACATGAAATAAACATCAATATTTCTCTTCTATTCCTTCTACTTCTCCTTTTCTACATGGTATCAGGGCATGTTCATATTTACCTGTCTCATATATTATTTGTTTAGATGGCCTCCCTTGGATCGGAGGATATGGAAGGTTTTATTGCTCCTTCATAATCAAATCAATGTTTGTGTTCTGATTTGAATCTTCCTGATTTGAATTCAAATCAACGTCTGTGTTCTGTTTAATTGAATGATTTCAATTATCTTCCTTGGTCAAGGGCTATGTCATTAGCCCTTGGTGGAAGGTCAAGAATCAAATTTATTGACAATAGTAATGCTGCTCTTGATGTCAAATCCCCCCAGTACAAATCATGGTTTGCTAACAATTAGATAGTTCAGTCATGGCTACTCAACACTATGGAACCACATATTGCCGAAATCTTCAACTATTCTGAATCTGCTACAGATTTATGGTATGCAGTTAAAGAGATGTATGGAAATCAGAATAATGCTGACCGTGTGTTTCAGCTCAAGAAGGATATCTCATGCTTGCACCAAGAAGGTAGATCATTTGTCCAATACCTTGGGAACATGAAAAGCATGTGGAATGATAGCAATTTATCGACCTCACACCATTGATGTTGTAACCTTACTGAAACGAGTTGAAGAAGATAAACTCTTTTAACTTTTGGCCAATTTATCTCCTGACTATGAAGATCTTCGTAGCCGTGTACTTATAAACTCTGAATTACCATCTTTTGCAAATGTTTGTGCGACAATTCAATGGGAGGAAACTTAAAAAAAGGTCATGAACTTGTACACCAAATCTGATTTATCTGAAGCCCGAGCATTTGTATCCCATCAGAGACGTTATGAAGAGAAATGGTATAAGAGTAGAAGACCTAATTGAAATGTAACCATTGCAATAATATTGGACACTCAATTGATCAATGTTGGGATCTTCATCCTGAACTAAAACCAAAGTTTTCAAGAGACAACAAGGGAGGACATAAGCCTTTTCAATCATCAAGGTATAAAGCCAATTCCATGACCAACCAGTCTGCAAATGGTTTATCAACATTTACTTCTAGTCCAGTCGATCTCATTAACGAATTTGCATCATATCTTTATGCAAAGTAGAGTGCAAATAATTTAGAGGAGAACAAAGATTCATCAGCACTGATTGGTTAGTTTGCAGGATTTCTAGCTGCAAATAAAAATGTCTCAGCTGAGGATGTACCAGGTATTTTGAATGCCTTTTCTTCCGCTCTTATTGTAAGTAATGTGCATGATTTTTGGATTATAGATTTAGGTGTCATTGATCACATAACCAACAAGTATAATCAATTGCTTGATTTTAAATTTTTTTCTCCACCATCTCAAATATCCATTGCCAATGGTAAAAATGCACCAATTTTTAGGGAAGGGAAGATTAAATTACTCTCTCAAACAATTGCATCTCCAGCCTTGTATGTTCCTTCTTTCCCGTTTAAACTACTCTCTGTTGGCAGAATCACAACATCATTAAATTGTCGTGTTATTTTCTCTCCTCACAATGTTGTGTTTTAGGATCTAGTCATTAAGAAGATGATTGGTGAAGGATTCCTCTTTCAAGGTCTCTACTACCTTTTTAAAGATTTTTGCATTCCTAAGAGTTTTCAAGTCACTGGTTGTCTAGCTTCAGAGCACTAGTTATGGCATCAACGTTTGGCACATCCTTCTGAGCCTATTTTGGCAAAACTGTTTCCTAATTTGAAAAGCAATTCAATAAATTGTGATGTTTGTCCTCTGTCAAAATCTACTCGCTTACCATTTCCTTCTTCCACCTCGTATTCAGTTAAACCTTTTTATTTAGTCCACTCCGATGTTTGGGGTCCAGTAGTTGAGTCCTTTGATGACTATAAATACTTTGTTACATTTGTTGATGATTTCTCTCGTTTTACTTGGCTATACTTGTTAAAAGCAAAAAATGAAGTTGCCATTGTATTTTAAGATTTTCATAATTTGCTTCATACTCAATTCTCATCCAAAATCAAAATTCTACGATCAGATAATAGCTCTGAATATATGTCACATATCATGATACAATACTTGAGCATGCATGACATTATTCACCAAACTAGTTGTATCCATACTCCACAACAAAATGGAATAGCAGAGAGAAAAAACCAAGATTTCCTAAAGAAAATAAGATCATTGATGTTTTAAATGCATGTTCCCAAAATATTTTGGTCTCAAGGGGTACTCACAGCTGCCGACCTTGTAAACCGATTGCCTAGTAAAAATCTCAAGTTTATTTCTGTAGCTGAGTTATTGACAGGGAATAAGCCAACTTTATCACATCTTACAGTCTTTGGTTGTTCTTGTTATGTGCATATTCCATCCTCTCAGCATGACAAATTGGATCACAGAGCAGTCAAGTACATTTTCTTGGGCTATTCTCCAACATAGAAGGGATATAAGTGTTATAATCACACTACTCATAAGCTTGTTGTTACCAGGATGTTCGGTTTGATGAAAAAAACACCTTATTATTCCTATTCCAGTGAGATCATTCGTTAGGGGGAGTTTTCATCAGATTTATTTCCATTACCAACTCCAGCAGTCCAGGCATATTGCCCAGACCAGTCTTACTGCAATACAGGAATGAACCTTCATACTAATCTTATTCCAGCCGTAACAGAAGGTGTTGATCTGCAGATTGAACATTAGGGTGACATTAGTTTGTCTCTTCGGCGTAATCCTATTCGTAACCATAGACAGTCATCCAGGCTTCATGATTATGTGACGTATACAGTGAGGCATCCTGTAACCAATGTTAGCTTATCATAGACTGTCTTCATCTTATGAAGCCTATCTCAGCACTATCACCAAAGAAACAAAACCACGAAGCTTTCATGAAACCTGTCATCAAACTGTTTGGCAGAAGGCTATGCATGAGGAGCTTCAAGCTTTGGATGACAATCACACTGGAGGGTTGTATCACTTTCAAAGAATAAAAAGGTTGTTGGAAGTCATTGGGTATACAAGATCAAATTCAAGACAGATGGTTCCATTGAAAGACATAAAGCAAGATTGGTTGCACAAGGTTTCACTCAAACATATGGCATAGACTACAAGGAAAATTTTGCACTAGTTGCAAAAATGAACACCATTCAAACTTTGCTCTCAATTTCTGTAAATCAAGGCTGGTTTTTATCTTAAATGGACGTTAAAAATGCCTTTTTACACGGCGATCTCCAAAAGAAGTGTATATGAAGTTACCACCTGGCCATCCTCAGAGTAATGATCCAAAGTTGGTCTGCAAATTGCATAAATCTATCTATGGCTTGAAGCAATCTCCCCATGCTTGGTATGCTAAGTTGAGCACTGTACTTACTGAACTTGGGTTCACTAGAAGCAATGCTGACCATTCGTCATTTGTTCGTATCAAGTTTGATGAAAGGTTGATGGTCTTAATTTATGTTGATGATCTTATTGTTACTGGAAATAATCATGCAGCCATTACCAGTCTTAAGAATAATTTTCATCAACAATTTTCTACTAAGGACCTTGGAGTTCTTAAATATTTTCTTGGCATAGAAATGACTACTTCTCATAAATGGTTGTTTTTTAATCAACGCAAATATGTGTTGGATTTGTTGTGTGAAGTTGATATGCTTGAATGCAAACCTACAAAGACACCTTTGGATAACAAACTCCAGCTGACTTTGGATGAGGAGTCTTTTGATCAACCTCAGCTTTATCAAAAAATGGTAGGAAAGCTTATCTATCTTACAATTACACGATCTGGTCTGAGTCATTCGGTTAGTATTGTAAGTCAATTCATGCACTCACTTACTGCAGCCCATATGATGATTGTCAAATGGATTCTTCGATATCTCAAGTGCACTATTGGACGTGGAATCCTTATGCAAAACCATGATCACACACAAATACTCGGTTACACTGACGTGGATTGGGCAGGAAATAATCTTGATCGCAAATTTACTACGGGGTATTGTATCTTTGTTGGAGAAAATCTAGTTTCATGGAAAAGTAAAAAACAATTAGTCGTTGCTCATTCCAGCATTGAAGCCGAATATTGCGCCATGACCTCCACTGCTTTTGAACTTATATGACCGAAAGCATTGCTTGCTGATTTGGGTGTCTTTCACCCTCAACCTATGTCTCTTTGTTGCGATAATTAAGCCGCAATGCATATTACTTCTAATCCAGTATTTCCATGAACGAACCAAATACATCGAAGTTGATTGTCATTATGTTTGGGAACAAGTTCAGTCTCAGATGATTGTTACTCAATATACTAGGAGTCAGGATCAACTCGCGGACTTATTCACCAAAGCCTTGTCCTCTACTCGATTTCAATTGCTACTTTCCAAGCTTAGATCAATTAATCTTCTTCATCGAGCTTGAGGGGGAGTATTGGCTGATAAATCTATTATGATTTGTTACCAATCTGATATGATTCTTCTTACCTTTATGAGTTGATTAGTTGCATATTTTTAGGCTTTAAGCAAATTGTTATCACATTCGGATACACCGACTCATTTTGGAGACGGGTTCTTCACTAGTTGTTTAGCTCTAAGCAAATTGTCAAGGTGGATGCAAATTATGGTTAAATCACAGGAACTTCTAGCTAAGAAATGGGAAGCCAAGGTGCTGGAAATTCTCCTTTAATTCCTTATGTTCTAGCCCCCAGCCTTCTACATCAAGTACGAAAATTAATAAAAATGTCTTTGACTGGGTCCTTGTGCGGTAAATGATTTGAATGAGCAACAACTACGTGCATGCCTTCTTTAATTTGGCAAGATAAGAACTAACCTGTATTTTTATCACTTAGTTTATTAATAATTCGTCCTGTACCTTTCATAAATGACTTAGTTCGAGTTAATATATAGAAGGAGAAGCTCGAAGAAAATTGATCACAACTCTGGGGCGGACCCAGTAAATGTGTCTGCACTAATATTGTAATATGGGATTGATCAAGTTGGTGTTATAAATTTAAGGGATCTTGCTAAAATTGGTGTCAATGTTTTATACTTTATAGTTTTTTGTTGCTTGTTCATCTTTCGAGTGTGAAAATGATTCTGGTTCAATAAGACGTGAGTGATTCTTAAAGATTCAACACCGCATTTCTTTTTTTTTTCTTTTCAAATCTTTGTTGAAAACTAATCTTTCATGGTTGATTTAAAGATCCAATGGTCAAGACTCCAGGCGAAATACTCTTTTACCTGTTTATACCTACAAATCACATAGAAAATAATTATTAGCACTTTTTCTCCAAGTAATTAAAAAAAAGGAGGAAAAGTTGTATATATAGTGATCAAGGATTTACGTGATTGATCATTTACAAAAAGGTTTAAAGTGAAATTGTGGTTGCAGGATGGCGGGTGTTGGGTGTGAGAGTACTGGAGGTGTTGGTGGTTTAAGTGATATTAGGGTGAATGATACGATAACCATTTAAAATTAAGTGGACCACAAGTTATCATTATAAAAAATGGATCGTATAAATGAACAAGTAAACTAATAACAAGACAATTTAAAAGAAGTCAGTAAGCTGGGTAGCTGCTATCTTGTGTTGGGTATTGTAGTATAAAATGTTTTTTAAAATATTTTTCATTTAAAAATAAATTAAAATTATTGTTTTAGATTTTTTTTTATTTTTATCATCAACACATAAAATTCATCGAAAAACACTATAAAAATCGTCAAGAGGGAGTTTCCTAATGAAACTAAAGGACTGTCAAATCTGAATCCTAGACTTGAAAGAATTATTTAATGCTAAAGATTTGACTCTCCTAGTCAATGAAGAAAATTGATGGGCAGCTACAAGGAGAATTAATTTCAAAGATTATTTTTCATGTTCTAAAGGGATTAGTGCTACATGAAAAAAAGACTTGACAATTAAATTCCTATTTAGATAAGATTTCCTAGCATCTAAAGGATTTTAAAAGTTAGCTAAGCAATCCTAAAGTATCTAGGAAGGTGGATCTCGACTAAGATTTATTTAAGCTAGAAAATTAAGATATTTTATCTTATTTTATTTCTATTATATATGGCATCAACAAGTTACTGTTTAGACTTGTTATTCTTATTATTATTTCTATGTTTGAGCTTAATTAATTCTTTGGATTTTAGTTAAGATTTAAGGCTTGTTTGGATTAGGATTTGAGCTTACTACTAAATGTTTTGGATTAGTTTTTGTAAGTGGGTCAATTCAGCCCTCAATGATAGATTCATTATGATTAATTTCTCAGAACTATTTAAACAAATTAATGTTAAGCCTAAAATTTGACACCTTTGATGAATAACAATTCTGAACTTTTTAGTTTAACATGTGAGAGAGATTCTTGCATTCTTTGGTTCTTAAACGAATTGAATCTCACTTATCGAAGATTAACTGACTTCATGGCATCATTCGATTTCATTCCAATAGCGCAGGTGTTTTGGAACATACATGTTTTTATTATGTCACACTCCTATCAGATCTCTTTTGGTTTTTCAAGATTATTTCTCAATCATGATTTTGGGTTGCATAACCCTATGATCATGATGTTGGAATAAATAAGGATCCTAATTACAACTAAAGTTATATACTAGCTTGTGGAAGCACAGGTTACAGGTTGGATCTTTGTGAAGTAAACGCAAGATCTCAATCCCTATAACTAAGAAAAAGAAAGGGAAATTAAACATATTGCACCAAAATATAAATAGGAGGAGGTAAAGATTTTAAGCCCATCTAATAATATGAAGTGATATTGGACGAGATGAAAGATGTGAATGAATGTTTCAAATTCTTTTATTGAGAAATATTAGGTGTCATTATTTTTTGTGGCAAGCTATCAAATTATTTTGGCATAC
>Ga0325401_1004105_pt1 | contig 13631 bp, 8 predicted proteins | sample PopdelMetagenome_FD_205666 | JGI IMG/M metagenome (GOLD analysis project Ga0325401, IMG submission 205666) | Populus deltoides microbial communities from Bellville, Georgia, United States - Xylem-PdKOR-R2 | ecosystem: Host-associated > Plants > Phyllosphere > Stem > Wood/Secondary xylem | place...
GTTCTTTCTCTACTGTCATTTGTTTTCCCATTAATCTTCATTGATTATGCCGATGAATTGAAGTCCTTAATTTTTCTTGTGCTCTCTCAAAAGATAGCCCTTGACTTGATAAAAAAAATTGTGGAAAATGGAAATGCAACCAATCTTTTGCCCAACAACATAAATGCTAGTCAATTTTGTTACTGACCTTGGAGAAAAGGTTCAGGTGCCCATCATATCATCTTTTGCTTCAAGTCCTCTTACTTCAATCAGGAGTTCATATTTTTTTCGCGGAACACAAAATGACTCAACTCAAGTGAATGTCATATTAGTTTGTTATTTCAAGCATTTGGATGGAGAGAAGCAGTACCCATCTACATTGACAACGGATATGGAGAGGGAATCATACCTTATTTGACTGATGCTTTGCAGGCAGTAGGTGCTCGTATCACCTATCGGAGTGTCATTTCTCCATCAGCCACAAACGATCAAATTGTTGAGGAGCTATATATACAAGCTAATGACTATGCAAACTAGAGTTTTCATTGTGCACATGTATCCTTCTCTCGGCACTCGGCTTTTTGCCAAAGCGAAAGAGATTGGAATGGTGAGTGAGGGCTATGTTTGGGTCATGGCTGATGGTATTACTGCTGATTTATGGACTTCATCCACACTAATACAATGCAAGGGGTATTGGGTGTTAAACCTTATTTACCAAGATCGAACAAAAGAGCTCGAAGATTTTCGAGCTCGTGGAAATGGAAATTCCAACAGGATAATCCAGATAGTGTTGATGCTGACATGAACATTTATGGACTACGAGCCTATGATGCTGCCACGGCATTTGCCTTGGCAATTGAGAAAGCTGGAACTACAGATTTTGGCCTCCAGAAAGAAATGTTTCTCGCAATCCATCAACGGATCTTGCAACTCTTGGGGTCTCTTTATATTGTCCAAACCTTCTTATAGCATTATCAAACACTAGTTTCAAAGGTCTTGCAGGTTATTGGATAGGCAGTTGCAACCATCGGCTTTCCAGATAGTTAACGTGAAGGGAAATGGAGTAAGAGGGATTGGATTTTGGACACCTAGAGGGCTTGTCAACACATTGGACATAACAACCAACGAAAGCACGTACAGAACTTCTAATTCCAATCCTTTAACTATTATATGGCCTATGAAGGCGGTTGAGGATAGGGGTGCCAATGAAGGGTGGATTCAACCAGCTTCTGACAGTGACAAGAGATCCCAAATATAACACTTCAAAATTTAGTGGAAACTTACCTTATGCTTTGCCTTATGAGTACATTCCTTTGCCAATCCTAATGCTTAATGTCAAAGAAACAAGTTTAATAGCTTGAGTTCATAGATGAGATTTCAAAATATAATTTATATTATTTTTTAATATATTTTGTTAAGTTTTTTGAACTTAAAACTTATATAAGCTTATAATATTTTTTATTGTTAATTAAATTTTAATTAGAAGAAAGAATGAGGATGGTGACTCGCGCAGCAGCAACAACATAAATTTTAACGGTAGTAATAATTCATATAAATTTTAACAGTGGTAATGGTTCATACCGTGGGAAAAGTGGTCCTAACAACAACAATTGGCAGCAAGGCAATCGTTCCTCTTCCTAAAATCAGTGGTCTAATACATGCACGGTCTGTTAGGTGCCAACTTTGTTATTCACCTTGTCACTCAATTCAGCGGTGTTCCCAACTTCATAGTCACAGGCGACAAGCTAAGCCAACCTAGCTCTTAGCTATTAATTAGATTGTACAGATAATTTTGAAGGCGAAAGTGTCATCAATATATGCAGAGTAAAGATTATAGATGGTGAAGCCTAGCTTAATCCTGATTTTTCAGGACTTAAAGTCAAGCAATTAGTGAGGGATTCTGATAGTTTATTGCAAGCTTCTTCTTTTTTTCTTTTTAAGGATCAGGGCTTACACATGGACAGTATAAATATGATTGTTTGGCTTGTATTTGCACTAGACTTGGATGAATAAAAATGAAGTATTTTAGGAGTTTCCCCTAGTTATAGTCATTGAAGGTTTTAACTTACAACAAACCTGGAGAAAGTCAACTTGTTATGCATTACTTCCAAGCAATCAAAAGAATATAAAACAGAAGTCGAAGATATTCTTATAATAGAGTACTCCAGTTAGGTCAGTTTTCAGATTTCATCATCCTTGCAACCATCAGCAAATGTATTAAAGTTGACACGACCTACCTCAATTCTTAACTAGGCTAGATAAGTTAGGATATTCATGTTGAACTTGAGAAAACGATGTGTCTTTAAAATAGATTTTGTGACGTGACAAAGGATGCTTCCGATAATGGAAGCGATGGTTCCGGTTTACAAGCAAGTCAAGTCAATGATTGAATTTCCTATGCAAGGCCTTGTCAGGCCAGTAGAAGAATAATAACGAATGCAGTATTTAATGATTGTTTGCCAAGAAAATAAAATTGTTGAAGGGATCTAGCCCTTGAAAATAACAACCAAGAATTTTAATTATTCTTAATTAGATTGAGATAAAGACTTACACTATTTTTTCTTTTCTTTTGGTTATAGAGCGAGGTTCAGGAATTTAAAAGGTAGTCATTCTTGTCACGATTAGAAAATTTACATGACTTCATTTGAATTTGAAGATTTCTAACCATAGAAAAATATTTTTTTTAATCATCTTATCACTTCTTTTGTATTAGAATAATAACGCATGTAGTATTTAATGATTGGTAGCCAAGAAAAAAAATGTTGAAGGCATCAGTTAGACTTTAGGTCGTATGTCGACCTGATCGATTCGAATTTTATAACTATAGTTGAATCTTGATGATATTGGCTTGAGATTTCACTGAATTTTAACTGAATTAGGCTTCTTCTTTCTTTCTGTTGCAACGAGCAAGATTGTTTTTTCCGATTAAAAAGTTGCTGATTAGAAAACTAGATGCCAATGTAACTACAAGCTTGAATATTCTATAACCATTGCAGATATGCATTTGACTTTGACAAGGTAAACGGTGATGAAGTCAGACCAAGGGGATACCTTAGAGTATAAGGACAACTCTTCAATATTTAATAAGTTATTATAGCTAGACACCCAAGTGCATGTATTTTACATATTAACTTAAAATGTGATTCAGTGACTAACAAGAGAATTGTAATACCAAAGCAAATCTTCATGAAATCTTTACAATTTCCAAGAAGTTACAAACTTGATTGATTGATTAGGAAGAAAAAAATATAAAATATAAAAAAATCATCCAATAGGATATTCTTTCATTCTTTCTTTTTACCTTAATTATAGACTCATATTCATTGCAAACTTGATTGATCTTCCAATCCCAACAAACCTTATAAGTAAGAGATGCAGTCATTCAAGCTTCAACCAAACAAACTGGAATCATACAACACAACAAGATGAAGAAAATCCCTTCGAAGCCTTTTCTCTCTTTGGTCTTTTTCTTTCTTTCTTTAAAGATTTGGTTCATAGAAGTGCTGGTAGCCCAGAATACAGCAACAATTCCAGTGAATGTAGGTGTGGTTCTTGACTTGGAATTTTCGGGTGGTAATATTGGTTTGACATGCATCAACATGGCCCTTTCAGACTTCTATGCCAGTCATAGTGACTACAAAACTAGATTGGTCCTCACCACCAGGAACTCCGGGAACGATGTTGTTCGTGCAGCTGCAGCAGGTTCTCTCTCTGATCCCAGCTTTCTCTCAAACTGTTGATTTGATCTAATATTGAAAATTTACTCTCTTGTTTTAAACTGATGATCAACATACTTATGCATACAATTCAATAGTAAAAATTTATTCACCCCGTGATGTGATCATGAGCCCTGCAACTTCCTTTAGCTATGATCTAATTAGCATTACTACTGACTATAGCAGTGGGGAAAATTTAATGAAATTAAGGATTTCTCATGAATACTTACCACATTATAGTATTATAAGGAGAGTCAAAAGTCATCCAAAAATTGTGGACTTGTGGCTAGCGTCCTTCTAAAAGTCATATATGTGAGCTGTACTCTATGGGACATGGTTTGTTATTCTTTTTTACACTTGTGGCTAGCTTCCTTCTAAAAGTCATAAATGTGAGCTGTACTCTGTGGGACATGGTTTGTTATTTTTATTTTGTTTTTACCCAGTGGGATGGTTATATGTGCAAAAAAGGTAGAAGGTGTGAATTCTAAATTTACATTTTTATTTTCTAAAAAATAATTATATTGTCACGACATGAACTCTAAGTTCATGGCCAGCAACACAAGAGCGGTGCTATGGAGAGTACACCCCACCTACGCTTAGCCTTTGAACAAACATACATATCATAATATATATATATATATATATATATATATATATATATATATATATATATAATTCACTTAGCATTTCATAATCTTTCAAATATTCCTCAAAATCAATAAAACAATTAATAATTCAAAATACTTATTACATTAAATAAAATTCAATCTTTGAAAGAAAAATCTAAACTTGAATGAAAACAGCGTAATAGTTGAGCGTCTAAAATATCAAATCTCAAAGAATAAGAAAAGCCTCGTGGAAGCAAGTAAAGCATACCAACAAACAAAATAGCAAGAACTCTAAATTAAAGGTCAACCTGCTAATAGAAACTAAGAACCTGAAATAATATTAAAATGAAGGGGTGAGTTCAACCAACTCATTAAGGGAATAATAATATTTAATATATATTTTAGTTATTTATAAGTACAAGGATAGAAAGCGATAGACACACACACGTGCATTAAGCATAAAGACACACACACGTGCATTAAGCATAATAGCGTATGGTAATGGAATATATGTCAGAGATTAGACAAAGCCATTGGCTTAGATAACAGACGAAACCCTAAGGTTTCAATAACAAACAAGGTTTTACGGCCCTGATCATTGTAAGAGAATCAGTCGCCACATGCTGGTGCCTCTTTCACCAGCTAGGTATACAAAATACTATGTGCACAAAGACTAACTACTCTTCATTAGCATAGAGCTACTGACAAGTATATTGATATTAAGACATAATAGATACTCTGATAATTATTAAAGCAAACGAATATCATATCAAATATAATTTATTTCTACATAATACGAGTGAAAAATCAAAAATACATGAGTACTCAAATAATAAAGAAATATATAAATATTCAAGAATTAATCAATTGTACTCGTCGTATAATCAACATACATATATTATTTATATTACATGCATATTAAAGATTATGTCACTCACTAGGAAAACAAAAGCAAAAGACCAATGGATGTAGAACCAAAGACTATGTATTGAAGATCGTTACGAGGAACATCGATAGAACCTATAACAGATACAGAAAACACTAAAAACCAACTCAGAGAAAAATAACATAAAAGATTAAAACTCTAATCTTAGAGACTAAAACGTAATTATAAAGCGGAACTGATTCACATAATTGATCCTGAACATAACTCAAACTAATTGAACCTAATAGATCTGATTAACCCCTACTATTGGGTCAATCAGTTGATCAAAAAGACCAACCGGTCGATTGCCACCACAAGCAACCGGTCGGCCGGTTCATACCAATCAGACAATTAATTAATCAGGATTTCCAGAATCCCGATCTATTAATCTTTAATGTTACATATCCCTATAAACAATTAAGACCCATAATCTTAGTTATCTAATCAGTTCATTTTAAGCCAACTAACACCCTAAAACATTAATTAAATCCCTTAAATTATTCAATCATCAAATCATAATAAAAACCCTAATCTTTTCTTTAATCCTTACACCAACAATTTCGTAATTGAAAACAATAAGGAGGAACATATTACTTGTTTCTTCCATCCTTCTTGAAACCAAAACTTAAGTTCATATATAACTGATTTCCTTGGTGTTTTTCAAGATAAAATTCACTATAAGGGAGAAAAAAGGAGAAGATGAAAAACAAATTCATTATGTTAGTTTGGGTTGGGTTTGAGCTGAAGTTTGGGCTTAGGTCTAGTGAGCCAAGAATATAGGTCTTACATATATGGTGACCCTCCTCAAGAGAATTTCAACACCTAGATATAGGCAAGAAAACCTATATCTACTATAAAATGACTTAAATTTCAAAGGCATAAAAGGAAATTAAAACAGTATAAAAAATCCAAAAATTCATATGAAAAGTAATAAAATTGGTCCAAATAACAATTTATAGGCCTAATTTTGGGATATCCAATGATTTGATTAGCAACAAAATAGTTTCATGTAGAAAAACTACTTGTAGAATCTCTTAGAAAAATTTGAACTCGATTCAACAGTCAGATCTCCCGTTATTGCAATTTTAAGCTACTAACCTAGTCTGACATGATTATGTATTCTCTTGAACCTAGACCTATTTCATTAATCCGTATATAAAAGCATGTGTTAAACCATCTACGTAGATCTGATCCCTACATGAATGCTCGTAACCTCCATGAACAAAAACAAAAGAAATGGAAAAGGAATACCTTTTGAGCATAGATGTGAGTAAGAATAGCACCCCAACCTTCATTAATGTAACTGAGTTGAACTATTGATGATCCGAACAACACAAACTATGGCCTCTTCAGTCCTACCATCTTTGTTTCTCTTGAAAACTCTCTCTGGCTAATCTCCCTCTTGTTGGAAGTGTGTGTAGTTGGGATTGAAGAGTTAATTAGAGAGAGTTTGTCTCCTTCATTCCAACACACACGTGCATTAAACATAATAGCATATGGTAATGGAATATATGACATGGATCAGACAAAGCCATTGGCTCAGATAACAGATGAAACCCTAAGATTCCGATAATAGACAAGGTTTTGCAACCCCAATCACTATAGGAGAATCAGTCGCCATAGGCTGGTGCCTCACTTACCAGCTAGGTATACAAAATATTATGTACACATGGATTAACTACTCTCCATTAGCATGGAGTTACTAACAAGTATATCGATATCAAGACATAATAGATAATTATCAAAGTAAATGAATGCCATATCGAATATAATTTAATTCAACAACATGCGAGTGAAAATCCAAGAATAGATAAGTACTCAAATAATAAAGCAATATATAAATATTCAAGAGCTAATCAATTGCACTCATCGTATAATCAACATATATATATATATATATATATATATATATATATATATATATATATATATATATTAAAGATTATCTTACTCACCCAGAAAACAAAAGCAGAAGACCAATAGATGTAGAACCAGAGACTATGTACTGAAGATTGTTACGAGGAACGTCAGTAGAACCTATAACGGATATGGAAAATACTCAAAAACAACTCGAAAAAAAATAATATAAAAGATTAAAACTCTAATCTTAGAAACTAAAACATAATTATAAAGTCGAATTGATTAACTCAATTGATCTCGAACATAACCCAAACAATTGAACCTAATACACTCGATTACCCCCTAGTATTGGGTCAACTGATCGATAAAAAGACCAACTGGTCAACCAAAAAGACCAATCGGTCGACTGCCACCACAAGCAATCGGTCAGTCAGTTCATACCAATCGAACAACCGGTTGATAGGGATTTTTAGAATCTCGATCTAACAGTCTTCAATTCTACATATTCCCATAAACAATCAAAACCCATAATTAATTCCAGTCATCTAATTAGTTTTTTTTTAAGCCAACTAACACCTTAAAATATGAATTAAATCATTTAAATTGTTCAATCATCAAATCATGATAAAAACCTCATACTCTTCTTTAATTCTTATACCGATAATTTCCTAAACGAAAACAATTAGGAGGGAGTTACTTGTTTCTTCCACCTTTCTGGAAACTAAAACTTAAGTTCATAATTGATTTCCTTAGTGTTTTTCGAGAGAAAAGTCATCATAAGGGAGAAAAAAATAAGAAGACGAAAAACAAATTCTTTGGCAACCTTCTCGTTGAATACCTAGGTTAGTTTGGGTTGGCTTAGAGCACTGAACTTTGGGCTTAGGTCTGATGGGCTAAGAATATAGGTCTTACATATATGATGACCCTCATCAAGAGATTTATAAGACTTTTAAATAGGGAAGAAAACCTATATCTACTATAAAACAACTTAAATTTTGTCGCACCCAACATTGCGGCGGCCTTAAAACTTTAAATTAAATCTTTGGAAAGAACGGATTTCTGGCATCCTGTTCTTTAATGGGGATATTCTTTGTTTAAGGAATCGCCACCTAGTATTATGGTCACTAGAAACGCTAACTGGTCAACAGAGATTCTATGATACGAGACTTGTTACGTAAAAGGGAAGATATTATCACCCCTTAAACGTCCTGCCTAAAGCAGGCTGCATTGCTGATCTTTGTCATTGATTGCTAACATTTTTTGTTGGTTTATACTATGATTGAGTGCATGTAATATTCTTGACTCTGGCGTCAGTGAATATTCAACTACGGATATTTCCAACTCTAGCGTTCATAAATATTACAAAGGTATCAAAATAAATAAATTTAAATCGTCATTTTTTTTCCTGACTCTGGCGTCAGTGAATAAACAAATATAAATCAATTTCTTTTGTTCGCATACGCATTATTTTTATTTTTATGTAGCTAAATAATTAAAAAAATATACAATAAAATAAAATAAAATAAATTTACATTAGTATTTTTATTCCTGACTCTGGTGTCAGTGAATAAACCAATAAATTTATTTTATTTTGTATTATGTTATTTTTTTATTTTTTTGCACGCACATTTTATATAACTAAATAAAATACAATGAAATAAATTTGAATCGGTATTTTTATTTTGACTCTGGCGTCAATGAATAAATAAAAAAACAACAAATTCATATTTATTTTTTTTTTACATGCACAATTTTTATTATATATTTTTTATTTTTCTATTTTTTTGGGGCTGGGCTGAAATTAGTCACTAGCTCAAATTAGTACCAAGTAGCAGGCGTGCATGACAGCGCACGCCTGCTACAGAAACAAAAGAATTGTAAAAGTAAAATTCACTGCTATAGTAGCATGTGAATTATAATTCACAGCTACTGTAGCAAAGCAAATGAAATATAAGGCAACAGAGAAGAACGAAGGAACTTACCTGATGCGCGGAGACGAAGTCGAAGACGATGGTAATGGCGTGCTCTAGTCAATGCTTCTGTTTTTCTTCTCTGGTTTTCGAGTCCTTATTCTCTGATTCTTCCTTCCCCGGCCTTTGCTCTGTTTTTTTTTTTTGTTTCAGTCCCCTGTGTTATTCGTCTTCCACTCATTCTCTGTTTCCAGTGTTCTTCCTCCTGTTCGTTCTCCCTGTTTCGTTACCTGCCTCTCCGTTTTTGTCTCCGGTTCTCGACCCCTGGTTTTTGTTTCATTCTCCCTTGAGTTCTGTCTCTGGTTTTCTTATGATTTTTCTCCAGTTCCCGTCGCTGTGTTTTTTCTCTGTTCTTTCATTTTTTTTTCATACCCTAAGATCTGTATTTATAGTGTCAGAGTCCCTTCACGTGTGAAAAATCAAATTTCAATCAAACTCATTCTCTTCTTTGAAGTTTGAATTTGATTAAAAATCAAATTTGAAAGCGGATAACTATCATTATCTTAAAGACAAGGATTATCTCAAAGATAAAGATTATTTCGAAGAAATGGATTATCTTGAAGATAAAGATAGAATGACAAAAGTACATTGTAGTCTTTAATTTTCAAAAAAGTTGACAAATCACACTTTTCATCGAAATAAATCTCTGATCTTTTAATTTTTCATTTTAAACTCTGTAAAAATTAAATTAAAAGGAAATGGCCAAAATTGGGTTATGACAAATTTTAAAGGCATAAAGGAAATTAAAACGGTATAAAAAATCCAAAAAATCATTTGAAAAGTAATAAAATTGGTCCAAATAGCAATTACAAAGTCTAATTTTAGGATATCCAATGATTTTATCAGCGACAAAATAGTTTCATGTAGAAAAATTACTTGTAAAATCTCTTAGAAAAATTTAAGCTCATTTCAACGATTGAATTTTCTGTTATTAGAATTTTAAACTACGAAAATAGTCTACACGATTATATCTTCTCTTGAGCTTAGATGTATTTCAATGATCCATATATAAAATCATTTGCTAAACCATTTATTCCATACATGAATGCTCGTAACCTCCACATTTTATTACGAGCTTGACTTCATGCAAATATCCCACGTCACATCAATGAAAGAGGATGAGGCGGGCTGATTTTTAGGTTGCTGTTTCTTCTCGTTGTTTAGGAGGGGAAGGAGAACCCCAAATGCAAAGTACAATCCATTCCTTGCTTTCTCTGCATAACCACTATATTCATGATTTATCAGAAGTCTAATTTAATATAAAGTACAATATAATCATAATTAAGTCTCTATGATTAATCTTTACTGATTATTGAAAATAATTGATCTATACCGTAATTGCCTTCTTAATCCTTTTCCAAGTACAGCCCTGGACCTGATAAAAAATGTTGAAGTGCAAGCAATCATAGGCCCAACAACATCAATGCAAGCCAATTTTGTAATTGAACTTGGAGAAAAAGCTCAGGTGCCCATTATATCATTTTCTGCATCTAGTCCTTCTCTCACTTCCATCAGGAGTCCCTTCTTCTTCCGAGCTACCCAAAATGACTCAACTCAGGTGAATGCCATAAGTGCATTAGTTCAAGCCTTTGGATGGAGAGAAGCAGTACCCATCTACATTGACAATGAGTATGGAGAGGGAGTGATACCTTATTTAACTGATGCTCTGCAAGCAGTTGATGCTCGTGTACCGTACCGGAGTGTCATTTCTCCATCAGCCACTGATGATCAAATTGTTTCAGAGCTTTACAAGTTGATGACAATGCAAACTAGAGTTTTCATTCTGCACATGTTTCCATCTCTTGGCGCTCGGGTTTTTGCCAAAGCAAAAGAGATTGGCATGGTGAGTGAAGGCTATGTTTGGATCATGACTGATGGTCTAACAGCTGAATTTTTGAGTTCACCAAATGCTTCTGTCACTAATACAATGCAAGGTGCATTGGGTGTGAAACCTTATGTGCCAAGAACAGAAGATCTCGAAACTTTTCGAATTCGGTGGAAAAGAAAATTCCAACAAGATAATCCAGATATTGTTGATGCTGAGTTGAATATTTTTGGCTTATGGGCATATGATGCAGCAACAGCTTTGGCCTTGGCAGTTGAGAAAGCTGGAACTGCAAATTTAGGCTTCCAAAAGGCAAACGTTTCTAGCAATTCATCCACAGATCTTGCAACTCTTGGGGCGTCTTTAAATGGTCCAAACCTCGTTCAAGCTTTATCAAACATTACTTTCAAAGGTCTTACAGGAGATTACCTTTTCGATAATGGACAGTTACAGTCATCAGCTTTCCAGATAATAAATGTGAATGGCAATGGGGGAAGAGAGATAGGATTCTGGACATCAACCAAAGGGATTGTAAAAACGTTGAACTCAACAAATAATATGACTGCGTACTCAGGTTCTAACTCCGATCTTTCAACTGTCATATGGCCGGGTGATACAACTTCTGTTCCCAAGGGTTGGGAGATTCCGACGAATGGGAAGAAGTTGAGAATAGGAGTGCCTGTGAAGGATGGTTTCAGTGAGTTTGTGAAAGTAAAAAGAGATCCTAGTTCTAACACCACAACCGTCACTGGATACAGCATAGATGTTTTTGATTCTGTTGTCAAAGCATTGCCTTATGCTTTGCCTTACGAGTTCATCCCCTTTGCCAAGCCTGACGGCGAGCCAGCTGGAACTTACAATGATCTGATATATCAAGTGTACTTGAAGGTAAAACTTTCACCAACCTTTTCCTGTACTTGATCACACTCAGTTTTATATCTGAAACAAGATTTGGGACAGATTCATGCATGCAAATCTAATTTTTATTGATATCTTGTTTCTTTCGCTTGCTATCAACAGAATTTTGATGCTGTAGTTGGAGATACAACTATTGTTTTCAACAGATCCCAGTATGTTGATTTTACTTTGCCTTACACTGAAAGTGGTGTCTCCATGATCGTCCCTATTGTGGACAACAACAGCAAAAATGCATGGGTTTTCTTGAGGCCTCTGACATGGGATCTCTGGGTGACAAGTTTTTGTTTTTTTATTTTCTTTGGATTTGTGATCTGGGTTCTTGAACACAGAATCAATGAAGATTTTAGAGGGCCTGCTTCACATCAAGCTGGCACTAGCTTCTGGTTTTCTTTCTCAACCATGGTTTTTGCACAAAGTAATTTTCCTTTTCCTTTTCCTTTCCCTTTCCCTTTCCCTTTTGAAGTTTTCTTCTTTTTTTAACATATTTGTTTTAGTGTCTCAAACACCATTTTTTTTCAACTATGATTGCAGGGGAGAGAGTTGTTAGCAACTGGTCTAGAGCAGTGGTAATCATATGGTGTTTTGTTGTGCTGATTCTCACACAAAGCTACACTGCCAGTCTAACTAGTTTACTTACAGTCCAGCAGCTGCGGCCTACAGTTACTGATGTACGTGAGCTCATTAAGATGGGGGAGTATGTAGGCTACCAGGAGGGTTCTTTTGTTCCGGGAATCCTATCAGACTTGGGTTTCGACAAGTCCAAGCTCATTATGTATAATTCCACAGAACAATGTGATGACCTTTTATCAAAAGGAAGTGGAAATGGTGGTATTGCTGCTGCTTTTGATGAAGTACCATATATGAGGCTCTTTCTTTCGAAGTATTGCTCTAAATATGCCATGATTGATCCTACATTTAAAACAGACGGTTTTGGATTTGTAAGTTCATTCACCCCTCATTCTCCATTTCTCTTTATGCATTGTAAGTGCAAAGTTTGTCAACAACTGATAAAGACTGGCTTGCTGCTTTGTGTTGTGATTTTGAGGCCTTCCCTAAAGGTTCTCCTCTGGCACCAGATGTATCAAGGGCAGTTCTAAACATGACAGAGGGAGATAAAATGAAGGAAATCGAGAATGCTTGGTTTGGAAAACAAAGCAATTGTCCAGATTCCAGCACCTCGGTTACATCTAACAGCCTAAGTCTCAAGAGTTTCTGGGGCTTATTTTTAATTGCTGGAGTAGCATCCCTCTTAGCTCTCATTATATTCATGTTCATGTTTGTCTACAAGGAAAGGAAAATGTTGAGGCCTTTAAATTCCAGAATTTCCATAAGGAGAAAAGTCGGCAATTTCTTCAGGATCTTCATTCAGAGGGACTTAAAATCCCATACTTTCAGAAAAAGTGGGCTGAATGACTGCAATGGCACTAGTCTGCCTAGTATGGGTGCGCCGAGCCCATCGGCCTATTCAGTTCAAACTAGTTTTTTTCGTGGAGATGGAGATCAGTCTTCTACAGAGTTTGTTGATTCCAGTCCAGATAGGCAAACATCTCAAGCGGTAGTAATAAACATTGATCAACTTACAAACCCAAATCAAGAAAGACTAGCAGCTTTTGAAGTTGAACATGATCACAATTGACTTTCAGATGATACCATTGACAGTTTGACACTGGGAAACTTATAAACCTGTAGATGTAGTTGTAGCTTTGTAATATAATTGTAGGCCATCAGAGGCCTGGCAATTCATGGGAAAGTCCAAAGGAACATGCAGGAGGCAATACTATAGAATACATATTACTCTGTTTGATTTCCTCGTTTGTGACACTCGAACTT
>Ga0325401_1004108_pt1 | contig 13628 bp, 13 predicted proteins | sample PopdelMetagenome_FD_205666 | JGI IMG/M metagenome (GOLD analysis project Ga0325401, IMG submission 205666) | Populus deltoides microbial communities from Bellville, Georgia, United States - Xylem-PdKOR-R2 | ecosystem: Host-associated > Plants > Phyllosphere > Stem > Wood/Secondary xylem | place...
TACGAGTACGCCCACCCCTACCGGCTGACCCCCCGACGGACGCCCGGACGACCGGTGGAGCTGGTGTTCGCCGCGCTGGAGAGCCCCTACTCGGTGGAGATCCTGCGCGGCGTCGCCTCGGCCCCGCTCGACGTCGTGGTGACGTCGATGCCCGAGACGGGCGCCTGGTCGGCCGACATCGCCGCGCGCGGCCGGTCCGGGGCGATCGTCGTCACCTCCGAGCTCGTCGCGGCCGACCAGGCGAACCTGGACGCGGCCCGACTCCCGTACGTGCTGATCGACCCCGCGGGAGAGCTCCCCAGCCCCTCCGTCGCGACGGTCGGCGCGACCAACTGGGCGGGCGGGGTGTCGGCGACCCACCACCTCCTCGGTCTCGGGCACACCCGGATCGCCGTCATCGGCGGTCCGCCGTCGATGCTGTGCAGCCGGGCGCGGATCGCCGGCTACAGCTCCGAGCTGACCTCGGCGGGCCTCCGCGTGGACCCCGCGCTCGTGCGTCACGGCAGCTTCCACCACCGCGGCGGCTTCGAGGCGGCCCGTGAGCTGCTGGAGCTGCCCGAGCCGCCGACGGCGATCTTCGCGGGGAGCGACGAGCAGGCCTTCGGCGTGATCGAGGCGGCGCGCGTCGCCGGGCTGCGCATCCCCGAGGACCTCAGCGTCGTCGGCTTCGACGACCTGCCCGTCTCGCGCTGGTTCTCCCCGCCGCTGACCACCGTCCGCCAGCCCCTGGCCGAGATGGGCCGGACCGCGGCGGCCATGCTGGCGGAGATGATCGAACGACGTCGCCCGCTCGGGCGCCAGGTCGAGCTCGCCACCGAGCTGGTGGTCCGCTCCTCCACGGCGCCGCCCGCACCGCTCCGCCCCACCGCCCGCACCGCCCCTACCGGCGGGCTTGCCCGTGCCTGACCCGGCCGAGTAGGAAGGACGCATGACCGCACGCTGGTCCGCCTGCACGACCTCCCCCGCGCTCCGGGCGGCGGTCGACCGCGTCGTCCCAGCCGACGCCTGGCCGGGAGGCTGGGACGGCGGCGTCGGCGCGTACCTGGTCGAGGCCGAGGCCGACCTGCACGCGACGCTCCCGGCGCTCGAGCGGCTGCGCGAGCGGCTCGACCGCGAGGGGTTCGCCGAGCTCGACGCGACCGCGCAGGACGCCGTCCTGGCCGCGCTCGGAGAGGACGCGGAGCCGGCGGCGGACCTCGACGTGCTCGTCCGGCTGTGCTGGGAGGGCTACTACGCCACCCGGCGCAGCGCGGCCGACCGCGCTCGCGGCGACGGCTGGCCGGCGGGGCTGTCCATGATCGGGTTCCGTGACCTGCCCGAGGGCACGGAGCCGGTCGAGACGACCCTGCCCGAAGCGACACCGGCGGAGCAGATCCGACCGCACTACGACGTGGTCGTCGTGGGTTCCGGGCCGGGCGGAGGCGTGGCCGCGCAGGTCCTCGCCCAGGCCGGGCGCAGCGTGCTGGTGCTCGAGCGCGCCCGCCCCGCACGGAACGCCGACCTGCGCGGCGACCACCTGCACGGCAAGCGCAACGCGGTGCACCGCTCGGTGGTCGGCCCCGGCCCGGGCTTCCCACGCGTGGCCGTCGACGACAGCACCGGTGAGGTCCGCGAGCGCGTGGTCGAGGACGACGACGCGTGGGCGTACGGGCTGAACGCCGACGCCCTGGGCGGAGGCACCCGGCTGTGGCAGGGCATGGCGTGGCGGTTCTTCCCCGAGGACTTCGCCATGGCCAGCACCTACGGCAACCCCGACGGCGCGACCCTCGCCGACTGGCCCGTCACCTACGACGAGCTGGAGCCGTACTACAGCCGCGCCGAGTGGGAGCTCGGCGTGAGCGGCGAGGAGGGTCCGCTCACCGGGCGGACCCGGCGCTCGCGCGGCTACCCCATGCCGCCCATGGGCGGCGAGCCGGCGCGCGACCTCCTCGTGGGTGCGGCGCAGGGGCTCGGCTGGCAGGCGGGAGCCATCCCGCTCGCGCTCAACAGCGTCCCGGCGTCCGGCCGACCGGCCTGCGTGCGGTGCTCGTCGTGCGTCGGCCACGCGTGCCCCGTCGACGCCAAGAACGGTTCGCACAACACCTTCCTCCCCCGCGCTCTGGCCACGGGCGGCGTCGACCTCGTGATGGACGCCGAGGCCGTGGCCGTGCACGACGACCCGGCGGGCGCGTCGGTCGAGGTGATGACCGGCTGCTCCGGGACGCCGGTGGCGCGGACCGTGCGGGCCGACGTCGTGGTCGTCGCCGCCGGCGCGGTCGAGTCCGCGCGGCTGCTGCTGGCCAGCGGCCTCGGCAACGAGCACGTCGGGCGGCACCTGCACGACCACCGCTTCGTCAGCCTGCGCGCGCAGGTCGACCGGCCCGTGAAGAACGGCCTCGGACCCGGGCACTCGGTCGCGACGCTCGACCACGTCCACGCCTCGACGATCCCGTGGGGCGGCGGCGTGCTCGTCGACCTGATGAGCGTCCTGCCCCTGACCTCCGCGCTGGACCCCGGGCCCGGCGTCCCGCGCTGGGGCGCGGCCCACAAGGAGTGGATGCGCTCCGGCCGCCCGTACGCGTTCGGCGTCTTCGGGATGGGCCAGGAGATCCCGAGCGCGACCTCGGGCGTCACGCTCGCGTCGGTCCGCGACCGCTGGGGCCGGCCGGGTGCACGCCTGCGCAAGACGACGCACGCCGCGTCCACCGAGGTCGAGGACGGGCTGGCCGAGCACGGGACCCGCTGGCTGGAGGCCGCCGGAGCCCGCGGCATCCACCGCCACCGCGGGCCGGCCACGGCGTCCGCCGCTGGGGAGCACAGCTGCGGCACGCTGCGGATGAGCGCCGACCCGGCGTCCGGCGCGACGGACCCGTACGGACGGTTGTGGGGCGCCAGCCGCGTCGTCGTCTGCGACTCGTCGCTGCACCCCACCAACGGCAGCGTCAACCCGACCCTGACGATCGTCGCCAACGCCCTCCGTGTCGCGGAGCACCTGCGGGACAGCTGGCCGGCCTGAGCCCGGTCCGGGCAGCAGCGACCGCGCCGCGGGAGCCGGTCAGCGGCCGAGCCGCTGCAGCCGGGCCTCCGTCGTGAGCCCGTCCGGACCGACGAGCGGATCGCGCCACGGCGCTCCCGCCGCGAGCCACGCCTCCCGGAACCGCGCCACGCCGGTCTGCGAGGAGTCCTGGTAGCCCCACTCCACGCCGCAGCACGGGCAGAGCGCGAACGACGGCGTGCGCCCGTCCGCACCCCACGGCGGCTCGTCGTCGCGGTAGCCGCAGACGCGGCAGAGCAGGCGCTCGTCGCGAGGGTCCGCGGGCAGGTCGGCGGAGCCCGGGAACGAGGTCCGAACGGCTGCCAGCAGACCCTTGTCGTCCGAGCGCACGTCCCACGCGTCGCCCCTCACCGAGGCGAGGACCAGGAACGGCTCGTCGGCCTCTCCGGCGAAGCACGACACGTCGCCGTCGACCAGCTGCACCCCGTCAGCCACGAGCTCGACCAGCCTCGACGTCGTCACCCGCTCGGTCGTGCCCGCCAGGAGGGTCAGCTCGGCGCTTCCGCGCGAACCGGTGCTGAGCTCGGCGTCGCCGACCAGCCAGCTCGTCGCTCCCGTGGTCCAGGGTTCGACGACCCGCAGGAGCTCGGCGAGGGAGACGCTCGAGCCGTCCGGACGACAGGTGGCGAGGGTGATCCCGCGGGTGTTCATCGCGGCGTCGCGGTCGTGGAGGGCTCCACGTCAGTCCAGCTCGAGGCGGAGCGCGAGCGAGCCCGGCTCGAGCACGCCGCCGTACGTGTCGTGGTCCATGTGGGAGCCGTGCGGGGTGTCCGCCTGCGCGAGGGTGAGGAGCTGGCGGGCCAGCGACCGCAGGCCCTCGGCGTTGCCCGAGACGACCACGACCGGCTCGGGCTCGACGTCGGTCTCGAGCCGGAGCACGCTCCCCGGCTCGAACCAGCTCACCACGCCCCGCTCCGCGGAAGGCGGGACCACCTGCAGCGTGACGTCGCGCAGGTCGCCCTCGTCCTCGGGTGTCAGGGCCATGCGACGTCCTCCCCGCGGTGGCTGCGACGGCTCGAGGCGGGTGCCTCGGCCGCGGTCTCGATGATCTCAGCGACGGTCGAGGGCGTGGCGCTCGGCGGCTCGCCGGGGCCGAGGCCGGAGCCGACCCCGGTGACCGCGTCAGGACCGACCGTTCCGTCCGGCGGCCGGTCCTGCCAGCCGTCGGGGGAGGACGTCATGACGTGGCCGTCCTCAGGATCCGGGGAGGTCGGGGTCGTCCCAGGCGATCAGGTCCTCGACCGCGGCGCGGAACCAGCCGTCGAAGGTCGCGTGGGTCTCGCCCTGCTCGTAGCCCGGCACCTCGAAGTCGCCGACGACGCAGACCGGGGCGGCGCCGGGCTCGAGGTCCCAGCACGCCACGTCGTCGCGGTCCGTACGCCGGGCGAACGGCACCAGCCGGCGCGCCGGGTAGCGCGAACGCAGGCCGTGGTGGACCGCGAGCAGCGCCTCGCCCTGCAGGACCAGCCAGGGTTCCAGGTCGACCAGGCCGAGGCGGAGGATCCGCAGCAGCTCGGGCGGGTAGGCGAAGCCGTCGGGCAGCGCGTCCTCGGGCAGCAGCCCCGACGCCGGCCGCCCGGTTCCGGACCCTTCCGGTGCGGTCATGCCTCTGGGGCGACGTCGGGAAGCAGCCTCAGCAGGCCCTCGCTGTAGTAGTCGACCTTCGCCGGCGCGAGCTCGGCCCCGATCTTGTCGGCGATCTGGCGGCCCCTGCGATCGAGGGAGGCGATCAGGTCGCGCAGCGCCATGCGCTCCTCCGCGTCGGCGGGGACGACCGGCTGGTACACCGCGTTCCACGCCCCGAGCTCCTCGACCAACGCCGGGCTCAGCCCGAGGGCGTCGAGGGAGACGCCGCCGTCGGGGTCGCTCAGCGACGGTTCGCCGAGGTCGGCGGCGAGACGGAGATACCTCACGTCGCTCAACCTAGATCGACCACGCGGTCGGCGCTGCGGTCAGACCGCCGTCGGGTGGACCAGCACCCGGTCCAGGTGCAGCGTCACATCCCGTCCGACGACGCCGGGCGGCGGCTCGCCCACGCTGTCGACGAGGACGATGCCGCCGTCTGGCAGCCGGAGCGTCGCCACGTCCTGCTCGTCGACGTCGAAGACGACCGCCGCCTCCACGACCAGCCCCGTCGCCGCTGCTGGACCGCGCGCTCCTGCCGCACCGACCTCGACGTCGTCCCACGACACCTCGCCCGGGACGCTCAGCTCGACGTCGACGACCACCCCCGGCGCGGGCGCGTCCGGCCAGACGCACCAGCCCGACACCCCCGCCCCCTCGACCTGGACGAGCCCGCGTCCTCGACCGGGTGGAGCACCTGCAGCTTCATCGCTCCACGCCTACCGGAAGGAGGCCGCCACCGGCCTGAACTCCGACGACCAGCCCGCCATCCCGGCGTGGACCTCCGCCGGAGAGGCCGTCGTGAAGTCGGGCGGAGGCTCGTCGCCCCCGGGCACGTCGCCGACGAAGTACTCCGCCCCCGCGGCGCGCACCGTGACCTCGCCCCCGGCGAGCAGTCCGACGAACAGCTCGAGGGCGCCATCGACCTCGCCGACCCGCCAGTCCCCGACCGTCCGCCAGGCGAACGTGCCCGGGCGCGGCAGCTCGCAGGACACGTGCGTCACCCCGCGCAGCACCACCGCAGCGGTGTTCGCCTCGGGGACGTGGAGCGACCCCCGGCAGTCGAGAAGGACCCACACCGAGCTCTCGACGAAGCTCGCACGGAGGTCGACCAACGCGGACTCCGCGTGGGCGTCGATCTCACGCAGCGCGTCGGCCTCCGGCCGCCGTTCGACGGACAGCCGGTCGTCGCTGCGCAGGAACTCCTCGAGGTCCACCGTCGTCAGCCCCGCCCGAGCACCTGGTCGCGCGCCTGCTGCAGGCGCTCGTCGTAGTGATCGTCCAGCGGCGCGGTCAGCCTCGACTCGAGCGCAGCCTCGAGGTCCCAGAGGACCCGCTGCTCGGCCTCGTCGAGGTCGGCGACGGGGGCGCCGGCCTCGCTGCTGCGCGACAGCCAGTCGAAGAGGACCAGCATCTCGGCGCCCGACAGCTCGAGCGGGGCTGGACGTTCCGGCATCGGACCCTCTCGATCTGGCGTCGGCTCCGGCGTCGGGGGCGCCGAGCTCGCGCTCGTCACGGTAGCGATGGGAGCAGCTCGATCCACTCCCGGAGAGCGTCGCGACGGCGCTCGGGGTTCGTCCGGATCGATGCGAGGGGACGCAGCAGGTTCTTCACCTGGCGGAGCTGCCGGATCTCCTCGACCGGCGACGTCCGCCACCCGTCCACCCTGGCGCGAGTCTCCTCGAGGGTGAGCGGAAGGCTTGCCAGCACCAGGCGCTCGGCCTGCCCGTCGAGGTCACGCCCGACGGGTTCGTCCGAGGATGCGGAGGCGAGCGCGACGAGCAGGTTCACCCGACGCACGACCGCCTCGCGCTCGTCGATCTCCCTCGCCCGCACGGCGGCGCCGAGCGTCCGGTCGTAGGCCCGGTAGGTGTCCTGTTCCAACCCGACAAGGGTTTCGCGATCTACGGCGCCGACGCGCGACGTGACCAGCTCGAGGACCGCCAGCCAGCCGCCCTGAACCGGCTCAGCCAGCCCCACCGGCTGATCGAGCCGAGCAACGAGTTCCGGCGTGGTGAGCGCGAGCAGCTCTTCGAGAGTCATCCGGACGTCGACCCGGAGAAGTCGTCGGCGACTTCGCGGACCTCGGCGTCGTCGGAGACGGCAGCGGAGGCGAGCAACACCGCGAGAGAGCTCTCAGCGCCGGCTTCACGCAACAACTCAGCAAGCCGGCGGTACGCCTCGTCGTCACTCCCAGGATCGCCGACGACGCGCTCGGTGAGGCGAGCGAGGAAGTCGAGGCGCTCCTGCCTCGCGAGGCGCAGCACGAGCCCTCGGCACTGGGTGAGCAAGGAGTGCGAAACCACCAGCAGCGGTTCGAGGGCGGGCAGCACCGACAGGGTCAGGCTGGAGTCGGCGATGCTCAGGATCCTGAGAGCGACGGGGCGTGAGGAGAGGTCCGTGAGTGCCCACCTCAACGTCGCTTCCAGGTCGCGGTTCGACAGCGACGTCAGCGCCTCGACGAAGCGCGTATCGGCCTCGACGACCGCCTCCCAGGCGGTAGAGGGTGTACATGGTTCCGCCACGAGACCACCTCCTCGAGGCTCACGGAGTCAGCGTCGCCCGAGCACCTCGTCGCGTGCCTCCTGCAGGCGCTCGTCGTACTGCTTACTCAGCGGCGCGACGAGCCTCGACTCCAGAATCGCTTCGAGGTCCCAGAAGACTCGCTGCTCCGCCTCGTCGAGAGGCGCGATAGGAGCGCCTGCCTCGCTGCTCCGGGCTAGCCAATCGAAGAGGATCAACATCTCGGCAGCAGAGAGGTCGAGCGTTGCTGAACTATCCGCCACCGAGGCCTCCATGAGTGAGCACGTGCTGCAGCGGCACTTGATCGAGTCGCCAGCCGCTGACGAAATCATTGTCCGGAGTCGTGATCACGTTCAATCCCGTGTCCGGATCGACGTGGTGAACGACAGGGTTGTTGCGGTACGTCCCTTCGATCCTTTGAGTCCCAGGTGCATTCACGTGGGCTTGGATCGCATCGTCGAACCGTTGTGCGTTCGCCGGGCTGTAGTTGCCGGTGACCCCGAAGTCCTCTGCGTGCTTGAACTTCTTCTGCAGCTGCAATGCGGTCGTGTTGCAGTCGTTGTGCACCAGCACCCATGAGTCCCCGGCCCCGACGTGGTAGCTGTGCAGCCCCTCGACGTTGAGGTTGTGGACCGTGGCGCTCTCGCCCGTGGCCGTGACCGCGACGAGCTCTACGCGGACCCCGTCGGCGTCGACGAGCTTGTCGCCCGCCTGCAGCTCGCGGACCGGCGTCCAGCCGCGGCCCTCCACCCAGAACGGGTGCTCGGCGGTCGAGGTGAGGGTGCCGGTTGAGGTCTCGACGGCGTACGTCTCCACGTCCTCGTGGACGTAGGTGTCGACGACGGGCCTGGCTGACGTCTCGCCGCTGTCGGGGTCGCCGGCCAGCACGAGGTCGCCGACCTCGACGTCCTCGATCGCCTTCGACGTGCCGTCGGCGAGGAGCACCTGCGTCCCCGCGACGAAGCACGCCGAGCCGGACACCTTGGTCAGGACTCCGCCCGCGAGGGCCCCGCCGCCACCGCCCATGGCCGCGCCGCCGAGCGTCGCGCGGGCGAAGCCGTCGACGGTCATCGGCTGGCCCGAGGTCGCGTACGAGAGCGCGCCCGAGGTGCCGCCCTCGGCCGCACCCGCCGCAGCGCCGGTGATGACGTTGCGGCCGAGGCAGTTCATCCCCGAGCGGGCCGCGGAGCGGGCGACCGCGACACCGGCCCCGCCACCGGCCAGGCCGGCGACGCCGCCGATGGCCGCGTCGACCCCGACCCGGCCCCAGTCCACGGAACCGTTCTGGTGCTTCTGCATCCCGGCCGACATGCCGCCCGACATCAGCGCGCCGCCGATCATCGCGGCGCCGATGGGACCGCCGACCCCGGTGGCCATGACCAGCACGCCGCCCACGATCAGGGCGCCGGCGGCGATGTACTCCCAGTTGTCCTTGACCCAGCTCGTCGCCGCCGAGGCCGCGTTGCGGAGCGTTCCGTTGTTCGAGTCCCGGTAGGCCTGCAGCTCCGCGTCGGTGACCGGCCGCAGCCCCCAGGGGTCGGAGGCGTTGCGCGGGTCGTTGCCGGCGAAGCTGTACGGGTTGCCGGCCCACCCCGCGCCCGGCACCGGGTTCAGTGGGTCGGTCGAGAGGAAGCCGCGCGAGGCCGGGTCGTAGACGCGGGCCTGCAGCCACTCCAGGCCGCCGACGAGCAGGCTCCCGCCACCCCCGACCGCGACGCCGTCCGGCAGGCCCGACGCGGAGGCACCGGCGACGGTGTCCCAGGGATCGGTCCCGGTCGCCCCGGGCCGCCAGGACGGCGCGATCCACCCGCCGTCGTCCGACGTCGATGAGGAGGGCTCGGGCAGCAGCGCGGTCAGCGGGCCGTAGCCGGCGACGCCGACCGACCCGACCTGGAGCAGCGACGGGACCGCCGCCGTCGAGTCCCAGACGACCGGCTGGTCGTCGACGGCGGCGAGCTCGCCGAGCGCGTCGACCGTGAGGCGCTGCGTCCGGGCCGTCACCCGGTCGTCGGCGTGGCTGATCGTGGTGATCGAGGCCAGCAGCCCCTGCGGGTCCCAGGCGAAACGGCGCTCGCCGTCCGGCCCGACCTCGCTGGTGCGGCGCCCGGCCCCGTCGTAGCCGAGCTCGGTCGTGCCCCGCAGGTCGCGGCGCTCGCGCAGCTGGCCGGCCGCGTCGTAGCGGAACGACGTGCGCAGGCCGTCGACGACCTCCTCGACCAGGCGGCCGCCGGCGTCGTAGGCGTACGACGTCACCGAACCGTCACCGCGGCGGACCTCGACCAGCTGCCCGGCCGGGTCGTACGCGTACGCGGTCCGCACCCCGCCGTGGAGCTCGGCGACCACGCGGCCGGCCTCGTCGCGCTCGATCTCGGTGACCTCGGTCGTGCCCTCCCGGCTGACCTCGAGGCGCGCGACCGCCCCGCCCCGCCACGTCCAGGAGGCGTGCAGGCCGGGGCCGGTCATGGAGACGACGCGGCCGATGGCGTCCCGGTCGACGACCATCCGCCCGACCCCGGGCGCGTGCACCGCGGAGACCCGCCCGGCCGCGTCGTGCTCGTAGCGGGTCTGCTCGCCGTGCACCCCCGTGAGCGAGGTGCGCCGGCCGTCGGCGTCGTAGGACCAGGACAGCCCGGTCGCGCCCGTGAGCCGGCGGACCAGCCGCCCGGCCGCGTCCCAGGTGAGCTCGGTGACGCTCTCGCCGGCTCGCAGGCGGACCGTGCGGGCCGCGTGGTCACGCTCGACCGAACGGATCACCCGGCCGTCAGCGAGGGTGTCGGTGAGCCGTCCGGCTTCGTCGTAGGTCCAGGCGAGCTCGGTACCGGTCGGGTCGACGCGCGTGCTCACCCGCCCCGCGGCGTCGTACGCGAACCGCGTCGTCCGCCCGAGCGGGTCGGTCTCCGTGACCACCCGGCCCACGGCGTCGAAGGTGCGTCGGCGGCGCCCGCCCAGCGGGTCGGCGACCGCGACCGTGCGGCCGAGGTCGTCGTGCTCGAAGCGCGTGACCCCGCCGAGCGCGTCCACGGCCTCGACGAGCTGACCGGCGGCGTCGTAGCGGAACCGTCGCCGCCCGTGCCACGCGTCCGTGGTCCGCACGAGACGACCGGCGGCGTCGTACGCGTGCTGCGTCGTCCCCCGGCCGGGCTCGAAGCGCTCGACGACGCGCCCGCACGCGTCGTGGCGCAGCCAGGCCTCCTCGCCGCTCGGCCACAGCTCGCGCACCAGCCGGCCGTCGGCGTCGTAGGCGAACCCGTAGCGCGACCCGTCGGTGTCGATCGTCGCCGAACGCCGTCCGCACGGGTCGTAGGAGTAGGAGAACGTCGAACCCATCGGGTGGGTCACGTGGACGACGCGTCCCGCGCGGTCACGCTCGATCCGGGTCGTCGCACCCGTCGGGTCGGTGTGCTCGACCAGCCGGCCGCAGCGGTCGTAGCGGTAGGTGCTGCTCGTGCCGTCGGGCCCGCCCACGGACACGGTGCGCCCGAGCTCGTCGTAGGCGGCGGTGGTGAACGAGTCCAGGTCCCCGGCGCGCAGCGGCCGCCCCGCCACGTCGCGCTCGACCCCGCGCTCCACGCCCGTCGGGTCGGTGGTGGAGACCAGGCCACCGGAGACGTCGTAGCCCATCCGCCAGCGCCCGCCCGCGGGGTCCGCCGTCTCCACCAGCCGGGACATGGCGTCGTAGGTGAAGCCCCACTCGCTGCCGTCGGGCAGCGCGACGCGGGTGCGGTTGCCGAGGTCGTCGTACGCGGTGCGCAGCTCGCGGCCCAGCGGGTCGACGGTGCGGGACTGCTCGCCGTGCCCGCCGTGCTCGATCTCGGTGCGCCCGCCGGTCGGGTCGGTGACCGCGGTCAGCCGCCCGGCCGCGCTGTGCTCGAAGCGCCAGGTGGCGCCGTCGGGGTCCTGGCGGGACACGAGCGGTCCGGCGCCGTCGTAGCGGTAGGTCGTGCGGTGGCCCAGCGGCGTCACGGCGGCGGTCACGCGGCCGAGCGTGTCCCGCTCGAGGCGGGCCACGTGGCCCTCGGCGTCGGTCGTGGCCACGAGGTCGCCACGCGCGTCGTGCTCGAGCAGCAGTCGTACGCCCTCGGGGTCGACGACCTCGCGGAGCAGGCCGTCCTCCCAGCGCATCCGCGTGACGCCGCCCTCGGGGTCGACGACCTCGGAGGGGTCGCGCGAGTCGCCGTCGTAGCGGTAGCGGGTGACGGCCGGCTCGTCGCCGCCGGTGACGGTGACGCTCAGGACGCGGTCGGCGTCGTCGTGCTCCCAGGTGACGTCGGTCCCGGTCGGACCGACCTGCCGCACGCGACGACCGCGCTCGTCGTAGAGGTTGACGACGGCCGAGCCGTCGCGCGCGGTGACGGTGACGGGGTTGCCGTGGGCGTCGTAGCTCGTGGACTGGCGCCGACCGTCGGCGTCGACCACCCCGACCAGGCGGCCGCGGGCGTCGGAGATCCAGGTGTTGGAGCGCCGGCCGTCGGCGTCGGAGACCTCCGTGACGCCGCCGGGCAGGTAGACGAAGCGGGTGGTGCGGCCGAAGGGCGAGCGCTGGCTCGTGACCCGGCCGTGCTCGTCGAAGGTGTTCTCGGCCTCCACGACGCCGTCGGCGTCCACGACCGCGACGATCCGGTCGTCGTCGTCCCAGTGGTAGCGGCGCACGCCCGCCGGTCCGGCCGCGGCGACGAGGCGGTCGCGCTCGTCGTAGCTGTAGGACACCTCGCGGCCGTCGTCGGCGAGCAGGCCCGTGACCAGGCCGCGGGACTCGTCGCGGCGCAGCGTGATCGAGCGGCCGCGCTGGTGCGTCAGCGAGACCAGGAGGCCCTGGTCGTCGTACGCGAAGGAGACGACGGTGCCGGGCCCGGAGCCGGTCCGGCGCAGCCGGCCGTCGGCACCCAGCTCCCAGCGCAGACCGGTCGAGCTCGTGACGACGTACGCGGTGCGGTCCTCGGAGCCGTCGGATCCGTCGGGGCCCTCCTGCTCGGCGATCGCGTGCAGCCAGAGGTTCTCCCCGACGGCGCGGTCCCACCCGTCGCCGAGACGGGGGAAGGCGACCTCGCGCCCGTCGTGCAGCCGCAGCCGGGCGGTGCCGTCCTCGAAGCGCAGGCCGGCCTCGGTCCACGAGGTCCAGCCCGGGCCGAAGGCGCCCGAGGAGCGGTCGAGCGAGTTGTGGTGCCGGGCGAGCTCCAGCCCGGGCGAGCCGGCGGCGAAGGAGAGGTCCACCTCGGTCTCGGTGAAGTTGCCGGTGGAGGTGTTGACCGGGTCGTTGGAGTAGCCGGTGGTGGGCGGGCTGCCGAAGCCGGTCGCGGGCTCGACCTCGATGTCGCGCCGGGAGGCGGCGACCCCGTTCGCCCGGAGCGTCGCGTCGATGGTCGCGTCCGACAGCGTCGAGACCTCCGCCTCGCTGCCGGCCTGCTTGAACGCGTCGGCGACCACGACCGCCCAGTCCGCGTCCTCGCCGTTGAGCCGCAGCCACTCCCGCAGGCCCGTGATCGGGCCGCTCGCGTCGAGCGTGGCCCACGAGCAGGAGGTGTCGAAGGCCTGGCACTGCCCCTGCAACCGGGGTGCCGAGCCCACCAGGTCGCTGTCCCCGGCGCGGGTGCTGGTCGCGAAGCTGCGCAGGTCCGACGGTCGGGCCGACGACGTCCCGCCGCCCCCGCCCCCGCCGCCGGCGCCGGGCTGGGGCGCCTGCCGGACCGAGCGGGAGGGCTGCGGCACCGAGCGCGACGGCCCGGAGTCCGACAGCGTCACCGCCGGCGGGTCCTCCTGCCCGGTGATGTGGTCGTCGATCCACCGCTCGACGCCGTTGCGGTCGGCCTGCTCCTGCGCCCAGTCGCGGGCGACCTTGCGGCGCTGGTTCTCCTCGCGGGCGGCCTGCTCGAGCTCCTCCACCTTGTCGGCGACCTGCCGCAGGGCGTCGGCGACCTCGTCGAGGTCGGCGAGCTGGGTCTGGCCGTTGGTCCGGAAGACCTCGGAGAAGTGGCCCTTGAAGTCGGTGAGCCCCGTGGTCCGCCAGGCCGCCCGCGAGCCGCGCTGGCCCGTCAGCCGGCCCGCCTCGGCGCGGAACGCGCTCTTCAGCGCCGACGAGACACCGAAGTCGAAGGCGACGTCGGGCATCCCCTTCAAGGTCCCGATGTTGGCGCTGCTCACGTCGACCATCTGCTGCTCTTCCCCTCGACCGCGGTGGCGCCCGTCGGATGGGCGCGGTGTCCGTCTTCCCGGGAGTCGTCCGGCCCGGGGTCGTCCGCGCCCGGGCCCCGGACGCGTACGGCTGAGCGGCTGACTAGCTGCCGCCGCCGGCGGTCATGATGTTGGTGGAGATCTGCTGCAGCTGGCCGCGGAGCTCCTCGAGCTCGGTCTTCGCCTTGTCCAGCGCCGACTTGGTCTCGGGCCAGGTCGAGCTGCGGAACCGCTCGGCCAGCGGGCCGTCCCAGTTGTTCGGGTCCGACAGCGCCGTGCC
>Ga0325401_1004110_pt1 | contig 13625 bp, 8 predicted proteins | sample PopdelMetagenome_FD_205666 | JGI IMG/M metagenome (GOLD analysis project Ga0325401, IMG submission 205666) | Populus deltoides microbial communities from Bellville, Georgia, United States - Xylem-PdKOR-R2 | ecosystem: Host-associated > Plants > Phyllosphere > Stem > Wood/Secondary xylem | place...
GCGGTCGCTCACGAGGTGCTCCTCAGGGGTCCGGGCACAAAAAAACCCCCCGGGGTACGGGAGGTGGGCGCGCAGTCGGGGAGGTGACTGCGCGCTAGGTGATGGTGATCGTGCCGGTGGTGTGCATCGCCGCAGATGGTCGCACCCCGGTCGCGCGCGGGGCAAGCCGCGCCGCGCACCCGGACCGTGGGCGCGCCCGCACGCGGCCCGTCGACCGGGGTGGGCCGCCTCGGCGCGCACCGGGGTGGATCCTGCGCCCGGGTGCCGCCTCCCGGCCCCGGACAGCAGCGTGGGCGCGCACCCGGGAACGGGTGCGCGCCCACGGGCGAGCTGCGGTCAGCCGCCGGCGAGGGCCGCCAGGCGGTCGCCGACCTCCGCGGTGCGCACGGGCTGGGCCGCGTCGCGGGTGGACAGGTCGAAGGCCACCGCGGCGTTGACCTTGCGGGCCTGCTCGGCGCGGCCCAGGTGGTCCAGCAGCAGCCCGACCGACAGCACGGTGGCGGTCGGGTCGGCCTTGCCCTGGCCGGCGATGTCGGGGGCCGAGCCGTGCACCGGCTCGAACATCGAGGGGTTGGTGCCCGAGGCGTCGAGGTTGCCGCTGGCGGCCAGCCCGATGCCACCGGTCACCGCGGCGGCGATGTCGGTGACGATGTCGCCGAAGAGGTTGTCGGTGACGACGACGTCGAAGCGGCCGGGGTCGGTGACGAAGAACATCGAGGCCGCGTCGACGTGCTGGTAGGCCACTGTGATCTCCGGGAACTCGGTGGAGACCTCCTCGACCGTGCGCGACCACAGCGACCCGGCGTGGGTGAGCACGTTGGTCTTGTGCACGAGCGTGAGGTGCTTGCGGGGCCGGGCGACGGCCCGCTCGAAGGCGTAGCGCACGACCCGCTCGACGCCGAACGCGGTGTTCAGGCTGACCTCGGTGGCCACCTCGTGCGGGGTGTCGCGGCGCAGCACCCCGCCGTTGCCGACGTAGGGGCCCTCGGTGCCCTCGCGGACGCACAGCATGTCGATCTCGCCCGGGGCGGCCAGCGGGCTGTTGACGCCGTCGTAGAGCTTGGCCGGGCGCAGGTTGACGTGGTGGTCGAGCTCGAAGCGCAGCTTGAGCAGCAGCCCGCGCTCGAGGATGCCCGCGGGCACGCTCGGGTCGCCGACCGCGCCGAGCAGGATCGCGTCGTGCCCGCGCAGCTCGTCGAGCACGGTGTCGGGCAGCAGCTCGCCGGTTCGCTGCCACCGGGCCGCGCCCAGGTCGTAGTGGGTGGCCTCGACGTCGGGGGCGACCTCGCCCAGGACCTTGAGGCCCTCGGCCACCACCTCGGGGCCGATGCCGTCTCCAGGGATCACTGCCAGGCGCATGGGTGCAGAGGCTAGTGCCGCGCCCGCGCCCGCCTGCACCCGGACGCACCGACGCCCCCCGCAGGTGGTGCACGCGGGGGGCGTCGGTGTCGAGCGGGAGGGTCAGCCGGCCGGCGGCGCCTCCGGGGTGGCCGGGGCCTCCGGGGACCCGGTGGCCGGGGCCGCGGGCGGCTCGGTCACCTGCTGGTCCGGCGGCGTGGTCGGCTCCACCGGGGTGGAGTCCGCCGGCGGCGCCGTGGGCGGCGTCGTCGTCGCCGTCACCGAGGGGTCAGCCCCGGGGGCGACCGGCACCGACTGGGTGCGGCCGGCGGCACCGGAGTTCTGGCTCAGCACCACCATCGCGCCCTTGTCCCCGCCCACCGCGGTGTCCGCGGCGTAGGAGGCGGCGTCCTGGGTGACGGCCAGCTGCGTGCCGTCGGTGGCCGGCACCATGAGCGCGGTCTCGCCGTCGCTGGTGAACGACAGCCCGGGTGCGGTCGGGTCGAAGCTCATCGCCTGCGGCGCGAGCTCCACCTGGCCGTCGGGCCCGGTGACCGTGCCGACGTCGTCGACCGTGCCGGTGTAGCTGGTGCTCTGGACGCCGAACGTGATGCGCCCGGTGACCTCCGGCAGGGCCGACAGCGGCACGCCGAACACCTTGACGTCGGAGTCGAACACGTTGGTGTCGACCAGGCCGTCGTAGAGGTTCAGCGGGGCCGCGTACGGCGTGCCCCCGGCGCCGACCAGGTTGCCCTCGCGGTCGGCGACGACCACCAGCGGGAGGTCCTCACCCGTCACGTTGGTGGTGGTGACCAGGTAGTCCCAGACGCCGTCCCCGGTCGCGTCCAGCACGATGCTGGTCGAGATGGGGGCCAGCGGCGTGGTCTCCGTGCCGTGCGAGGCGACGGCGAAGTACAGGCCGGCGTCGTCGTACTGCAGGGCGTCGGACGCCACCCCGACCGAGGCGAGGTCCACCGAGCGCTCGAGCTCGCTCTTGTAGCAGGTGGTGGCCGGCTCGGCGGTGCACCTGGGCATCTCCGGGCTGGTGCCCAGCTGCTCGAACCCGCTCACCAGCGAGGTGTAGCTGGTGGGCTCGAACAGGTCGCCGTTGGCCACGCCCTCACCGGCCAGGGTGATGGTCGACCCGTCCTCGGACGGGGTCGCCTGCAGGGTGGAGGACGGCTTGGGGTTGGCGTGCACCGGCACCCGCAGGGTCTCGCCCCGGTTGTTGGTGGGGGCGAGCACGACGCGGCCGCTGGCCTCGCCGAGGAACTGCCGGCCGTCGTCGGTGACCACCGTCGGGTCGGCCACCTTGAGCAGCTGGTCCTGGGTGGCGGTCATCGTGACGGTGACGGTGCGGCTCTGGCCCGGGGGCACGGTGAGCCGCTGCGCCGACAGCGCGTAGCGGACGCCGGGCTGGTCGACGAGGGCGTCGTAGGTGACCCGGTAGACCGCGGCGCTCGTGCCCTTGTTGACCACGGTGATGGTCTTGGTCGCGCTCACCTGCTCCTGGTCGACCTCGACGACGCCGAAGGACGCCGTGACGACGCCCGACCCGGCCTCGGCGTAGGCCAGCACCTGGTTGCGCAGCGCCGCGGCCGCGTCGATGCGGCCGGAGCCGACCCGGTTGGGCCCGTACACGTCACCGGTCTGCCCCGGCCCGGTGTACAGGTCGTGGGTCGCGGTGTTCATGAGGTCGGCCTTGACCTCCTCGGTGGTCCACTCGGGGTGCGCCGCGCGGATGAGCGCGGTGACGCCGGCGGTCACCGGGGTGGCCATCGAGGTGCCCGACAGGCTCGCGCCGCCGGAGCCCTGGCCGACACCGGCCGAGAACAGCGTCACGCCGGGGGCGGTGACGTCGGGCTTGGCGCCGTCCTCCTGGCGCACGCCCCGCGAGGAGAACGAGGCCAGCAGGTCGACCTGGTCGGGGTTCGTGTAGGTCGAGGAGTCCTTGAGGCTCGGTCCGAAGGTGACCGTGGCGGTCTGGCCGCCGGCGACGGCGTCGCGCAGCGCACCCCCGTCGGTGGCCGGCACGAGGATGCCCGGGATCGCGGCGACGCCGGTGATGCCGGTCTCCAGCAGGTCGTCGTCACCGATGATCATGAAGCCGGACGCGCCGGCGTTCGTGGCGTTGGTGCCCTTGGCCACCGAGCCGCAGGCGAACCCGTCGGCCTCGATGAGCAGGATGCGCCCGGTGGCGTAGCCGGCCGGCAGCGGTGCGCAGGCCGACTCGTTCCCGGCGGGGGGCAGCAGGAGGTCGCCGGTGACGTCGGGCTTGACCGTGCCGGCCTCGTCGACGTCGCTGTAGGCCTGCGAGCGCAGCCCCGGACGGGTGCCGTCGACCAGCCCGGCGGGCGCGGTGACCTGCCAGCCGTCGAACACGCCGTAGCCGTCGTTGCTGGCCGCGACGCCGATGCCTCGGGGCGCGTTGCCCGGCGAGCCGCCGATGTCGTAGCTGTCACCGGCGTTGCCGGCGGCCAGCACGGTGAGCATGCCCAGCTGCATCGCCTGGTCGATGGCCAGGGAGTCGGCGTCGTCGGCCAGGCCGTAGTCCGAGCCGAGCGACAGGTTGACGACGTCGAGGTGGTCGCTGGGGTCGCCGTCCTGGTTCGGGTCCAGGGCCCACTCGATCGCCTGCATGGTCACGTCGGTCGAGCCGTCGCAGCCGAAGACCTTGAGGGCGTACAGGTCGGCGCCCGGCGCCATGCCGGGGCCGATCCGCAGGTCGCCGGGCACGCCGCCGGTGTACCCGCCGGTGTAGGTGCTGCCGTCGGCGTTCACCCCGTAGCCGGCGGAGGTGCCGGCGACGTGGGTGCCGTGGCCGTTGCAGTCCAGCGGGTTGGGGTCGGGCATCGCGACCGGCTGGTAGGCCGGGCTGGTCGGGTCGGCGTTGTAGCTGTCGCCGACGAAGTCGTAGCCGCCGACCACCTTGGCGTTGGGGAAGATCCCGGTCGGCGCGGGCTGGGCCTCGTACTGCTGCAGCGTGTCGAACTGGTCGACGCTGCCGCTGCCGCCGAAGTCGGTGTGGGTGTAGTCGATGCCGGTGTCGATGATCCCGATCGAGACGCCCTCGCCGGTGTTGCCGAGGTCCTGCCACGCCTGCACGGCCTGCACGACCGCGGCGGCGCCGGTGTTGCTCACCTGCTTGGGGGTGATGGGGTGCACCGCGACGACGTCGGGCAGCGCGACCAGGGTCTCGTAGTCCGCGGCGTCGGCCCGCACGGCCACGCCCGAGAGCACCGTGGAGGTCGTGTAGAGCACCTGGGCGGCGGGCACGGCGGCCGGCACCTCGGCAGCCACCTGGGCGGCCGCGGCCTCGGCGGCGGGCTGGGCCGCGACGGCGGCTGCACCGGCGGCCTCCTCGCCACCGGGCAGGGCCTCGGTGAACACCTGCGAGGTCGACGGCGTGGCGGTCTCCACGAAGAAGGAGGCCGGGCCGCTGTCGGGCAGACCCGCGGGGCGCTGCCCGGCCAGCCGGGCGGCGACCTGGTCCTGGACCTGCTGGAGCTGGTCGCCGGTGAGCGTGACCGGGTCCTGGCCCGCCCGGGCGGCGACGTCGGCCGGGGCGGCCGAGGCGAGCCCGGCACCCCCGGTCATGGTGAGGGCCGCCGCGATCGCGACGATCCCGCCCCGGGCGAGGACGCGGTGGCGCCCCTCCGGAGGTGTGGTGGTGGTCCTGGGTAGCACGTGCACCCCTGTTCGACGGTGAACTCGATCGGTGGACCGGCGCCGGGTCCCCGTCTGCACGACCGGCGCCGAGGGGTTCCACGCTGGTCGTGAGCACGGCTTCGGACCATGACCCGTTCGGCCCAGTCGTCGGGGGCCGTTCGGCGCAGACGGCGTGGTCGTGTGACCGGCGCGTCACGGACCGGAGGGGACCCGTCCACGCGGCGGTACCGGGCGCGCGACCGGCCCAGCAGCATTGGGCCGTCCGCCGAGTTCCTCAGCGCTCAGCGACGTCGCCTGGCCACCAGCTGTCCGTCGCCCCGCAACCGGCTGACGACCCCGGGGACGACGACGGCGCCGACCCCCGGTTCGGGGATCGGCGCCGTGGACGGCCCTGCGGGTGGGGTCAGATCGGGTTGAGGTCGGCCGCCCGGGCCTCGCGGGCGCCGATCTGCGCGGCGATGTCGGCCAGCAGCTCGCCGCTGACCTCGCTGTCGACGGTGACCGCCATGAGCGCCTCGCCGCCCTGCGTGGTGCGGCTGACCTGCGCGCCGGCGATGTTGATGCCGGCGGCGCCGAGGGCGGCACCCACCGTGCCGACGACGCCGGGCCGGTCGGCGTAGGTGAAGAAGAGCAGGTAGCCCTTGGCCTCCAGGTCGATCTCGAACCCGCCGACCTCGGTCAGCTTGGGCACCTGGTGCTTGCCGTACAGCGTGCCCGACACCGTCACCTCGGTGCCGTCGGCCATGGCGCCCTGCACGCTGATGAGGTTGCGGTAGTGCGGGCTCTCGACGTCGGAGGCCAGCGAGACCTCCAGGCCGCGGGCCTCGGCCAGCAGCGGGGCGTTGACGTAGGAGACCTGCTCCTCGACGACGTCGGTGAACACCCCGCGCAGCACCGCCAGCTGGACGACGGAGACGTCGTACTCGGCGATCTTGCCCAGCACCCGCACCGACACCGACTGCGCCAGCCCCCCGGCGACGGCGGTGAACACCCGGCCCAGCTTCTCGGCCAGCGGCAGGCCGGGCCGGACGTCCTCGGCGACGACCCCGCCGGCCTGGACGTTGACCGCGTCGGGCACGAAGTCGCCCTGCAGGGCCAGCCGCACGCTGCGCGCGACGGCGGTGCCGGCCTTGTCCTGCGCCTCGGTGGTCGAGGCGCCCAGGTGCGGGGTGACGACGACGTTGGGCAGCGCGAACAGCGGGCTGTCGGTGCAGGGCTCCTTGGCGTACACGTCGATGCCCGCGGCGCCGACCTGGCCCGAGCGCAGCGCGTCGGCCAGCGCGGCCTCCTCGACGAGCCCGCCGCGGGCGGCGTTGACGATGATGACGCCCTTCTTGGTCATCGCCAGCTGCTCGGCCGCGATCATCCCGAGGGTCTCGGGGGTCTTCGGCAGGTGGATGGTGATGAAGTCGGACTCGCGCAGCAGCTCCTCCAGCGACACCAGCCGCACGCCCAGCTGGGCGGCGCGGCCGGGCTGGATGTAGGGGTCGTAGGCGATGAGGGTGACGCCGAAGGCGGCCAGCCGCTGCGCCACCAGCACGCCGATGCGGCCCAGCCCGACCACGCCGACGGTCTTCTCGGTGACCTCGACGCCGGTGAACTTCGACCGCTTCCAGGTGCCCTCGCGCAGCGAGGCGTCGGCGGCGGCGATGTGCCGGGCCGCGGCCAGCAGCAGGGCCACGGCGTGCTCGGCGGCGCTGACGATGTTGGAGGTGGGGGCGTTGACCACCATGACCCCGCGCGCGGTGGCGGCCGGGACGTCGACGTTGTCCAGCCCGATGCCGGCGCGCGCGACCACCTTGAGGTTCGGCGCGGCGGCCAGGGCCTCGGCGTCGATGGTGGTGGCGCTGCGCACCATGACGGCCGCGGCGTCGGCGAGCGCGGGCAGCAGGGCGGCGCGGTCGGCGCCGTCGACGTGCCGGATCTCGAACCCCGACCCGAGCACCTCCAGGGCGCTGGGGGCGAGCTCCTCGGCGATCAGGACGACGGGCGCAGGGGTGGTCACGGCTGCACAGCCTAGGACCCGCAGGTGGGGGGCCTGCTTGCCCCTCCCCCGGCGGCCCGCCATCCTGGCTGCTCACCGCCGGTGCGCACCCGTGCCGCCGGCCCCTGCACGGAGGAGACCAGTGAGCGAGCACCAGGGCGACCAGGGCCGGTCGGAGACGACCCCGTTCGGGCAGGGCTCGTCGACCGGCTCCTCGTGGGGCGGCCAGGAGGCGCAGCAGCCCTCCTACGGCTCGGGGTACGGCACGGGGTACGACTCCACGGGCTACGGCTCCGCGGGGTACGGCTCCGCGGGGTACGGCTCCGCGGGGTACGGCTCGGGCCAGCAGCCCGCGTACGGGCAGAACCCGTACCCGCAGGGCTCGTACCCGCAGAACGCCTACCAGCCGGCCGGCTACGGCCAGCCCTACGGCTACGGACCGGCCGCCCCGGCCAAGCCCGGTGCGGTGATCACCTCGGCCGTCCTCGGGTTCGTGTTCGGCGCGATCGGCGTGCTCGCGTCGGGCGGGCTGCTGATCTTCGCCGCCTTCGCCGTCGGCGCGGGCGCCGGCGGCCTCGACGACCTCGACGACGTCGTGCCCGGCCTCGGCGGCGTGGTCGGCGCGGCCATCGGCGTGGCGGTCGTGCTGGCCCTGCTCGCCGTGGCGTGGACCGTGATCACCATCTGGGGCTCGGTGTGGGCGCTGACCGGCCGCAGCCGGGTGATGCTCATCGTGGCCGGGTCGATCTCGATCCTCACGACCGGTCTGGGCCTGGTCACCAACCTGGCCAGCCTCGGCGACGGGGTCGGCGCCCCCACCGGCGGCCAGGTCGTCCTCAGCGTGCTGTTCTTCGCCGCGTCCGTGGCCATCGTCGTGCTGCTGTGCCTGCAGCAGTCCGCGCAGTACTTCACCGCGCACCGCGCCCTCCGCGGACGGTGACCCGACCCGGGGACGCCGCAGCACGGGTGCCCGGCCGGGTTCCCCCCGCCGCGGTCGCCGTGGTGGCCGTCGCGGGGCTGCAGGCGGTGTTCTGCCTGCTGCCCGGGCTCAACGGCCTCACGCTCGGCCTGGGCGGCAGCCTGCTGGCCTTCGTGGTCGGCGGGCTCTACCTGGTGCTGTCCTCGGCCACGATCCTGGGCTCGGTGCGGCTGTACCGCGGGGTCGAGGGCCGCACGCTGTCGGTCGTCTCGCTCGTGCTCTGCGCGGTGTGGGTGGTCAACCTCGTGCTCGCCGTGGTGCTGGCCGGCCGGTTCGACGTCCTGTCGGTGCTGCTGCTCGCGCTGGCCGTGGGCGTGGCGATCGGCGTCCGGCGTCCGGAGGTCCGCGCCTGGGCGGGCTGAGACCACCACGCAGGACGGCCCCGCACCCTCAGGGTGCGGGGCCGCTCGCGTGTTCGGATCAGGAACGCTGGGCGGTGCCGGTGTAGTCGTCCGAGGCCGAGACCCAGCTCATCAGCCCGCGCAGCTGGCGGCCGGTCTCCTCGATCGGGTGCGCCTCGGCGGCGGCCCGCTTGGCCTTGAAGTCCGGGGCGCCGGCGTCCTGGTCGGCGATGAACTTCGCGGCCCAGGTGCCGTCCTGGATGTCCTTGAGCACCGCACCCATCGTCTCCTTGACGCGGGCGTCGACCACGCGCGGGCCGGAGGTGTAGTCGCCGTACTCGGCGGTGTCCGAGACCGACCAGCGCTGCTTGGCGATGCCGCCCTCGTACATGAGGTCGACGATCAGCTTGAGCTCGTGCAGGCACTCGAAGTAGGCGATCTCGGGCTGGTAGCCGGCCTCGGTGAGGGTCTCGAACCCGGCCTGCACCAGCGCCGACATGCCGCCGCAGAGCACGGCCTGCTCGCCGAACAGGTCGGTCTCGGTCTCCTCCGCGAAGGTGGTCTTGATGACGCCGGCGCGGGCGCCGCCGATGGCCTTGGCGTAGGACAGCGCCAGCGCCTGGGCCGAGCCGGAGGCGTCCTGCTCGACGGCGATGAGGCAGGGCACGCCCTTGCCGTCGCTGAACTCGCGGCGCACCAGGTGGCCGGGGCCCTTGGGGGCGACCATGGCGACGTCGACGCCGGCGGGGGGCACGATGTAGCCGAAGCGGATGTTGAAGCCGTGGCCGAAGAACAGGGCGTCGCCGTCCTGCAGGTTGGGCTCGATCGACTCGGTGTAGAGCGTCCGCTGCACGTGGTCGGGCGCCAGGACCATGATCAGGTCGGCCTCGGCGGCGGCCTCGGCGGGGGTGACCACCCGCAGGCCCTCGGCCTCGGCCTTGGCGCGGGACTTGCTGCCCTCGGGCAGGCCGACGCGCACGTCGACGCCGGAGTCGCGCAGCGACAGCGAGTGGGCGTGGCCCTGGCTGCCGTAGCCGATGACGGCGACGGTGCGCCCCTGGATGATCGAGAGGTCGGCGTCGTCGTCGTAGAAGATCTCGGCGGCCATGCGGTGGAGCTCCTTCGGTAGGTGAGGGGTGGAACGGCTGTTACGCGGAGCGTTCGACCGGGCGCAACGTACCGGCGCCGCTCATCGAGCGCGGTCCCCGGGCCAGGGCGACGGTGCCCGACTGGGCCATCTCCTTGATCCCGAGGGGGGCGAGGACGGCGAGCAGCGCCTGCAGCTTCTCCGGGGTGCCGGTCGACTCGACGGTCACCGTGTCGGTGTTGACGTCGATGACCTTGGCGCGGAACAGCTCGACGGTCTGCAGCACCTGGGCGCGGTCGGCCAGCGGGGCCCGGACCTTGACCATGAGCAGCTCGCGCTGCACGGAGGCGCCGTCCAGCTCGACGATCTTGATGACCTCGATGAGCTTGTTCAGCTGCTTGGTGATCTGCTCCAGCGGCGCGCTCTCGACGTCGACCACGATGGTCATGCGCGAGAGGTCGGGGTTCTCGGTCGGGCCGACGGCGAGGGACTCGATGTTGTAGCCGCGCCGGCTGAACAGCGCCGAGACGCGGGCGAGCACGCCTGACTTGTTCTCGACCAGCACCGACAGGGTGTGCCTGGGCATCAGACCGGACCTTCCGTGAAGACCGGGCGGACGTCCCGCGCGGCGAGGATGTCGTCGTTGCTCGCCCCGGCGGCCACCATCGGCCACACCTGGGCGTCGGAGCCGACCACGAAGTCGATGACCACGGGGCGGTCGGTGATCTCCATGGCCGCGGCGATGGTGGCGTCGACGTCCTCGGCCCGCTCGCAGCGCAGGCCGACGCAGCCCAGCGCCTCGCCGAGCTTGACGAAGTCGGGGATGCGGATCGGCTCGATCTCGCCGCCGCCGGAGCCGCGGTTGTGCAGCCGGGTGTTGGAGTAGCGGCCCTCGTAGAAGAGGGTCTGCCACTGCCGCACCATGCCCAGGTTGCCGTTGTTGATCACTGCGACCTTGACCGGGATGCCCTCGATGGCGCAGGTGGCCAGCTCCTGGTTGGTCATCTGGAAGCAGCCGTCGCCGTCGATGGCCCACACGGTGGCCTCGGGCCGGCCGGCCTTGGCACCCATCGCGGCGGGGACGGCGTAGCCCATCGTGCCCAGGCCGCCGCTGTTGAGCCACGTGCCCGGCTTCTCGTACTTGACGAACTGGGCGGCCCACATCTGGTGCTGGCCGACGCCGGCGCAGTAGACCGCGTCGGGCCCGGCGATGGCGCCCAGCCGCTCGATGACGTACTGCGGGGAGAGGGCGCCGTCCTCGGGCAGGTCGTAGCCCAGCGGGTAGGTCTCGCGCCAGCGGTCGAGCTGGGCCCACCAACCCGACAGGTCGGGGCGGCCCTGCTGCTCCTGCAGCGCGGTCAGCGCGGCGACCAGCTCGGTGATGGTCTCCTTCGCGTCGCCGACGATCGGCACGTCGGCCCGGCGGTTCTTGCCGATCTCGGCCGGGTCGATGTCGGCGTGCACGACGGTGGCGCCGGGGGCGAAGCTCTCGAGCTTGCCGGTGACCCGGTCGTCGAAGCGGGCGCCCAGGGCGACCAGGACGTCGGCCTTCTGCAGCGCGGCCACCGCGGTGACGGTGCCGTGCATGCCGGGCATGCCCAGGTGCTGGGCGTGGCTGTCGGGGAACGCGCCGCGGGCCATCAGGGTGGTGACGACCGGGGCGCCGGTGAGCTCGGCCAGCTCGTGCAGGACCTCGCTGGCGCCGGCCTTGAGCACCCCGCCGCCGACGTAGAGCACCGGCTGGCGCGCGGCCTGGATGACCGCGGCGGCCTCGCGCACCTGCTTGCCGTGCGGACGGGTGGTCGGCTTGTAGCCGGGCAGGTCGATGCGCGGGGGCCACGAGAAGTCGGTGGTGGCCTGCAGGACGTCCTTGGGGACGTCGACGAGCACGGGCCCGGGCCGCCCGGTCGAGGCCAGGTGGAAGGCCTCGGCGATGCGCTGCGGGATCTCGTCGGCGCTGGCGACCAGGAAGTTGTGCTTGGTGATCGGCATCGTGATGCCGCGGATGTCGGCCTCCTGGAAGGCGTCGGTGCCGATGAACCCGCTGGCCACCTGCCCGGTGATGGCCACCAGGGGCACGGAGTCCATGTAGGCGTCGGCCAGCGGGGTGACCAGGTTGGTGGCGCCGGGGCCCGAGGTGGCCATGCAGACACCGACCCGGCCGGTGGCCTGGGCGTACCCGGTGGCCGCGTGCCCGGCGCCCTGCTCGTGGCGGACCAGCACGTGGCGCACGGAGGAGTCGAACAGCGGGTCGTAGAGCGGCAGGATCGCCCCGCCGGGGAGCCCGAAGACCAGGTCGACGCCCACGGCCTCGAGCGAGCGCACGAGGCTCTGGGCGCCGGTGATGCCGCGGACCGGGCCGCGGGGGTCCACGACCGACCCGTCGGCGGTCTCCACGCCGACGGTGGCCTCGGCTGCCGCCTGGGTGGGGTCCTCGCGGGGGGCGGCTGGGGCGGGTGCGCTGGCGGTGGTGCTCATCTGGTGCGGGTCTCCCTGGACGCGGGGGTGGGTGTGCGGGCGGACGCGGCCAACAAAAAACCCCTCGTGCCAGGAGGCACGGAGGGGTGAGCGCGACGGTCGTTGGACCGACGCGCTAGTCGATGACTACGAGGAGGGCGGGACGCAGCACCCGGTCACTGTGCGCTCCCCCGCCGCCCCGCGTCAACAACCCCGTCCCAGTGGGTGGGACCGGCTCTGGGACGAACTGCTCAGGCGGTGCCGACCCGGCCGACCCGGCCGACCTGGCCGGGCCACAGGTGCCCGCCGTCGGCGTCCAGCAGCGCGACCAGCGCCGGCAGGGTGAGCGGGCGGGACAGCAGGAAGCCCTGGGCGTAGCCGCAGCCCATCGCGCGCAGCGCGGTCAGCTGGCTGGGGGTCTCCACGCCCTCGGCCACCACGTCGATGCCCAGGTCGCGGCCGATGCCGATGACCGAGGCGCACAGCGCCCGGGTCTGCGGGTCCTTGTCCACCCGGGCCAGGAAGGTGCGGTCGAGCTTGACGACGTCGACCGGGCTCCCGGTCAGCTGGGCCAGCGACGAGGACCCGGCACCGAAGTCGTCCAGGGCCAGGTGGACCCCCATGAGCCGCAGCGCGGTGTGGTCGGCCGCCGCGGCGGCCCCCTCGGCCGGGCCCGCGGTGCCGGTCAGCTCGACCACCAGCCGCTGGGCGGGGAAGCCGGTGCTGCGCAGCGCGGCGGCGACGTCGGCCACGAGGGTGCCGCTGGCGACGTGCACGGGTGAGACGTTGACGCCCAGCTGCAGGGCTGCGCCGTGCTCGGGCAACGCCGCGGCGGCGGTCATCGACTCGGCGAACACCCAGCGCTGCAGGTCGCCCACCAGGCCGGCCCGCTCGGCGACCGGGATGAACTCCTCGGGCTCCAGCTCGCCGAACTCGGGGTGCTGCCAGCGCACGAGCGCCTCGACCCCGGTGATGCGCTGCTCGGCCAGGTCGACGACCGGCTGCCAGACCAGCGTCAGCTCACCGCGCGCCCGGGCACCGACGAGGTCGGCGCGCAGCCGCTCGCGCCGGTCGCGGGCGGCCCCGAGCGCGGGGGCGTACCGCTGCACCTGACCGGGTCCGGCGGCACCGGCGGCGCGGACGGCGAGCTCGGCGCGGTCCTGCACGGTGTCCGCGGTCAGCCCGGACAGCAGCGGGACCAGGCCGACGGCGGCGCTGAGGTCGACCAGGCCGAGCTCGGTCACCACCGGCTGCTCGACCACGGTGAGGCAGCGGGCAGCGACCCGGTCGGGTTCGTCGCCCTCGCCGTGCGCCAGGACGGCGAACACCTCCGCGCCCACCCGGGCCACGAGGTCCTCCGCGCGCACCGTCGCCCGCAGCCGCCGGCCGACCTCGACCAGGGACACGTCGACGACGTGGCGGCCCATGTTCTCCCGGGCGTCGTCGAGGCCCTCGACCTCGAACAGCAGCAGCGACACCGTCGAGTGCTCCCCCGCGGCGGCCAGCTCCTCGGCGAGCGCCATGGCGTGCGCGGCGCGGTTGGGCAGGCCGGTCACCGGGTCGGTGTAGGCCAGCGAGCGCAGCTGGTCCTCGGCGTGCAGCCGCACGGTGACGTCGCGGCAGTGCAGCACGAGCGCGCCCACGGCGGCGTCCGCGCGCAGGTCGGTGACCCCGGCCTCCCACGCACGCCACGTGCCGTCGGCGGCCGGCAGCCGGAAGCTGCACAGGCCGCCGGGGCCCGACCGCTGCCCGTCGGCCAGCCAGGCGCGC
>Ga0325401_1004111_pt1 | contig 13624 bp, 7 predicted proteins | sample PopdelMetagenome_FD_205666 | JGI IMG/M metagenome (GOLD analysis project Ga0325401, IMG submission 205666) | Populus deltoides microbial communities from Bellville, Georgia, United States - Xylem-PdKOR-R2 | ecosystem: Host-associated > Plants > Phyllosphere > Stem > Wood/Secondary xylem | place...
AAATCAACTTTGCAGGGGATTCAAAGTTAGTTTCTAAACCATAAGTTGGTAGAGTAAAATGTGGTCTGATCACAAGAAAAAGAGCACCATTTTCCTTTTCTCAGCTTGCTGATTAGCATGTGTAAGATTTTGCATAAGACTTTTGTTTAGAGGTTCCTCATAGTGTCAGGGAGCACAATCTTGTAGTCCCATCCCACATTTGTTGGTGGTTAGCAGATTTTGTGTTGCTATTTGGTCATGTGGTGAAGGATTAGGAGACGTGGAAGAGGGTGGGATTTAAATTGGCTTTAAACAGGTCAGAATCAGGTGAATTAGTCTTTCCTTGAAAGGTCTTGGAGTCTAATGGAGGAAGTGCATGAGAATAAGATTTTCCTGCCTTGGCATCCCCCCTTCCTGCCCCACCCAGTAATTGTGGATGGGATTCTTGTGGTTCTTTTTTGTGTTTGATGGGTATTCATTATATCTCGTTGCCCCTTGTCTTTACAGTAGTGGTGGATGTCCACAGCAGGATGATTAATATATTGTTACAAAAAAGTTGATTGAGAACATTGTGTTTGGGGTCCGAGGATGCTTATAGATGATACAATTCTTTTCTTGGGTGATGATAGGATAGGTAAGGTTCTGGCATCTTATCTTTACTGCATATTTTGTAAAGGTGCCTACGCTGTAGATTAATAGGATTAAAAGTGTTGCTTAGAGATTTACTTAGAATTGGGCATGTGTCATTTGGATTGGCATTTGAAATTTTTTATAGTTCCTCTTGATGGAAGTCCTATCTGTCCAAGATCCTAATTGGTTTGATGAACAGGATTGTGCCTTCTCTCCCTCCCTCTGGAAAGAAGGCTGTTCTTCATTCATGCTTGTCTAGCATTTCCTGGCAGTTTTCATCTCTCTTTAAATCCTTATTCTTTTTCTTTTTGCATTTGGATTGGTAAAACTGATGTCAAAATTTCCTTTTGACTGGAAGGAGATATGTTGCAATAACAACATATGGGGTTTTGGGATTTCTTCACTTGATTCAAAAAATAATTCTGGTGAGGAGTTGTTTACAACAATTTCATGAAAATCAGATTCTATATGGCACAAGTATGTATCCTTGAGTACAGGCTTTTGTCAGGTGGTTGAGATGGAAATGTTGGTATACCTGTTGAACAGTATTTTTTGGGCCCTCAGAAATTAATTATACAGTCCTTCCCTCTTTAAATATAAAATTCATAATGATTCCTGCTTCATTTCTGGGAAGACCCTCGTCTCTACAGTGTGTACATTTCACCTATTTCTAGTTTTCCTTCCATGAAGGGTTTTGATTTCAATTAGAATATGGGTTATTTGAAGAACTGTAATGACAGTGAAACTGAAGATCTTTTGTTAATCATTGTTATGCTTGTTCATATTATGCAAGGTCTGATAGCAGATACTGTTCCTTGCAGAATTTGTGGGACTTATTTTGAACATCATTTCTTTCTCATCTCTTCCCAAATCCCAAACACATTTCATTTTCTCTAGCAATTTAGATTTGGAAAGTAAAGGTGTCATCCAAAGTTGACCTTGATCCAGATGGTGCCTAACAAGATCTATTGCAAATTAGGATGTCTTTCAAGGCCTTGTTGTCTAACGCATGCTGTGTCATAAAGTGTGAAGATTTAGAAACAGTTATTATGTCGTTCAGTTATGGATATGTTGAATTCATTGCTTTTGGCTGCCAACATGCGGGTGGCCCTGCTAAGATTTAGGACATGTGTATGATGTCTAAGGATAGCAACAAGTCATGGAGGTTTGTAATCATGTGTTCCTCTTTTTTTTTTCCCTTTTTTTTTGGATTATTAAAAAAAAGGGCTCTATCTTCTTTTAATATATGTCTGAATTTTCCTTTTCTGATGGATAGCCCAATTGTTTGTTGCACCGCTCTTTGGATCATTGATGTCTCATATAAGTGAATTTTAGAAGTTTAGATAGAGACTTTGAGCAGAGGTATAGCCTATTTAGTTGACACACCTCTTCTCTAATCATTGTTGTCTCATGTTATTGATCTTAAAAGACTAGATATGGAAATTTCTGATGCTAAGGTATATAGCCTAATCGGTTGAGGCACCTCTCTTTTGAGTCAGGGGCTGTATTTTCATGCTCCTTTTTTTTTTAGTCTAAAACTTGTATACTGGTATAACAAGACCCCATTTCCATGCTGGTGAATTGTGGCTGTGGTTCATCTTTTGTGAAGGGAAAAAACAAGGGGGTGGGGGTGACACTTGGAACCTTGGATAGTCAGTAATTTCAATGGAAAATGTTGAACTTGGAATTTAATATCTCATGATAAATGTAGCAAGATGTTGCCCTGGCAAGTCTATGGAATCAGTAAGAAGAGGGACCCCCCCGCCCACCTCTTCTGATGAAAAGAGGTTTATTTATGTATCCATCTTACATGGGCATGATACTGATTTTAGGTGTTTAAAATCTAGTGATGCATGCTTGTGACACAAAATGAATACTATGGTTAAATAGGATGTGATTCCACAAATAACATGTTTAATGAATTTAACTGCAGGTCAGTTGTTGGAGGTTGTTCTTGCTAAGCCTCAGGCTGATAAAAAACCTGATGGATCTTATCCTTACAACGCTGGAGTTAATCCAAACCCAGTCCCCCTTCCTGCATATAGTGGATTTGCAGGGAATCCATATGGCTCTTTGGGCACTGGATTTGGTGTTGCTGCCGGTTTTCAGCAGGTATCTTGGTCATTCTGACATATGGTTCAGTTCCTGTAGTATCAAATTTAATCTCATGAACAACTTGCGTTGCAAACAGCCGGTTATATATGGTAGGGGTCCAATGCCAGCAGGAATGCATATGGTACCGATGGTTTTACCAGATGGTCGAATTGGCTATGTCCTGTGAGTTGCCTTTTCCTTCTGTTTTAATTGCAAGCGATATAGATTTTAGATGGATTTCCAACCCTTGGTTTGGTGTTTTGGTACTCTGCAGTCAGCAGCCTGGAGTACAGATGCCACAGCCTCGGCCTCGAAGAGTTGATCGGAGCAATAGTCCAAGTGGGCCTGGGCGAGCTGGTAGTAGTGGTGATAATGGCAATCGTGGAAGAAGGCACCGACCTTATTAGTGGTAGAGATGTGTTGTAGTTTTTCAGGGAATTGAGAAACATTTTAGTTGGATGACTTGTTTCGCTGAACAAATAACAGAGCTATCACCCATTCTCTCAACCTCACAACTCCCTAGAATCTCAATAAAGAGAAGAAAAAAAAACCAAAGTATGAAGTAGAAGGATGTTAGAATAGGACTGTGAAGTACTGTGACTTTGATGTTGTAGGAGACAGTTGACAGTTGAGTAATTGCAGTTTTATTTATTGGCTTCGTTTTATGGTACCCAGGAAGCATAAAAAACAGCATCTGTTTTGTTTCAAAACTACACAAGTGATGAGTGGCCTGGTTTCTGCGTTTTTCTGTTTCTTGAAATTCCTGATTGCTGTTAGGTCAAGTCTGTATCGTATCATTTCTGCCTATTGCATCTGTAGGATAAATGAGCTCAAAATGATCATGAAACGTCACAAAGATGTAGATTTTACTGGGTTTTTTCACTATGGCTTTTGGTTGTCTGTCCTGTGCTTACCAAAAACAAACTCCCAAATTGAAGGAAGCAGCAGCATAAGCACATGGCTGATTGCCATCAAGGCGCATTGATGTGACGACAAAGGGCTGCGGTTGCTTATGCCAATATGAAGTTTTGTTGGGGATGGTTTCTGTGGACAACATTGAAGCGTGGCATAACAGTCATTCCATTTCACAAATTGCACCTGGTTTGAAAAGTTTAATGTTGGGATCCTTAACTGGCAATAGGACTGGAGCCTGAAAAAAGTTCAAATTTTCTAGTTCACAAGCCTTGACGAGCCTTGGGGTGCAAAATTGGACCAATCCTCTCCTATCCTCAAATCTCATGCCATCACTCCTCGTGGAGTTGAAAATTCTCATCGTTTCGTGGAGAACAGAGAAGTTCATGACATTGAACAGGCTCTAACTTTGAGGAACTAAAGCTGCGCGAAGTCGCGAGGTGCATGACAAACTAAACAATTCTAGAGTTGAAGAGTAGAAATTGTGAACGGAGAAACCGACTTCTGCCACTTCTTTCCTATTAAATTCTTATCGCTATAAAACGAGTTTCTAAATTGACCTATCCAGATCTGCCAGAGGTTCTGAAGTCAACTGCTGCAGTTATAGCGAAATGGCAATCGTTGTCTCAATTTGGCCCTTGCAAACATCTTGATGCAAAATCTCTAGAAAAGAGAATGGTACTGCTTGCAGAACCAATTCTGCAGCAAGCTTATCTGTGTCGTAATCTATCTGAACATTGAATCTTCCACTGTGGAAGTGCAAATAGATGCAACACGCTTAATCCATGTCTCATACACTGAAGCTGAACGTACCATGGATGCTGCTGGATACATGATGTGCGCACCAGGGCAAAGCATGGCAGTTCAGATAGACCTGGCAGTATATAAGCAGAAACTAACAGACATTCTCCAACTTGACAGTGGTCTGGCGTGCTAACACTACAAGTTTAACAGGAAAAAGAACAAGATAATTATGGCATCTATTGGCCAAGCCAATCTAAACATGACCAACAATTTCAATCAGTCAAAATCAACGAGAGGATTTGAGCTGATCGAATGCAACTTGAGACTGGATGTCGAAAATACCAAGAGCAACATTGCCAATGAACTCCGTGGGCTTTACCGGCAAACTATCGATCATTATACGTTCGCAAAATAACCTGAATTGATAATATCACAAGAAAACACAATGCACAAAGAGAGTCCTAGTTTTTCCCACAAATACATATTTTAATAGGAGCTATAATCTCAATCAGAATGGTCTCCTCAGGGCTTTTAACGTTAGTAATTATGCACCAACAAGAATCTTGGCTGTACAAACGCCAGATAAGAAAGAGGCATTAAAACAAAACATAACAAAATAAGAAAAACAGAAAACCTTTGGCATTCCTAAGCACTAGATTGAGCAAACCTAGATGAGCAAACAGAAATCTCCGTCTATTCTTTCCTCATCTTAGCAAATGCTAAAACGTGAGTTTATGACAATATTAACAAAGCAGCATCACAATCCCAACAAAAGCCTGTAATTCCAGCAAATAAGGCAATGATAATCATAGAGGTAAATAATAAATGAGAACTCTAACATGAATTATCAATTACAAATTTTCTCAGCAAGGAACATTAAAAAATACTTTTTTTTTCTTTTAAACCTCTGGCACGGTCTGTGAATTCAAGTCCACATATTTATATATTTGTGTATTTGTGTAACATCGGGGGGGGGGGGCGTGGAAATCCACAGCAAGGGTTAAGAAAAGGATGATCAATTACAAACAATCATATACAAGGCACAGAAACGCAAGCCTCAATCTTCTTCAGTTTGTGTCAGAGAGCTCCTGAAGACGCTTTTCCAACTCATCCAATCTAACATCCCAATCATTCTTTATGCACAAAGGCTTCACATTACTATACTCCACGCTATTCTCTTCTCTCTGGATTCCCCCAGAGACAAAACCCTTTCTCGTCTTATTTTTCTTTTTACCAACACCACCGCTCACTTTGTTTTTCTCGGCAGTTGCTCTTTGCATAGCCCAAAGCACATCGAACCCACTAAATTGCTTTGCTCTTCTACCTTCCCCTTGCTGTTGTTGGTGTTTCGATGTTGGGGAAGGCTGGTGGCTGGGAGGCTGAGCTTTGGCTGAGAAGGTGACGGTTTTCACCGATTTGGCGGGTCCTGGGAGGAGAGGGAAGAATGGTCTTGGTTGAACTGGGGACGTCGCCCACCACATGATGTTTTTGGGCGTTATCGATAGATCACGTGTTAATAGGTTTTTGCGAGTATTTAAACTTCCGAAAATCTGGGCCTATTTCTAGTGGCTAGAGTTTCAGACATCTTTCGGACCACTTGAAATAATGGTCCTAACAAGTCCAGAACTGGCTGCATCGCCCACAAAAGCTTAGTGTTGTAGACTTGAACATTTTTTTTTGTTTTTATATTTAAAAAATATTTTTAATATTAATTTTATTTTTTATAATTTGAAATTTTTTGATAAAATTTTAAATAAAAATAATTTAAAAAATAATCCCAAATATTGTCATTTGACTGGTTTGTGTGATTGTGGTTGCAGTTGTTTTTCAAAGTATTTTTTACTCGAAAATGTATTAAAATAATATTTTTTCTTGTTAAAAATTATTTTTGACATTAACACATTAAAATAATATAATATAAAAAATATTAATTTAAAACAAAATAAAAAATTAAAATTAAAATAAATTTAAATTTAAAGTTTTTAAAAACACTTTAGAGTGCAAACAAGATAATCTTTACAAACAAACATACCAGCGGTAATGTAGAACTTGATCTACAAGTGTGTTGCAGGGCAAAAGCGGATCCAAGTTTTGGACTATGGAATCACTGACCCACTAAATTGCAGACAAAACACTACAAAATTTCCTTAGTCACATAAAATTAATTTTCGGTTCGTCCTGTATTTTCTTCTTCCTGGAATAATCAGCTTAGTGTACTAATTAGTGTTTTTGAAAATTCACATCCCATAAAATCAATTTTTCCTAAAAATTAGTGCACAAATCTAACTTACCTAAAAAATAGTGCAAAATCTTCCGCTCTTCCTGGTATCACAATTTTTTTTTCCTCGCATCTAATGCCTTGAGTTTACTGCTTTTTTTTACTAACACAATATTTAATATTTTCATATTTTTATATATGATTGAACATCCTATTTTAATTAGAAACGTCAAAGACTATTGCTTAGTTATACGCATTTTATATCTTATTTATTTATATAATGCATTTTACTTTTAGGGTTTGAGAAATTCTAGTTTATTTCTCTACAGTTTAGAGCTATGATTTTTAGAACGTGAGGAATAATCACTTCTTTCTTATTGCTATAAGTTGTGTTAATTCATATTAGAGCATGTTGGTCTATTTTGTTAGTGCATTGACTTTGGTCATGTCAACATAATTAATTTTAATAAAATTTTTATTTATCTTTAATATTCATTAAATATTTGATTATTTTTTTTAATGAAAAGAAGCAGCTATTTTCATTAATTGATATATGAGAGATACTTAAAACTAATATGTAGGTGCTTGTCATATGACATATACATTGAATTAACCCAAATAAAAATTCTATATAGAGAGATCACTTATGTCTTTGAAAATACTCATATGACAGTTTTATAAATGAACTTTAAACTTGAGATCACTAAATTATCTTATATAGGGAATGCTATATATTGTTCTAATCAAGGGTAACAAATAGACAGATATTGAGTGTAACATGAAATATGTAAAGGTATTTAAGTAATTAATAGATACCTTCATCACTCTAGGTGAATTATGGAAAATATTTTATCTGTTCTCAAATAGTATTGATTGTAAATCCTTGTGTAAGGTGGAATGAAATATAAAAAGAGTTTTGAATCTTATTCAAAGAATCAATAACTATGATGTTAAGAACAAAAATAATTTGATAGAGTAGACACACCCCATGCTATAATATCTAAATTAGAACATTGTTGAAGAATGAATAATAATTACGTTGAGAAATTAGTTACTGAAATGTTAAGTCAAACCACCTATGACTTTTCTAATATTTAGGAGATCTTGATATGTTGCTAGTTATTTTACTTGATCTTCAAATATAAATCAATCAATTGTTGAATTGATAATAAATTAATTTGTTTAATTTATTTAATCCTATTTTACTTAAGATTGTGATTTATATTTGCGCCAACTTATTAGGAAACCTAATGGGTTACACATGTAAGAACTATCAGTCCGAAATTAAAATAGAATGATTAATTAAGTATAACTTGATTGTAAATAAGTTTTATAAATTGAGGATTAGAATGTAATTTATAGAGTTTTAGACCCAGAAAAATCAAGTAGGGATTGGATTGAATAAATTTCTAAAATCATCTTGAAATAACATATGTGATATTATTTAAGGGGTGTATATTTTTTATTTATAGGGTTTTTAAATTTTTCTATAAATAGAATGTTATGCTTCTTATTTTATGGATAACACATAATTAGAGCGTGTTTGGCAGTGTGGTTGCGGGTGCTTTTCAAATAACTTTTCGTGTCAAAATGCATGCCAATGATGTTTTTTCATTTTTTAAAAATCATTTTTGATATCACCACATCAAAACGATTCAAAACGTACAAACCATATTAAATTTTAGCAAAAACAAAATTCAAATTTTTTCAGAATGCCGGTTGAACCGCGTTCCTAAACGCTTCCTTAGTAGTACAATACGGAACATTTAAAAAAAATAAAAGAAAAGAGTCAGCACTCAAAGACATAACAATCTCTCTCTTTCTCTCCTAAAAGGCTTTAGGAGATTTCTCACTACTCGTTCGTGAGGATTTACCATTTGAGAGCAGATACTTGGATGATTTATAGTTACAACAATCAGCCTTGAAGCAATCATTGAAAGCCAAAAGGAATATCTAGTTTTCAGGTAATCTTCATATAAACCCTAAATAACTCTAGATTTATTTAACAAGATCTTAAAACTCTTATTTTTTTTTTAAATTTACCTTTTCCACTGTGTATATATATTTCAAAAAACCCATCATGTTTGATCGATGGAAACATTAACAACATCTTCTCATCTAGTGACGAAGGACTGAAGGCCATCTGGAGTATTGTGAAGGTTGAAGAGTTAGCATAAAGAATCCTATGATATGGATTTGATCTGTTAGGTCAATTGCCTAGAGACTTACCTCGGGGCAAACCAAACTCCTGATCTATTCCTATAAACCCATATAGGCACCATGAGTATACATAGGGTGGTGTTTATAATAGGTGAAGAACTAGAGACTTAACTCGTAACCAACCTTTTTGTAGATGCGTTCTTAGTTTTTATGAAATTCCTTTCTTTGATGGGGATTTTCTTTAAGAAAAAAAAAATTATTAGATAGTTGTAAGAGGTGGAAGCATAATTTCAATGAAAAAAAATCCCTTAATATCAAAAGGTAGGATATACAAAACATAAACTTAATTATGGTGTTGAAGATTAATGGTATGATGTTCTAGAAGATAGAGTTTGTGTTTGCAAGCATGTGATTCTATAATGGCCAACTATAAGGAAATTATTAACTTTGGAGTTGTATAAGATGCCAAGAAAGAAATTTTATACTAGAGTATATAAGGAATTAAATTGTTATTAGTTGCATTCTACTCAACTTTTTCAAATAGCAAGTCAATTAACCCCGTTTGCTAAATAAAAAAGAGAAACAAAAAATAAAAAGGTAGTCGAGGTTAAGATGATTGATGATGTTTTTGTTTTCGATGTTCCATTTGATGACGAGTTGGAAAAATATTCCATTTTTTATGCAAATACACCTAATGTTTTGGCTTTAATAACTAATGTGGCTAATGTTAAATTAGTTGCTGTCTTTTTCCAAATAAGTGGAAGAGAAAAAATTATCACCATCATTGAAGGACTGTCACATGAAAAATCAAAAGACAGTTGATCTTCCAATATTAATAAAACTAGTTGTTCTATCAAAAGTTCTTTCCATTAAAGAATCTGAATAAGTTGTTGAAATTACTTAGAAGGATGAAGTTGATAACAAAAAGGAAAAAAAATCTTCTTTTCTTGAAATATTAGGAAAGGCTGGTACAAAAAAGTAAAAGAGAAAGAGGTTAAAAAGATTGATTTGTTTGAAGTGTTAGTGAAAAAATGTTTAGTATCTAAATAGGTTAATTACAATGATATATTCAAAGTATATATTCATATGATACTGAAGAGTTCAATTTTAATTGTTAATTCGAGAATGAGTTTTTGAGAGAGTCTGGTATGAGGCATTATCAAAGTCCGAGTTCAAGAAGAGGTTCAGACACATCAAATAAGCTTTTCAAAATAAAAAAAGAACATAACTTTTAATTCTACTATTAGATCGGGCTGAAAGTTTTTCAGCATATTCTTTTGGCCCAATTCTATAGAACATTAGTTGGCTATAACCATATATGGTTATTTTCATGACCAAATTAGGTCCAACAAGTTTTCTAGGTTTCTTTTATTTCTCTTAATTGTTTTATTTTCTTATTGGGTTTAGATATCTCAATGCTAGTTGAATTATTTAGCCATGTAACTTTCAATAAAAATTCTTTTCTATTAAGATTTAGGTTTGGAACTAGTATAAATATGATTGTCTAGTTTATTTTTTAAAAGAGATTACAAAAAATATTATTCAATGTACATTTCGATTCAAAGTTTTCTCTATAGTTTAGGGCTTGAAAAACCCTAGTTTCTTTATCTATACTTTAGGTTCTTAATTTTTAGGTTAGAGTTCAAGAATCCTTAACTTATTTCTTTACATTGTACGATATATTATATATAGTCATCAAACTAGATTGGTGGCTTGTGTTGTATAGCAGGCCAAATTTTTCCTAAAATAAAAAGGAATACTTAGGCAACATTAGTATTTTTAAAGAAGTAAGAAAAATCTGATATTCGAGTCATTTACTGAACTGGGCTCAATAAGCTTGATTAATTTAATAATATGATTAAAAAAAGATAACGACAATAAATAAACTAAAACAAACAAAAAAATGACAATGATTAATTGCAGAAAATAAATGCTTGCAAATATTATGAAAAGTTATCATCCCAATATTCTTAATAGTTTTTCATAAACTTATTTGATATGAAAGCAAGAATTAAATGAAAATATGATAACCTCATAGAAAAAAAATAAAAGAAAAAAAATTCAAAGCTCAATTCTCAGCAAATCAAATATTTAAGGACAAAATTGAAAAAGAAAATTAATTTTAAAAAAGGACAAAAAATTGATGAGGTAGGTTGGGCCAAATATTTCCTAACATAAAAAAGATGCTTAGAAGATGTTAGCATTTTTAATTAAGTAAGAGAAATCGGGTCATTGACTTAACTGAGATCAATAAACTTGGTTAATTTAATAATATGATAAAAAAAAACAACAATAACTAAACATAATTTTTTTTTACAATGATTAACTATAAAAAATTAACACTTGCCAATATTATAAAATGGTATGCTCCCACTATTATTTAAAGGTCTCTTTGATTTTATTTGATAACAAAGCAAAACTTAAATAAGAACATGATAACCTATAGAAGCAAAATGAAAAAAAAATATGAAGTTTAATTCCTAACAAATCAAATATTAAAGAATAAAATTAAAAAGAAAATTAATTTTTTTAAAAAAAAACAAAACAATTGATGAAGTGGGTCAAGCCAAATTTTTTCTAACATAAATAAGGGATGCTCAAGTAATGCTAGTATTTTGGAAGAAGTAATAAAAGTTTGAGATTTTGTATATTGACTCAATTAGATTCAATAAACTCAATTAATTTAATAATATGATTAACAAGAGGCAACGACAATATATAAACCAAACCAAATAAAGAAAAATGACAATGATTAAAGAAAAATATTAATGTTTGCCAATATTATAAAAGGATACTCTCCCAGTATTCTTAGAAGGTCATCATGATATTATTTGATAACAGACTAAAAATTAAATGAAAACGAGATAACCCCATAGAAAGCAAAATGAAAAAAAAAAAAACTAGAAGTTCAATTCCTATCAAATCAAATTTTGAAGGACAAAATTGAAAAAAATCAATTCAAAAAAGGGCAAATAAACCAAAAAGCTGGCCAGGCCAAATTTAGCTTAACATAAAAAAATGATGCTTAAGGAATGCTAGCATTTTTAAAAAAGTAAGAAAAATATGAGTTTCGGGTCATTGACTTAATTGTGTTCAATAAGCTTGGTTAATTTAATAATATGATTAAAAAAAACAACGATAATAAATAAACTGAAACAAAAAATTTTTTTTTGACAATAATTAACTGCAAAAATCGAATACTTGCCAAATTATGAAAATTTATCCTCTCAATATTCTTAAAAGGTCATCATATTCTTTTTTGATATCAAAACAAAAATTAAATGAGAATGTGATAACCTCATAGAAAGCAAAATAAGATTAAAAAAAATTCAAAGCTCAATTCATAGCAAATCAAATATTGAAGGACATAATTGAAAAAAAAAATCAATTTAAAACAAGATAAAAAAATGATGATGAGGGTCGAGCCAAATATTTTATAACTTCATAAAGGATGGTTAGGCGATGCAACCGTTTTTAAAAAAGCAAAATAAACCCAAGGATCGAGTCATTCACTTAATTGAGTTCAATAAGTTTGGTTAATTTAATAATATTATTAAGAAAGAAAACAACAATAAATAAACCAAACCAAATAAAACTTTTTGACAATGATTAACTGTAAAAAATGAACGCTTGCTAATATTATGAAAATATATCCTCTTAATATTCTTAAAAGATCTTCATTATTCTATTTAATAATAAAAATAAATAAATGAGAACATGATAACCCTATAAAAATTAAAATAATAAAGAAAAATCTAAAGCTCAATTCTCAGCAAATTAAATGTTGAACGATAAATTTTTTTTAAAAAAAAATCTATAAAACTGATAAAGGGATAGGGCCAAAACTTTTTCTAACATAAAAAAAAAAGATGCTTGGATGATGCTGATATTTTTAAAGAAGCAAGAAAGATCCAAGATTTGAGTCCATAACTTGATTGAATTCAATAAGCTTGGTTAATTTGATAATATATTTTAAAAAAGCAGTGACAGTAAATAAACCGAACTAAACAAAAAAAATTGATAATGATTAATTTTTTAAAAATAAATGTTTGCTAATATTGTAGAAATATATTCTTCCAATATACTTAAAAGGTCTTCATAATCTTATTTGGTAACAAAGCAAAAAATAAATGAGAACTGGAAAACTTCATAGAAAAAAAAAATAAAGCTCAATTCTCAGCAAATCAAATGTTGAAGCATGAAATTGAAAAAAATAATTCCAGAAAATAAAAAAATAAAAAACCCCAAGTCTACTCGAGTCAGCCTACCAAATTTCCAACTTGGTCGAGAGATAAGGATAATCCCATAAAAAATAAAATAAATTAAATTACAAAACTCAATTCTCGATCCAACGGGCAAAATTGAAAAAGAAATTCAGTTTGAAAAAAAATAATTTAAAAAGACCTTAGGTTTACCTACCAAGCTTGTGACTTGAGATAATCATTTTGAAAGGAAAGTGAAAAAAACGATGAAGCTCAATTCTAAACCAACCTAATATTGAATGATGAAATTAAAAAATAGTAAAAAATAACATAAAAAAATCAAAGTCAACCAGAGCTAGTCTTCCAAACTCGTGGCCCAAGTCATGAGTTCGAGATTACCCCATAGAAGACAAACCAGAAAAAATCACTAAGTGAAATTCTCAATCAACAAAATACAAGGGATGAAATTGAATAAAAAATCAATGAAAAAGGATCCAAACCAAAATAAACAACAATCAAAAGAATGATGATTAAATTAAAAACCTAATCCAAATATGTTTCACTGTCCTCTCTTTAATACCCTTCACTAAGGATATTTTAAATAATTTTCATATAAAGTTTTCTAAAATATCATTTAGATAAAAGACATATAAGGTAAATTACGTCTAACATGTCTATAAATAGA
>Ga0325401_1004112_pt1 | contig 13623 bp, 7 predicted proteins | sample PopdelMetagenome_FD_205666 | JGI IMG/M metagenome (GOLD analysis project Ga0325401, IMG submission 205666) | Populus deltoides microbial communities from Bellville, Georgia, United States - Xylem-PdKOR-R2 | ecosystem: Host-associated > Plants > Phyllosphere > Stem > Wood/Secondary xylem | place...
AGGGGTTGAGCTACCATACGGTGCACCAAACAGCGCGAAGCCACCAGCGTACCTAGGTGCAATAGGAAGCAGCCACCACGTTGGCTGGTGTTGTTTGATTCAATGTGCCCTAAGCCCGAGAAGCGTTGGCACTAAACTGCCCCGAAGCTCAACCATAATCAAGGCGTCATATTCAGGTAATATGTGGGCTGCACCTTTGTAGCGCAAAAAGGTAAGAGCTAGGATAAAGGGGCATATTAGAATTTATACAAGTCGACTTATCAAAAAATAAACCCCGGCGCTGCAACGCCGGGGTTTTTCATAGGGTAAGCAGCCAAAAACCGAAGCGTTACTCCGCGGCGGCCTTCTTGGGTAAGAACTGGAAAGCGGCTGATGGCACGTGCTCTTTGGCGAAGATTTGCTCGAAACGGGCGATCAGCTCCGGGTGCTGCTTGGCTACATCGTGCTTTTCAGCAACGTCGGTATCGAGGTCGTACAGTTCGATGGGGCCATTGGGGGTAGTAGCCATGTCCAGGCGGACGGCTTTCCACTTGCCCAGGCGGGCAGCTACGCTGCCGCCTTGTTCGTAAAACTCCCAGTACAAGTACGGATGCTGTTGCTGTTTGCCTTTTCCTGTCAGCGTCGGCACAATGGACAGGCCGTCAATTCGGGCTGGTGGGGTAACGCCGGCTAGCTCGGTGAAGGTAGGCAGCAGGTCCCAGAAGGCAATGGGCTGGTTGTTCACGGCGCCTTTTCTCACCTGGCCGGGCCATCTTACCACGAACGGCACCCGGATGCCGCCTTCGTACAAATCGCGCTTGGCGCCCCGCAGGCCGCCGCTGCTGCTGAAATAAGCTAGCTCCTTGCCACCCTCCGCAGATGGGCCGTTGTCGGAGGTGAAGATAACGATGGTGTTGTCGTCAATATTCAGCTGCTTGAGCTTGCGCATGATTTCTCCCACTTGGTCATCGAGCACCAGCATCATGGCCGCGAAACCCGCCCGCGGATACGGCTGCGATAGATAGGGGCCCGACTTAGCGAAGTTAATGGCACTCGTATCGGCGCCGATGTAGGGCGTTTCGGTGCCAAACTTCCCGATGGTTTTTTTCATGTAGGCCGGCGGGGCGGCGAGTTCCGCGTGCGGAATAACCGTTGTGACGAACAGGGCAAAAGGCTGGTCTTTGTGCTGCTCGATGAATTCCAGCGTTTTTTCGTGAATGAGGGCCGGCGCGTAGGTGACGGAGCGCGCGCCACGGTTTTCCGGCAGCAGAACCTTGGTGCGATTATGCCACAGGTGGTAGGGATAGTAGTTGTGAGCCAAGGTCTGGCTGTTGTAGCCAAAAAACTCGTCAAAGCCTTTGTTAACCGGGTCGCCGCTGGTGCCAGGGCCACCTAGCCCCCACTTGCCAAAGCAACCAGTGGCGTACCCCGCCTTCTTCAGCAGTTGCGGAATAAGAACACTGGAATCGGGTAGCGGGTACTGGCCTTCGGGCTTCACGGCAAGGTTGCCCCGCACCGGCGTGTGCCCGGTGTGCTGACCCGTGAACAGGGCGGAGCGGGAAGGCGAGCACACCGCCGTGCCGGCGTACCCCTGCGTAAACTTCATGCCTTCGGTGGCGAGTCGGTCGATGTTAGGCGTCTTAAAGCGCTTCTGGCCGTAGCAGCTAACTTCCCCGTAGCCTAGGTCATCGGCCAGGATGAAAATGATATTTGGTGGGCGCTTGGGCTTGGTCTGCGGCACGGCGGCGCTGCAAACGACACTCAGGAAAAGAATCAGCGACTTTGTGATTTTGCGGTTCATGCAATCGGTCGGCTTTAGGGTTTGGCAAAGAAGGAGGGGGCTTCTGCTGCTTACAGAGTGGTGGGCAATTCTCGCTTTTACCTGAGCAGCATGGTAAGCTACTCAGCGCCTAGCGTGTTACCCTCCTGCCCCATGCTGCTAAAACGAGAAATAGAGCATACAGCGAAACCTAGCTTCGGGGCGCTTTGAGCAAAGAATGTGGCCCACAAGATAAGTAGGAGCAGGAAATAGAAGGGAGGTGTGTGCTGCTAATGAGTAGTAGCCAGCGCAAAAGCTAGCCTCCGCAAGTGGGGTACTGGTGCCGGGCTAAGTCGATGCTCCGCACTTGCAGAAAAGAAAATTTGCGTTTTTCAATAACGCGTCTTTACCTTTGGCGCAATCAATGCCTTCTACCGGAAGGCTGGTTTTTATACAGAGGCGTGGAGAGACAGGCTCGACGAAACGCCGACAACCCCCGGAATGCCCGGAACGGTGCCAAATCCTGATCATATAAAAACAATACAGCCGTGAAACGCTTTTGTAGCTCCTCTGTTGTCACCGCCACCCGTCATGCCCTACAGCATGGATGTTGTGGTATGCAGCGCCTCGTCTGTATGCAGGCGACCGGCATGAGCTACTAAGGACCAGGCTTTTCTCCTCTTTCCTTCTTGTTTGCTCGCGTCGTAGCGGGACCTAGCACCTCCTCCTGCGACACCTCTGGGCTGCTGTTCGCGCCTGCCTAGCCATGACCGCTCCGGACGGCGGCTTGGGCTTGTTGCGCGCTTTGCTAGCCTCTTCTCTGTAAAATACAATTTCTGGTCTTTTCGCCCCAAGCTGCCCGGCTACCTGCAAGTCGTGGCAATGGCCGTGTACCCGCTGCTTTGCCGCCGCACCTAGCTTTTGTTGCCTTAGCGGTAGCTACAACAGAACGCTTGCGCAATAGGCAAGTGTTTGATAACGAGCGGGTAATAGGTTATTCTTGAGTTGAAAAGGCCGTAGCAGCAAGAAAAAGCCTAGTGCATTCTTGCTCACTTCTACTCCCTTACCCGATGAAACTTTCTACTCTTTTGACGGCGCCCATCGCCGTTGTGAGCTTTACCAGTGCGAGCTACGCCCAAATAGCCAGCATCCAAACGGTGACGGGTACCGTTACCGACGCCACCGACCGCAGCCCCCTGCCCGGCGTGACCGTCGTGGTGCGCGGCACTACCACCGGCGCTTCCACCGACGGCAACGGCCAATTCTCGCTTGTGCTGCCCGCAGGTGGCAATACGCTTTTGATCAGCGCGGTAGGTTATCAGAGCCAGACGGTTAGCGTGACGGGCGGCGCCGTGAACATAGCGCTGCAAGCCGATGTCAAGCAGCTCAACGAAGTGGTAGTGACCGGCTACAGCGAGCAAAACCGCAAAACCCTCACCAGCGCCATCAGCTCGGTGAAGGGTGACGAGCTAAAGGACATTCCAGCGGCTAGCCCCGATCAGCTCTTACAGGGCAAAGCGCCCGGCGTGCAAGTGTCGGCTAACTCGGGCGTGCCGGGTGGGGGCATTTTCATTCGCATTCGGGGCAGCAACTCCGTGAATGCCAGCAACGACCCGCTGTACGTGGTGGATGGGGTGTTCATCAACAACACCAACCTTCTTGCCACCGGCCTAGGTAATCAGGTGTCCTCGAACCCTTTGGCCGACCTCAACCCCCAGGATATTGAGAATATCGAAATCCTAAAGGACGCCAACGCCACCGCCATTTACGGGTCGCGCGGCGCCAACGGGGTGGTGCTCATCACGACTAAGCGCGGCAAGGCCGGCGACAAAACGCGCATCACCTTTAACACCTACCAGGCTTGGTCGAAGGCGCCGAAGCAATACGACTTGGTGAGCGGCTCGGAGCTAGCTACACTGGAAAATGAGCGGTTCCTCAACGACGGCGGCAACCCCACCCAGGTGCCTTACCGCCCCGTAGATTCAGGCGGACGTGGCCTGCCGGAAGAACAAGCGACCTACGACCGCCTCTCGGACGTGTTTCGCACCGCCCGCACCCAGAGCTACGAACTATCCGCGGCAGGCGGCTCGGCTAAAACGCAGTTCTACATCGGGGGCGGCTACTTCAAGCAGGAATCGGTAGCTAGACCTAGCTCCTTTGACCGGTTCAGTTTGCGCGTGAACCTCGATAACTCCGTGACCGACAAGCTGCGCATTGGCACGAGTACGGCCCTGAGCCGCACCCACCGCAACGTGAGCAGCAACGACAACAACCCGGTGGGTGTCATCAACTCGGCCCTGTTCACGCGTTCTAACCTCCCTAAATTCAACCCCGACGGCTCTTACGCCAAGTACGGCTCCTTCGATAACGCCCAGGCGCTCATCAATAACCTGAACAACGACGCCGTCGGCTCGCGCGTCATTTCGAACGTGTACGGGGAGTACCGCTTCCTGAAGAACCTGACCTTGCGCAGCAGTTGGAGCATCGACTTCAACGACATGTACGAGAACAACTTCAACAACACATTGATCTTGGCTGGTCAGCCCCGCGGCACCGCCAACTCGTACCTGTCCCGCGACATCACCCTGCTCAATGAGCAAACCCTCAACTACCACGTCGATTTCGGCGACCATTCCATTCAGGCAGTAGTCGGCAACACCATCCAGAAAAATACCTTCCAGCGCACCAGCTTGGCCGGGCAGCAGTTTCCGAGCAATGACCTGACTACCATTGCCTCGGCGGCCACCCAAACGGGTTCTTCGTCTCGCTCGCAGGCCGGCTTGCTATCCTACTTTGGCAAAGCTACTTACAGCTTCAAGCAGCGCTACACCGCCGACGTGAGCGTGCGGGCCGATGCCTCCTCGCGTTTTGGTCAAGACAACCGCTGGGGCTATTTTCCGGCCGTGGGCCTCGGCTGGCGTCTGGGGGAGGAAAGCTTCATTCGCGACCTGAACGTGTTTCAGGAATTGAAGCTACGAGCCAGCATTGGCAAGACGGGTAACCAAGCGGGCATCAGCGACTTTGCCGCCCTGGGTTTGGTGCAGGGCGGCGCCAACTACCTCGACTTGCCGGGCACCGCGCCCTTACAGTTGGCCAACCCTAACCTGAGCTGGGAAAGTACCCGCCAGTGGAACGTGGGACTGGATGCGACCGTGCTGCACAACCGCCTGCTACTGGAGCTGAATTACTACGACAAATACACCTCGGGGCTGCTGCTAAACGTGCCGGTGCCGCGCAAAACGGGCTTTGCCTCGGTGGTTGAGAATTACGGCGCAGTGAGCAACAAAGGCGTGGAAGTGCAGGTCACGGCCAACTGGGTATCGAACCCCGCGGTGCAGTGGAGCACCACTTTCAACGTGGCCCGCAACGTGAATAAGATCGAGAAGCTAGCTTCGCCGATCACGACGGGTTCCCGCGATATTTTCCGCCTCGAAGAAGGCGCCCCGCTCTACTCGTTCTGGCTCTACCACCAAACCGGCGTGAACCGCGAGAGCGGCGATGCGGAGTACCAAGACGTGAACGGCGACGGCCAAATCACGGTGGCCGACCGCAAGCTAGTAGGCAACGCTTGGCCTAATTACTTCGGTGGCGTCACCAACTCGGTAACCTATAAAGGCTTCGATTTCAACTTCCTGCTGAACTTCGAGCAAGGAGCGAAGATCATGAACATGAACCGCTTCTTCCTCGTGCACGGGGGCACCCAGAGCAACATCGGCTACCTGCGCGAGCAGCTCGACCGCTGGCAGAAGCCCGGCGATGTGACCAACATTCCGCGCCTGACCACCAACGCCACCAGCAACAACTACGGCGGCACGGTGCAAAACTTGAGCGACCGGTACCTAGAGGATGGCTCGTTCCTGCGCCTGCGCACCCTTACCCTAGGGTATAGTTTGCCCAAGGCAACAGTTTCCAAAGCGCACCTGAACTCGCTGCGCGTGTATGTGCAGGCGGCTAACCTCTTCACCATCACGCCTTATTCCGGTCTCGACCCCGAGGTGAACTCGCAGAGCGGCGTGAGCAACACCAAGAACTTCGACTGGGCCACGGTGCCCCAGCCCCGCACCTTCCAGGTGGGCGTTACGGTCGGACTATAAGCCTTTGATTTTCGATGAAACAGACGATATACCGCCTTCTTTTTGCGTTTCAGCTCACCGCCGCGGGCCTAGCTTTCACCAGCTGCAACGACCTGCTGGAGCCCACACCCGTTCAGCAGCTCTCCGATGACAAGGCCATTACCGACGCCGGCAGCGCCCGCTCGGCCACCATCGGCGTCTACGACCGGGTACAGGCTTACTACCAGCTCAACTGGCCGGTGCTCGGTTTCCTGCCCGGCGAAGATGTGCGTTTCAACGGCACCCTGAACCAGTTTCTGCAAATTGATCAGAATCAGCTTAGCGCTGATAACGTGCTCATTACGGAAGCCTGGACGCAGATGTACCAGGCTGTGAACGGGGCCAACAACGTCATTGCCGGGGTGGCTGGCGTAAGTGACCCGCTGCTACCCGCCACCGAGAAAGACCAGCTGCTCGGGGAGGCGTACTTCCTGCGGGCGTTGGTGTACTTCGACCTAGGTCGGGGCTGGGGCGGGGTGCCGCTGGTGCTCACGCCCACCCGCTCGAAGGAAAACGGGCAGGGCATCGGCCGCAGCACCCTCGCCCAAACTTACGACCAGGTGCTAGCTGACCTCACCCAGGCCGAAACGCTGCTGCCCGATGCCACCACTCGCAACCGCGCCGTGAAGGCCTCGGCCCGCGCCCTGCGTGCCCGCTTGCACCTCTATCGTCAGCAGTGGGCCGACGCCGAAACCTACGCCAGCCAGGTTATCAGCAGCAACAACTACCGCCTCGTAACGCCTTACCGCGCCATTTCAACGGCTCCGTTCCTAAGCCAAGAATCGGTGTTTGAGCTGACTTTCAGCAACTCCGACGCGAACAGTATGTGGAACAACTGGTTTCCGAGCGCACTCGGTGGGCAGTTCAACTTCCAGCCCGTGCCCGCCATCATTGGCTTGCTCAACGACCCCAACGTAGGCGGCAGCCGCTCAGCCTTGCTCGCTACCACGACCATTGCCGGCGCCAACGTGACCTATGGCAACCTCTACAGCCGCTCGGCTCAGCGCGACGACCCTAGCTACGTACTGCGCATTGCGGAGCAATACCTAATCCGCGCCGAGGCCCGCGCCCGCCAGGGAAAACTCACCCAGGCCCTCGCCGACCTGAATGCCGTGCGCGCCCGCGCCGGCGTACCCGCCAGCACCGCCGCCACCGCCGACCAGCTGCTCCTGGCTATTGAAAGTGAGCGCCGGGTGGAGTTTGCCTTCGAAGCCGACCGGTGGTTTGACCTCGTGCGTACCGGCCGGGCAGGTACCGTGCTCGGCATCACCGACCAGCGCCGCTGGGTGCTGCCCATTCCCTTCAACGACCTCGTCGCTGACCCAGCCTTGGTACAAAACCCAGGATATTAACTGTCATTCCGAGCCAAGCGAGGAATCTGAGTTACCAACCTAGGTGCTTGATTCAGATTCCTCGCTTGGCTCGGAATGACAGACACAATTCTTACGACTACTTCTTTCGACTTCTATTCTCATGGTAAAAGCATATTTCTCCGCGGCCCTGCTCACGCTCGGCCTAGGTCTGACGCTACCCGCCGCCGCTCAGAACTCCTACTTTTTCCCGACTGCTCAAGCCGGCAGCTTCGACCCGGCTATTCCTACTCCTGAGAAATTCCTGGGTTACCCCATCGGTACGCATTATACGCGCACCGATCAAATTGTGGCCTACCTGCGCGAGCTAGATCGGGTGTCGGATAAGGTGAGTTTGCGGACGCTAGGCAACACGTTTGAGGAGCGGCCGCAGGTGGTAGCAACTATCACGACTCCCGAAAACCAGCAGAACCTAGCTCGTTTGCAGCAGGAACGCCGGGCGTTGATCGACCCCAAGCTGCCCGCGCCCGATTACCGCAAGCTGCCCGTGGTGGTGAGCCTGAACTTCGGGGTGCACGGTAACGAAAGCTCTTCCTCTGAAGCGGCGCTCCTGCTAGCCTACTACCTCACGGCCTCCACCAGCCCCGAAACTAAGCAGTGGCTGGAGCAATCGGTAGTGACCATCGACCCGCTGGAAAACCCCGATGGCCGCGACCGGGCTTCGCACTGGTTCGACCAAAACAAGTCGTGGCCTAACGTGACGGACCCGCTCGACCGGGAACATACCGAAGCCTGGCCGGGTGGCCGCACCAACCACTTCTACACCGACCTGAACCGCGACTGGCTGCCTTTGACCCAGCCCGAAAGTCGCGCCCGCATGGCGTTCTTTCACGAGTGGTACCCCAACGTGATGATCGACTTTCACGAGATGGGCACCAACGGTACTTATTACTTCGAGCCGTCTAAGCCATTCAGCACCGAGAACGACCTCATCCCGCGGGCCACGTACGAAGTGCTCAACGTGCACCTAGCCAAATACTTCGCCAAGTCGCTGGACGACCTAGGTTCGCTGTACTGGACCAAGGAGCAGTTCGACAACTTGTCGCCAATCTATGGCTCTACCTACCCCGATTTTGAGGGTGGCGTGGGCATCACCTTCGAAGTGGCCAGCTCCCGCGGCCTGGCTCAGGAGGGCGCCAATGGCGTCGTGACGTTCCCCTTCACCATTCGCAACCACGTGGCCACGGGCCTCGCGACGGTAAAAGGAGCCGTAGAAGAAAAAGAGCTGTTTCTGAAGCACCAGCGCGACTTCTTCACCTCGGCCCTCACCGACGCCCGCAAGTTCCCGACGAAAGCCTACGTGTTTGGCAGTGAGCAAGATGAAACGCTGACCAACAAGTTCTTGAGCCTGCTGCTCCAGCATAAGATCGAAGTGCACGAGCTAGGCAAAGATGTGACGCTCGACAAGCAGGATTTCAAAAAAGGCAAGGCCTACGTGGTGCCCACCAGCCAGCCCCAGTACCGCATCGTCAACTCTCTGTTTGAGGAGCTAACTACCTTCCACGATAGTGTATTCTACGACGTGACGGGCTGGAGTCAGGCCCACGCCTACGGGTTGCCAGTGTCGAAGCAGAAGAATGCTAGCCTCGTGCAAGGTACTGCAGTGCAAGCCCCCAAGACCTGGACCGGCACGGTGCGCGGCGGCAAGAGTAGCTACGCCTACGTGCTACCCTGGTCGGACTACAACGCGGCCCGCTCCCTCACGGCTCTGCAACGGGCTGGTATTGTGGCAAAAGTGAGCTTCAAGCCGTTCAGTGCCGGCACCAAAGACGACCATACCGACTTCAGCTACGGCGCCCTCGTCATCCCCGTGGCGGGGCAGAAGCTCCCGGCCGATTCCGTGTTTCAGATCGTGAGCCGGGTGGGGCTCCAGAACCAGGTTACGTTTACGGGCGTGGGCACCGGCTTCAGCCTCAGCGGCATCGACCTAGGTTCCAACAACGTGCGCACGGTGCCGGAAACGAAAGCGGCCCTGCTGGTGGGCACGGGCACCAACGCGGCCGAAGTAGGGGAGGCATGGTTTGTGGCCAACCAACAGCTCGGTTTGCCAATCAGCCGCATTGAACTCAGCAACTTTGGGCGGGCGCCGCTGGGGCGCTACACCAGCATCGTGCTCGTGGGCGGCGTGTACACTAGTCTGGACAAAGCGGCCGTCGACAAACTGCGTCGTTGGGTGCAGGAGGGCGGCACGCTCATCACCCTCAAAAACGCTTCGGAGTGGGCTATCAAGCAGGGCATTGTGAAAGAGAAACTGCTCGTACCCGCCAACGGCGGCTGGGCCGACACCACGGCTACCGCTAGCGCCAGCATCGCAGCTAAAGGCAAGCTAGGTACCCCGGCAGCAGTAGCCCGGCGCGCCGACTTCGTGCAGCAAGAGCAGGAGGGAACCCGCGCCATTGCCGGCTCCATCTACTCGGCCGACATTGACATCACCAACCCCATCGGCTTTGGCCTGACCAGCCGCAAGCTCTACGTGTTCCGCAACGGCACCACCTTCCTGAAGCCGAGCCGCAACCCTTACGCCACGGTGGCCCAGTACACGGCTAAGCCCTTGGTGAGTGGCTATGTGTCCCAAGGTAACTTGAAGCAAATCAGTAACTCCGCCGCCGTGGTGGTAAGCAAAGTAGGTTCGGGCCGGGTGGTGCTCTTCGCCGATGATCCCAACTTCCGCCACTACTGGCACGGCACTTCCCGCTTGTTTGCCAATGCCCTGTTGTTAGGTCCGCTGCTGAACTTGCCTGAAGGTCCGGCGGCTATTTCAGCGGAGGAAGAATAAAATGTTGCGCGCCCGGGCAGACTTCTCGGATGGCCCGCGACAATAAAGCCAATATCGCGGGTAAGATGCTGTTGGCTTAATAAGAACGCTTGGCGGGTACTGGTGGCGGCCGGGACCCGCCGAGCGTTCTGTTTTATAGGCAAGCGGCTAGTTGAATTCTGACTGAAAGCTAGGCCGTTGAACTGCTTCACTCGTTTTACTTACTAATGCTTACGCATGAAGCTTGACTTATTGATGATTGCTGCCCACCCCGACGACGCCGAGCTAGGGTGCGCCGGCACGCTGCTTCGTCACGCGGCAGCCGGGCGGCGCATCGGGGTAGTCGACCTGACGCGGGGCGAGCTAGGTACCCGCGGCTCGGCGGCGTTGCGCGACCAAGAGGCGCAGGAGGCGGCGCGTCTTTTAGGTTTACATGTGCGCGAAAACCTAGGTATGCGCGACGGTTTTTTCGCTAACGACGAGGCGCACCAGCTGCGCGTAGTGGAAGTAATCCGCCGCTTCCAGCCGGAAATCATCCTCACCAACCCTAACGTCGACCGTCACCCCGACCACGGCCGTGCCGCCGACCTCGTGCACGATGCCGCGTTTCTCGCCGGCCTGGTGAAGGTGCAAACTGCGTGGAACGGCGTGCCGCAGCTTCCCTGGCGCCCACGCTTGTTGCTGCAAGCCATCCACCACAGCTACGTGCGCCCCGATTTGGTCGTCGACATCACCAGCTTCTGGGATCAGAAATTGGCGGCGCTGGTGGCGTTTAAAAGTCAGTTTTACCACCCCGAGTACAGCACCGAGGAAGCTAGCACGCACATTTCCGCGCCGGGCTTTCGGCACATTCTGGAAGCGCGGGCGCGCGAGCTAGGCAGCTACATTGGCGCCACCTACGGGGAGGGGTTTACCTGCCGTCGGCCCTTCGGACTAGATGATTTATTCCTGCTGCGCTAGCGAAACGTTGTACCCAGCGCTATTCGCGCGCAAAAGAAACCTAGGTGATGAGGCGCAACGCGCTAACCCAATAGCGTGAATTGTCTTCTAATTATATAATGGAGTTTACTGCCAGGTACCTAGCAGGACCAGGATTACCATCAAATCCTTCAGCGACAACTTGAGGTGGTGCAGGGCCGCGGTAATTTGATTCTCGACGGTGCGCTTGGAGATGCCGAGCCGGGCGGCAATTTCGTCGCCCGAGAGCTGCTCGCGGCGGCTGAGCCAGAAAATTTCCTGGCAGCGCTTAGGCAATTGGGCCAAATAAGCCGCCACCCGTTGCTCTAGTTCGTGGCTGTGCAGCTGCTCTTCGCCGGCGTTACGGTTGGTGCCGGTGCTAGCTAGGTCTTCGGAATAGTGCAGCGGAATAAGACGCGCCGAGCGGCTGTGGCGGTACACGTGGTAGCGCGTGGCGGCCATCAGGTAACGCGGAAAAGAATCTATCTGGAGTTGGTGCCGCTTCAGCCATAGGTTCAGGAAAATATCGTGAATCAGGCTGGCGCATACTTCCGGGTCGCTGTGCAACGCAGAAGCCGCCTGCTGCATCCGTGCCCAATACCGGTTGAAGAGCGCGGCAAAGGCCTGTACATCATCCTCCCGGATGGCTTCCCACAAGTGGGCATCGGATGAAGTAGAGGAAAACATAGTTCCGGCTCTGGGTGAGAACAAAAGACGGCGTAGGAGCGAAAGGCAGTGACCAAAATATCAATAATAAATCGTAAAAAAATTTATAAAAGACTGTGCGTGCGACATTTCTTCTGACTCTATAGGAGAGAAATGTCCCACACGTGCAGCGTATGACCGACGAAGAATATTTTTTACTCTATGAAAAGTACCTGCTGGGCAACAGCACCGCCGAAGAAAGGCGATTGTTGCGGCAGGCCCCTCAGTCGCAAAATTTACTGCCCGAACTCAGCGCCGCCGAGGAAGAAAACCTAGCTTCGGCGCCCGACCGGGAGGAGGTCCTGAACCGCCTGCTGAGTAGTATTGAGCAGGCTGAGGCTCCGAGAGTGTCGCGCGCCAGGCCGCGCCGCTGGATGGCGGTGGCGGCCGTGCTGGCCTTGCTAGTGGTGGCTGGCGGGTACTGGTTGCTGCCGAACTTCTGGCAGCCGCGCCTGCACTATGCTACGGGCTACGGGCAGCAGCGCCGTCTAGTACTTCCCGATGGCTCCCGGGTGGTGCTGAACGCCAACTCGACCTTGGAAACATCAGCCACCTGGGGCCCGAAAACAGGACGGGAAGTGTGGCTGCGCGGCGAAGCTTATTTCAGCGTAGCACACAAAGCGGCGCCTTCGGTGCAGAACATTGCCACAGCCCCGGCGCCCCTGAAGTTTGTGGTGCACACTGGCTCGCTCGACGTATCGGTACTCGGTACCAAGTTCAACGTGAACAGCCGCGACGGTAGCACGCAAGTAGTACTTGATGAAGGTAAAGTGCAACTCACGGCGGCCGGCCAGCCGGCGCATCTCATGAAGCCCGGCGAACTAGTAGAGTTTGCTCCCACACGCGCCGCCTACACCACTCGCAACGTAAACACCACGCACTACACGGCCTGGCAAGCGCACCGTTATGTGTTCGACGATACGCCCCTGCCGGAGATTGCGCGCCTGCTGAAGAATAACTACGGCTACCAAGTCATTGTGCAAGACAAAGCCTTATTGAGCAAGAAGTTGACGGGGGAGATAAACACTCGGAATCCCGACGTCCTCCTCTATGCCCTTTCCCGATCATTCAACATTCGCATAGAAAAGCAAGGCAAAACCCTGCGTTTCTACACGGCTAACTGATCTTCTGCATACCTGCTCATCAATCCCACCGTTTCTATGCATCGTAAACTTTCTACTCACCTTTTTGGCCCCGGCCTGTTGGTTCTCGCGCAACTAACACCTTGTCTTACCCAGGCGCAGGTGCTGTCTATTGTGCAATTTTCGACTACGCAGCAGGAACCAACCCGGCCGCCGTCGGATGATGCGCTTGGCAAGCAGAGCCTGCTGGATGCGTTGGACGAATTACGCGCGCGGTTCAAAGTCAATTTCCTTTACGAACGCGAAAACCTAGCCGGCAAAACGGTGTCCCTCGATGCGAGCCGGGAGGGGCAGCTGGAGCAAGTGCTCGGCCGGCTGCTGCCGCTGGTGAATTTGCGCTACGAAAAGGTGGAGCCCACGACCTACGCCATTGTGCCCCAGGCAGGTGTTCCTAGCCCCACAAGCGACCTAGCTGCCCTGAGCGCCAGAGTGTTGACCAGTACGGCGGGCGGTTCTACGTTGCCGGGGCGGCTCCAACCTTTAGCCACAGTCCCTGTCGGTGGCAAGGTAGTAGATGAGAAAGGGCAGGGGCTGCCCGGCGTGACGGTGGTGGTACAGGGCACCACCACGGGCACGACCACTAACGCCGACGGCGCCTTCACGCTGCAAGTACCCGAGAATAGTACGTTGGTATTCAGCTACATCGGTTTTCTGCGCAAAGAAGTGAAAGTGACCGGCGCTACTAGCAACCTAGCCGTCACCCTCGCCACCGACAACAAAACCCTCGACGACGTGGTGGTGATCGGCTACCAGGCCGTGCAGCGCGCCGACGTAACGGGTTCCGTTTCCTCCGTCAATGCCCAGCAGATCAAAGATATACCCGTCAACTCGGCGGCGGAAGCCC
>Ga0325401_1004117_pt1 | contig 13616 bp, 13 predicted proteins | sample PopdelMetagenome_FD_205666 | JGI IMG/M metagenome (GOLD analysis project Ga0325401, IMG submission 205666) | Populus deltoides microbial communities from Bellville, Georgia, United States - Xylem-PdKOR-R2 | ecosystem: Host-associated > Plants > Phyllosphere > Stem > Wood/Secondary xylem | place...
GCCCGGGATCTTCTTCTCGACGTTGTGGCACTGGTCGAGCATGTAGGCCACCTCGCTGTCGGGGCCGAAGCCGCCGCCGCGCACGCACTCGAAGAGGATGCGGAACAGCTGGAACGGGTCGGCCGCGCCAACGATCAGGTCGTCGTCGGCGTAGAAGCGGCTGTTGAAGTCGAACGAGCCGAGCCGGCCCAGGCGCAGCAGCTGCGCGACGATGAACTCGATGTTGGTGCCGGGCGCGTGGTGGCCGGTGTCGAGGCAGACCATCGCGCGCTCGCCGAGCGCGCTGACCTGGGCGTACGACGTGCCCCAGTCCGGGACGTCGGTGTGGTAGAACGCCGGCTCGAAGAACTTGTACTCGAGCACGAGGCGCTGGGTCTCGCCCAGCGTGAGCAGCCGCTCGTAGATCGCCTGCAGGCTCTCGGCGAGCCGGTCCTGCCGGCCGCGGATGTCGCCCTGGCCGGGGTAGTTGGTGCCCTCGGCCAGCCAGATCTTGAGGTCGCGCGAGCCGGTCGCGGCCATCACGTCGATGCACTCGAAGTGGTGGTCGATCGCCTTCTGGCGGATCTTGGCGTCGGTGTGGGTCAGGGCGCCGAACTTGTAGTCGTCGTCCTGGAAGGTGTTGGAGTTGATCGTGCCGATGCCGGTGCCGAGGTCCTCGGCGTAGCGGCGCAGCGCACCGAAGTCGTCCACGAGGTCCCACGGGATGTGCAGGGCCACGGTCGGCGCCAGGCCGGTGAAGCGGTGGACGGTGGCCGCGTCGGCCACCTTCTCCTCCACCGTCCGGGGGGTGCCGGGGGTGCCGAACACCTTGAACCGGGTGCCGGAGTTGCCGTAGGCCCACGAGGGGACCTCGATCGCCTGCCCCTCCAGCTGGGCTGCGACCTGCTCGAACGTCGTCATCTCACTCACTCACGCGTCGGTAGTGGACCCGAGGTGGTCCTCCAGCTGGTCCTCCAGGTGGAAGACCTCCTCGAGCACGAGGAACCCCTCGTCGGGCGCACGGCCCTCGAGCTCCTCGAAGAACTGCGCCATCTCGGCCTGCCAGCGGCCGTTGACCTCGGTGCGGGCCATGCCCGCCAGGGCCTCCTCGAGCGATGGCGTCTCGAAGTAGCCGATCAGCAGACCGTCGGGCCTCACGAAGAGCGAGTAGTTGTGCCACCCGGTCTCCGCGAGGGCCGCGAGCATGTCGGGCCAGACGGCGGCGTGGCGCTCCCGGTACTCCGCGAGCCGGTCGGGCTTCACCTGGAGCTGGAAGCACACACGCCGCACGTCAGGTCCTCTCGTCCGCTGTCTGGTCGGCTGGTTCGTCCGCGGCTTCGACTCAGAAGTCGAAGTCGCCGATGTTGTCGGCGTTGAAGCGGAACGGCTCGCCGAGCAGCACGACGCCGTCCTCGGCGGTGAACTCGCCCAGGTCGCCGGCCTCGAAGGTGCCCGCACCGTCGGTCACGTCGCCGTCGGCGAGCGCCTTGGCGGCGTACGCCGCGAGAGTGCCGAGGTCGGCGGGGTTCCACAGGGCGAACTCGGTGACGGTGCCGTCCTCGACGTACTCGCGCATCTGGTTCGGGGTGCCGAGACCGGTCAGCGCGACCTTGCCCTTGGCGTCGGAGGTCGAGAGGTAGCGGGCCGCGGCCGCGATGCCGACGGTGGTCGGGCTGATGATGCCCTTCAGGTCCGGGTTGGCCTGCAGGAGCGCGGCGGTCTGGTCGAACGACTTCTGGTCGTCGTCGTCGCCGTAGACCGTGTCGACGAGGTTGATGTTCGGGTGGTTCGCCGCCAGGTCCTCCTTCATGAGGTCGATCCAGGCGTTCTGGTTGGTCGCGTTGGCCGCGGCCGAGAGGATCGCGATGTCACCCGCGTCGCCGATCTGCTCGGCGATCATGTCGACCTGCACCTGGGCGATGCCCTCGGCGGTGGCCTGGTTGATGAACAGGTCGCGGCAGTCGGGGTTGGTGTCGGAGTCGAAGGTGACGACCTTGACGTCGGCGTCGCGGGCCTCGTTGAGGGCGTCGCAGATGGCCTCGGGGTCGTTGGCCGACACGACGAGCGCCGAGGCGCCCTGCTGGGCCGCGGTGTTGATGAACGGCACCTGGGCGTCGGGGCTGGCCTGGTCGGGGCCGACCTCCTGGTAGGTGCCGCCGAAGGCCTCGACGGCCTCCTTGCCGGCGTTGTCGCTGGTGTCGAAGTAGGGGTTGCCGAGGTTCTTCGGCAAGAAGACGTAGCTCCCGCCGGAGCTGTCGCCGCCGCCGCTGGCGGAGCCGCCGCCGTCGCCGTCGTCTCCGCCGCAGGCGGACAGGGACAGACCGGCCGAGAGGACGAGTGCGGCGAGCGCCGCCACCCGTCGGTTGTGCAACTTCATCGTTGGAGCCTTTCCTCGTGGTCGACCGGTGCATCGCCCGTGTCGTTTCTGGGTGGTGCGGAAGTGGGCCTCAGGCGGGCGGCGAGGGTGCGCGCGCGGCCGAGGAGACTGGGGGCCATCACGGAGAGGATCAGCAGGCTCCCAATGACGATGTTGATGACGTTGACCGTCTGGTTCTCCAGGCGCATCGCGCTGGAGATGACGCCGATGAGCAGCACCCCGGCGACGACGCCGTGCAGGGCGCCGCGGCCACCGAAGATCGAGACGCCGCCGAGGAGCACCGCGGCGATGACCTGCAGCTCGAGCCCGGTCGCGTTGTCACCGCGGGCGCTGCCGTAGCGCAGCGTGTAGTAGACGCCGGCCAGGGACGAGACCGCGCCGGTGAGCACGAAGAGCCAGAACTTGGTGCGCTCGACGTCGACGCCCGAGAAGTGCGCCGCCTCGTCGTTGAGCCCGATCTCGTAGATCCCGCGGCCGAACGGCGTGAAGTGCAGCAGCCAGACGAAGGCGATGAGCAGCAGCACGAACGGGATCAGCACGACCGGGTAGCTCGACCCGTCGACGATGCGCTGCTTGGCCAGGTCGGTCCAGCGCTCCGGGAAGTCGGTGACGGCCTCGGTGCCGAGCAGCCCGACCGCGATGCCGCGGTAGAGGGCAAGGGTGCCGATCGTGACCGCCAGCGACGGGAGGCCGACGTAGCCGACGAGGAAGCCGTTGAGGGCTCCGCAGGCGATGCCGACCAGGAGGGCGACGAGCGCGGCCACCGGGATCGACAGCCCGGCGTCTCGGTGCAGCAGCCCGACGAGCACGCTGCTCAGCCCGACCACGCTCGCGACCGACAGGTCGATCTCGCCGGTGACGATGACCAGCGTCATCGGCAGGGCGATGAGCAGGATCGGCGCGGTGTCGAGGAAGAGGTAGTAGAGCGTCAGCGGGCCGTCGAAGGCCTGGACGTTGGCGGTGCTCCAGGTGAAGACGAGCACCAGGGCGACGATGACCGCGACCTCGGGGGTCAGCAGGGCACGGCGCCAGAGCGGGTGGGCGTGCGCGGCGTAGCGGCGCGGCGCCTCGGTCGGAGGGATGGCGAGCTGGGTCATCGGTCGTTGGCCTCCACGAGCTTGCGCTCCTGCCGCAGGGAGAGCAGCCGGTCGAGGGCGACGGCTGCGAGGATCAGGGCGCCGACGACGGCCTGCTGCCAGAAGTCGGAGATGCCGAGGATCGGCAGGGCGCGGTTGATGGTGACGAGCAGGAAGGCACCGATCGCGGCACCCCAGACCGTCCCGCTGCCGCCGAAGATGGCGACGCCGCCGATGACGGCCGCGCCGACCGCCTGCAGCTCGATGCCGTAGCCGGCACCGGAGGAGACCGTGCCGTAGCGGGCGGCGTAGACGACGCCGGCGAGACCGGCGAGCGCACCGGAGACCACGAAGGCGAGCAGGACGCGCCGACTGACGCGCAGGCCGTAGAGCTGCGCGGCGTCGGGGTCGGAGCCGATGGCGTAGAGCTCGCGCCCGGCCCGGGCGGTCCAGAGGAAGTAGCCCACGATCGCCAGCACGACCAGCGCGATGATGGTCAGCACCGGGATGCCGAGCAGCTGCTGGGTGCCCAGCCGGGAGAAGCCGCGGGGCAGGTCGGAGGCGTTGATCCGGTCCGAGCCCGCCCAGGTGAGGAACGCGCCGCGGTAGATGTAGAGCGTGCCGAGGGTGATGACCAGCGCCGGCACCTTGCCCCACGAGACCAGGACGCCGTTGACGAGGCCGAGGACGGCGCCGAAGGCGATGCCGGCGAGGAACACCACCGGGACGGGCAGCCCGGGGTTGTCCACGAACAGCCGCCCGGTGAGGTACGCCGAGAGCCCGAGCGTCGAGCCGACCGACAGGTCGACGTTGCGCGTGATGATCACGACCGTCTGGCCGGTGGCCAGGATCAGCAGCAGGCACGGCGTCAGCAGCAGGTCGCGGAAGCCGGTCGAGCTGAAGAGGAACCCGTCGTTCTTGACCGTGGTGACCAGGATGAGCGCGACGAGGACGGTGAAGACGGCGATCTCGCGTGAGCGGAGCAGCCCGCCGACGACCCGCCTGGTGGGCGAGGTGGCGCTGGGCTGGACGAGCATCTCGGTGCTCATGCGGGCTGGACCTCCTGCGTCGTGGACCCGGGGGTCGCGGGTCCGGCGTCGCGGCGGGTGGCCGCGAGCATGACCTTCTCGGGGGTGGCGTCGGAGCGGTCGAGCTCGGCGCTGATCCGGCCCTCGCAGACCACGAGCACGCGGTCGGCCATGCCCAGGACCTCGGGCAGCTCGGAGGAGATCATCACGATCGCCATGCCCTGACCGGCCAGGTCGGACAGGAGCCGGTGCACCTCGGCCTTGGTGCCGACGTCGATGCCGCGGGTGGGCTCGTCGATGATCAGCAGCCTGGGCTCGGTGGCGAGCCACTTGGCGATGACGACCTTCTGCTGGTTGCCGCCGCTCATGGTCGCCGCGGGCATGTCGAGCGCGCTCGTCTTCACCTGCAGCTTGGCGGCCCACGGACCGCTCGCGCGGTTCTCGGCGCTGCCCGTGAGGACGCCGGCGGTGCGCAGGCCCCGGCGCACGACGGAGGCGATGTTGCGTGCGACCGAGCCCTCGACGACGAGCCCCTGCTTGCGGCGGTCCTCGGGGACGAACGCCATGCCCGCGCGTACGGCGGACCGCGGGTCGTGGCGGCGGACCTCGCGGCCCCCGAGGCGCACGGTGCCCCGGTCGTAGGAGTCGACGCCGAAGACGGCCCGGGCGATCTCGCTGCGCCCGGCGCCGACCAGCCCGGCCAGGCCGACGATCTCGCCGGCGCGCACCTCGAAGGAGACGTCGGTGAAGACGCCGGCCGAGGTGAGCCCCTCGACCGAGAGCACGACGTCGCCGACCGGTGCCGCGGTCTTGGGGAACAGCTCGCCGACCTCGCGGCCGACCATCTGCGCGACCAGCGCGTCGACGGTGGTGTCGGCCAGCGGCTGCGTGGCGACGTAGGCGCCGTCGCGCATCACCGTGACGGTGTCGCACAGCGCGAACACCTCGTCGAAGCGGTGGGAGATGAAGACCAGGCCGCGACCCTCGTCGCGCAGGCTGCGCGCCACCTGGAAGAGGCGGTCGACCTCGATGCCGCTCAGCGCCGCGGTCGGCTCGTCCATGATCAGCAGCGCCGCGTCGAGCGAGATGGCCTTGGCGATCTCGATGATCTGCTGGTCGGCGATCGACAGGCCGCGGGCGAGCCGGCGGGGGTCGAGGTCGACGCCGAGGCGGCGGAACAGCGAGGTCGCCTCCTCGTGCATCGCCGCGCGGTCGATGCGACGACCTCCGCGCAGCGGCTGCCGGCCCATGAAGATGTTCTCGGTGACCGACAGGTCCGGGAACAGCGTCGGCTCCTGGTAGATCACCGCGATGCCCGCGGCCTTCGACTCGGCGGTCGAGACGAAGTCGACGCTCTCCCCGCGGAAGCGCAGGTCTCCCCCGTCGCGGCGGTGGACGCCGGCGACGATCTTGACCAGCGTCGACTTGCCCGCGCCGTTCTCGCCGATGAGGGCGTGGATGGAGCCGGGCTGCACGATCAGGGTGCCGTCGCGCAGCGCGCGGACGGCCCCGAAGGACTTCTGCACACCCTCGAGCTCGAGGACCGGCACCCCGCCCTCGGGCGCCGATTGAAAGGTTTCATTCATCGCCGCAGACGCTAGGTGACTGCCGTCACAGACGTCAACCCTCGCGGGGAACTTTTCTGCGTAGAGTGCTCACGCAACGTTTCACACGCGTTCCACCACACCCTCGTCGAGGAGTCGAGATGCGCAGTGCATCGGTCAAGGACGTCGCCGCTCGCGCCGGCGTCTCGCTCGGCACGGTCTCCAACGTGCTGAACCGGCCCGACCGCGTCAGCAGCTCGACCCGCGAGCGCGTCGAGGCGGCGATGGGCGAGCTCGGTTTCGTGCGCAACGAGTCCGCGCGCCAGCTGCGCACCGGGACCAGCCAGACCCTCGCCTACGTCGTGCTCGACGCCAGCAACCCGTTCTTCACCGACGTCGCCCGCGGCATGGAGGGCACCGCGGAGTCCCACGGCCTCTCGCTCGTGCTGTGCAACAGCGGTCAGCGCCCGGACCGCGAGGCCGCCCACCTCGCGCTCTTCGCCCAGCAGCGGGTGCAGGGCATCCTCGTCACCCCGGTCGACCCCGCCTCACCCCTGCTGGAGCGCACCCGCACCCTGGGCACACCCGTGGTGATCGTCGACCGCACCCGCCACGACGCGTCGTTCTGCTCGGTCTCCGTCGACGACGAGCTGGGCGGGCGCCTGGCCGTCGAGCACCTCCTCGACCGCGGCCACCGGCGCATCGCCTTCATCGGCGGCCCGATGGAGCTCGGGCAGATCACCGACCGTCTGCGCGGGGCCCGGGCCGCCTGGGCCGACGCCGGGCGGCCGGCCGAGGACCTCACGGTCCTCGTCACGAACTGGCTCGACGTCGCCGGCGGCCGCGAGGCCGGGTCGCGCCTGGCCGGCATCAGCTCCGCGCGCCGCCCGACCGCGGCGTTCTGCGCCAACGACCTGATCGCCCTCGGGCTCCTGCAGCACGCCATCGGCACGGGGCTGTCGGTGCCGGAGCAGCTCGCGATCGTGGGCTACGACGACATCGAGTTCGCGGCCGCTGCCGCGGTGCCGCTGTCCTCGGTGCGCCAGCCGCGGCACGAGCTCGGCCGCGCCGCGGCCGACCTGCTGCTCGACGAGGCCGGCAACCCCGACCACGAGCACCGTCAGGTGCAGTTCACCCCCGAGCTCGTGGCCCGTCGCTCGACGGGCTGAGGTCGCCCGGGACGCGTCCGGTGACCAGGAACTGCAGCTGCACCTCGTGGTCGGGGGCGACACCGAGGCGCCGGTCGAGCTCGAGCACCCGCTCGAGCGGGGTGACCTCCACCCGCTCGAGGCCCGCACCGGTCAGCACGGCCGCGGTGTCGTCGATCGAGCGGGCCTCGGCCAGTGGCAGCGCCCCCTGGGGGCGGTCGCCGTACAACGAGGCGAGCCCGTCGAAGGCCCACACGGTGTCGGCCACCGCGACGACGCCTCCCGGGCGCAGCAGGGCCCGCCAGCGGCGCACCGCGGCGACCGGGTCGCGCAGCGTCCACATGACGTAGCGGCCGACGACGGCGTCGAAGACCCCCAGCGCGGGGTCGAGCGCCACGGCGTCGCCCCGCAGGAAGCGCGGTGCGTGCTCCAGGCCGGCAGCGCGTTCGCGCGCCCGGGCGAGCATCCCGTCGGAGGAGTCGACCCCGGTCACGTCGTGGCCCAGCGCGGCCACGACGAACGCCGCGTGACCGCTGCCCGTGCCGACGTCGAGCACCCGCGCCGGCGCCGGCGGCAGGGCCGCGGCCCAGATCGCCGACCACGCCTCCCGGTCGAGGTCGCGGCGCTCCGGGCGCTGCTGGTAGTCGTCGTACGCCGCCGCGCGGCTCGACCAGTAGGCGTCGATCCGCTCCTGCAGCGGCGTGCCCGGCGCGCTCAGGCGGCCCTCGGCGCGAAGAGCAGGTGCAGCTCGCCGTCGAGGTCGAGCCGGGTGATGCCGATCCCGTAGACCGGCTCGAGCACCGCCGGGTCGAGCACGTCGGCGACCGGTCCGGCCGCGACGACACCACCCCGGCCGAGCAGGACCACGTCGTCGCAGTAGCGCGCCGCGAGGTTGAGGTCGTGGAGCACGACCACCGCCGTGCGCTCCACCCCCTCGCCCGCGCTGCCCCCGCGGCCGGCGTCGGCCAGCGACGAGACCAGGCCGAGGACCTCGTGCTGGTAGCGCACGTCGAGGTGGTTGGTCGGCTCGTCGAGCAGCAGGTGCGTGGCCTGCTGGGCCAGCGCCCGGGCGATCAGGACCCGCTGGCGCTCCCCGCCGGAGAGCTGCGCGAACGCGCGGTCGGCCAGGCGCGTCGCCCCGACCCGCGCGAGGCACTGCGCCGCGATCCGGTGGTCGGCCTCGCCGGCGCGCTGGAACGTCGACAGGTGCGGCCCGCGGCCGAGCAGCACGAGCTCGGCGACCGTCATCGCCGTCTCGCCGCCGCTCTCCTGCACCACGACCGCGAGCCGCCGGGCGGCCTCGCGCGGGCCGAGGGCCGCCAGCCGCGTGCCGTCGACCTCGACGGCGCCGGCCGGCGGGGTGAGCGCGCCGTACAGCAGCCGCAGCAACGTCGTCTTGCCGCTGCCGTTGGGTCCGATCAGCCCGAGCACCCGGCCGGGGCGGGTCGCGAGCGAGACCGCGTCGAGGACATGCCGCTCGCCGTAGGACCAGGCGAGGCCGGTCGCGGTGATCACGAGCCCGCCCCGAACCGCGCCACGATGCGCTCGAGGCCGTCCACCGCCAGCGGGGTGGCGGGCTCGGTGAAGTTGAACAGCTGCGTCATGACCTCGCCCTCGCGCACGGCGGTGAGCTGCTCGGCCCCCGGCAGCGCGGTCACGGCGTCCTCGACCGCGGCCGGGTCGCCGTCGGTGTGCAGCAGCACCAGCACGTCGGGGTCGCGACCGAGCAGCTCCTCGAGGGTGACCTCGAAGACGCGCTCGTCGGTGTCGGCGAAGACGTTGTCGAGCCCGGCGGCCTTGAGCTGGGGTTGGGCCATCGACCGGTTGCCGTAGGCGTACGTCGTGCCGCCGCCGACGGTCGGGTAGAGCACGGCCGCCGTGCGCCGGGGCGCGCCGGCGACCTGCGCGCGCACCGCGTCGACGCGCGCGTCGAGCGCGTCGGCGGCCTCCTGCGCCTGCGCGGGGCGGTCGAAGACCTCGCCGTAGAGCGCGAGCTGGTCGGTGACGTCGTCGAACGACGGGTCCGTGTCGGCGCCGTCCGCGCACAGCGCGGGCTCCTCGACGAGCGGGATGCCGACGGCGTCGAGGGTCGAACGCGAGAGGTTGTCGACCTCGCCGAGCACGAGGTCGGGCTCCTCGGCGATGACGACCTCCTTCGAGATCTGCAGGTGGCCGCTGGTGTCCGTCTCGTCGGTGAGCACCGGCACCTCCTCGAGCGCCTCGAGGGTCTGCGCGTCGTAGTAGTCGGCCGGGTAGGCGCCGGCCCGCGCCGTGACGCGGTCCATCACGCCGAGGGCGCTGAGGTAGGGCACCGGACCGCTCTTGAGCATGACCACGCGCTCCGGCGGCGAGGGGACGGTGACGTCGGCGCCGCAGTTGACGACGGTGACCTGCCGGGTGGCGCCGGCGCCGTCACCGGTGTCTGCGGCAGCACCGCAGCCGGTCAGGACGAGCGCGCCGAGGCAGGCGGTCAGGACGGGGAGGGGTCGCACGGGGGTCTCCTCAGACGGTGTGGAGGCGGCGGATGAGCACGAGCAGGAACGGCGCCCCGACGAGCGAGGTGAGGATCCCGATCGGGATCTCCTGCGGGGCGAAGAGGGTGCGGGCCAGCACGTCGGCCCAGATCAGCAGCACAGCCCCCATCAGTGCGGCGACCGGCACGACCCGCGCGTGGGCGCCGCCCACGGCGCGGCGGGCGAGGTGCGGCACGACCAGCCCGACGAAGCCGATGCTGCCGGAGGCGGCCACGACGACGCCGACGCACAGCGCCACGACCGCGAGGAGCAGCAGCCGCAGCCGCTCGGGGCGCACGCCCAGGGTGTGGGCCGTCTCGTCGCCGATGGCGAGCACGTCGAGGCGCCGCCCCCACACCGCCAGCAGCACCACCGTGGCGAGCACGACGGCGGCGACCACGACCAGCGGCGTGCCCCACTGCGCGAGGGCGAGCGAGCCGAGCAGCCAGAACATCACCGACCGGGCGCCCTCGGCCGAGCCGGAGGCGAAGACGAGGAAGCTGGTCGTCGCGTAGAGCGCGTAGCCGACCGCCACCCCCGCGAGCAGCAGCCGCATCGAGGTGACCCGCCCCGCGGTCCGGGCGACGACGAACACCAGCAGGGAGGCCGCCAGGGCGCCGGCGAACGCCGTCACCTGCAGGGCGTGCTCGCCGAGACCGCCGCCGAGGCCGGCACCGACGCCGAAGAGGATCGCGGCGGCCGCGCCGCTCGAGGCGCCGGAGTTGACGCCGAGCAGGTAGGGGTCGGCCAGCACGTTGCGCACCATCGCCTGCAGCGCGACGCCGCACACCGCGAGGCCGGCGCCGACGAGCACCGCGAGCAGCACCCGCGGCACCCGCACCTGCCACACGATCGCGTCGACCGAGCCGCTCCAGGTCCGCTCCCCCGGCCGGCCGACCAGGTGGTGCGCGACGACCTGCGCGACGGTGCCGGGCGCGACGGCGAACGCGCCGAGCCCCGTCGCGGCGACCGCGGAGGCCACTAGCGCGGCGGCGAGCCCGACCGTCCACGCCGACGTGCGCCGGCGCGCCGGAGCGAGGCCGAGCGGGTCCTGCGCGGGCGCGACCTCCTGCACCGCTGCCGTCACGTGACGACCTTGTCGCACTCCACACGCTGTTGCAAGTCGGTTGCAACTAGCGGGTCAGACCTCCACGATGACGTTCGTCGCCTTGACCACGGCGGTGGCGGTCGAGCCGACCTCGAGGCCCAGCTCGTCGGCGGCGTCGCGGCTCATCAGGGACACGATCCGGAAGTCGCCGCAGGCGAGCTCGACCTGGGCCATCACCTCGTCGCGCTTGACCGCCACGACGACGCCGGTGAGCCGGTTGCGGGCCGAGCTGGTGCGCGTGGAGCCCGAGAGGGAGGCGAGCAGCGGCGCGAGCTGGTCGACCGGCAGCACCCGCTGGTTGCGGTGGCGCTCGAACTGCACCCGGCCCTCGGCCTCCCAGCGCCGCAGCGTGTCGACGCTGACGCCGACCGCCTGGGCGACCTCGCCGATCCGCAGGTGCTCCGCCACGCTGGGCAACCTACCGGGCGTAGACGGCGACCTCGGTCGCCTTGACGACGAGCACCACGCGCTGGCCCGGCTCGAGCGCGAGCTCGGCGGCGGCCTGCACGGTGACGTCGGCGTGCAGCGGGCCGGCGTGCACCCGGATCAGGTCCGCGGTGGGCTCGATCTCGGTGACCACGACGTCGAAGGCGTTGCGGGGGCTGCCCGCGACCGCCTCGCGGTAGACCGCGACCGCGCCGGGGCGAAACGTCGCCACCGCCGGCGCGCCCTCGTCCGGCTCCTCCCCCACCACGCGCCCGTGGACGGCCCGCCCGTCGTCGTCGACCACCGCGCCGTCGAGCCAGGTGCCGACGACGAGGTCGAGGCCCGCGAGCCGGGCCGCGAACGCGCTGCGCGGGCGCGACAGCACCTCCCCCGAGACCCCCTGCTCCACCACGCGGCCGCCCTCCAGCACCACCACCCGGTCGGCGAGGAGCAGGGCGTCGAGCGGGTCGTGGGTGACCACGACCGTGGTGCGCTCCGCCAGCACGCGCCGCAGCGTCTGGCGCAGGGCCGGCAGCACCGCGACGTCGAGCGCGGCCATCGGCTCGTCGAGCAGCAGCAGGTCGGGCTCGGCGGCCAGGGCGCGCGCGACCGCGACCCGCTGGGCCTGGCCGCCCGAGAGCTGCCCGGGACGCCGGTCGGCGAGCTCGCCGACGCCGACCTCGTCGAGCCAGCGCTGCGCCGTACGCCGCGACGAGGCCCGGCCCGCACCCGTGCTGCGCGGGCCGAAGGCGACGTTGTCGAGCGCGCTCAGGTGGGGGAAGAGCAGCGCGTCCTGTCCCAGCAGCGCCGTGCGGCGGTCGTGGGGGGCGACGCGGGTGCCGGGTGCGCCCGGCCCGACGTCGGTGAGGACCCGCCCACCGAGCACCACCCGCGCCTGCTCGGGCACCAGCGTCCCGGCGACGACGCCGAGCGCCGTGGACTTGCCCGAGCCGTTGGGCCCCAGCAGCGCGAGCGTCTCGCCGTCGGCCACCTCGAGGCCGACCTCGACGTCGCGGTCGGGGGCGCGCAGGGCGAGCTCGAGCGTCACAGCGCGCCCCGCCCGGTGCGCGCGAACCCGATGACCAGCACCGCCACGACGACCAGCACGAGTGCGAGCGCGACGGCGGCGTCGGGGTCGGTCTCGCGCTGGAGGTAGATCTCGAGCGGGAGCGTGCGGGTGCGGCCCTGCAGGCTGCCGGCGAAGGTGATCGTGGCCCCGAACTCGCCCAGCGACCGAGCGAAGGCGAGCACCGCACCAGAAGCCAGGCCGGGCAGCACGAGCGGCAGCGTGATGCGCCGCAGCACCGTGGTGGGCCGGGCGCCGAGCGAGGCGGCGACCACCTCGTAGCGCACGCCCGCGGTGCGCAGCGCACCCTCGAGCGAGACGACCAGGAACGGCAGCGCGACGAAGGTCTGCGCCATCACCACCGCGAGCGTCGAGAAGGCCACCTGCACCCCGAGCGCGTCGAGCTCGGAGCCCAGCAGCCCCCGCCTGCCGAAGGTGTAGAGCAGCGCGAGCCCCCCGACCACCGGCGGCAGCACGAGCGGCAGCAGGACGAGCGAGCGCAGCACGCCCAGCCCCGGGAACTCGTGACGGGCGAGCACCACGGCCATCGGCACCCCGAGCACCACGCAGGCCAGCGTGCTCGCCGCCGAGGTCTGCAGCGACAGGACGAACGCCGCCCGCGACGACTCCGAGGTAATGAGCGAGCCGAAGTCGCCCCAGTCGACCCGGGCCACGATCGCGACGAGCGGCAGCAGCACGAACGCTGCGCCGAGCGCGGCCGGGAGCCAGACCCAGCGGGGCACGCCGGACCCGCTAGGGCGCGCCGAAGCCGGCCTGCGCGAGGACGTCCTGGCCGGTCTGCGAGACGACGAGGTCGACGAACTCCTGGGCGAGGTCACGGTGCTCGGAGCCCTCCAGGGCGACGATCGGGTAGGTGTTCACCACCTGGTCGGACTCGGCGAAGGGTACGCCGGTCACGTCGTCGCCCGCGGCCGTCACGTCGGTGACGTAGACGAGCCCGGCGTCGGCCTCGCCGGAGGTGACCTTGCCCAGCACGTCGGTGACGGACTGCTCCTCGCTCACCGGCGAGATGTCCACGCCGGTGACCTCCTCCATCTCGACCGTGGCCGCACCGCACGGCACCTCGGGCGCGCAGACCACGACCTTCAGATCGGGGTCGGCCAGGTCGGCGAACGACGTGACCCCGGCCGGGTTGCCCGCCGGGGTGGCGATCTCGAGGGTGTTGGTCGCGAAGTCCTGCGGGTCGCCGGCCTGCAGGTCGTCAGCGGTCAGCTTGTCCATGTTGGCCGTGTCGGCCGAGGCGAACACGTCGCCGGGCGCGCCCTCCTGCAGCTGCGAGACCAGGTCGGAGGAGCCGCCGAAGCTGAACTCGACGTCGACGCCGTCGTGC
>Ga0325401_1004121_pt1 | contig 13608 bp, 8 predicted proteins | sample PopdelMetagenome_FD_205666 | JGI IMG/M metagenome (GOLD analysis project Ga0325401, IMG submission 205666) | Populus deltoides microbial communities from Bellville, Georgia, United States - Xylem-PdKOR-R2 | ecosystem: Host-associated > Plants > Phyllosphere > Stem > Wood/Secondary xylem | place...
TACAACTAATCAACTTCTATATATTTTGTACTCCTACGTTTTATATTGCCGTGTATTGCTCCTTAATCCTGGATTGATTTTTTATTTGATTGCTGTCTTGATTGTCTTAAGAGAGTAATGTTTTTTTATTATAAAAAATTTAAAAGTTCATTATGATATACGAGATCACTCTTCCTTCCTTATTATTTATATGGGATTATATATAATAATACAACGCAATTCCTACACACCCAGACGCAGCGTGAACTTCACCAGCTTGTCAGCCTTGTCATTTCAGGTTAGCCACCGGTAAACATCCGGTAATTCATTTTGTAGCCGTCGAGATTGTTTCAATCTTGGAGGACCCGTGGGGGGCAGGTGGCCCCAGCATGTCTAGGGTTTATTAAGACAAGATTAGGGAAGGAGCCTCTCTGCGTGGGCACCCCGCTGTGTGGTCACCTAGGGCATATTTCCCTACCTCAAGCACAGAAAATAGACAGCCTTGTTCCCATGTGCACAAATTTAAGAGCAACGTTCCAAAATCACAGCCTCTCTTGCTCCATCTGCTTCCTTTCCAGATCAATATTTTCGGGAACAGCCAGCCATGTAATGCTCCATTGCAGTCCCTTCCACATTATACATTTCCCTTTCATTGCCACTTCACTACTGACAAGAAGAAGGAAAAAAAAAACTACTCCCAAGTCTTATTACTCCCCCCTGAAACCAATATTTTTATCTCTCAACGTATTCAGCTCTTTTTTAAATATTTTACAAATTAAAATATTAAATACAAGGATATCCTAATTGTGCAAGTGGATATCTCCTAAGATTTAAAAATTGAGCTGTCATCATCTCGTGAATGTATAGTTTTCTCAGACGATCTTCTGCTTCCAATCTAAGTACAGAACTTAGGGTTCACATGTGAGATGCATTTAGTTTTCTCCCTGTTTTTTTCTAGTAATCTAACTGCTCCTTAAAGGGTGTAGTTGTCAATATAAGATCGTCTATATATATATGCAAAATGAATATCGGGTCACAATGCATGTATATATATATATTAATGGAGCTTGTGATTCTAGAGGCTTAACAATATTTAATTTTTCGTTTCTTTTTTTTTTTTGTTTTTGCATGGGTCCACCTTTAAAAAAAACAAACGATGTATTGTCTTGAAAACACTTCATTTACACAGGTTTTCAAGAACTCATTTTCACCTAAAAACATCTCAAAAACACTCTAAGAACTTCAATAAATCTATTTCCAATGTCCAAATATCCTAAAATCACTTTAAATATAAAAATCAGCCATATTAAGAAAACTAAATGGACATCAATCTTTTTTTTTTGGCATGTTTAAAGAAAAGCAACACCAGTATTAAACTCTTTTCTAGAAGATAAACTCATTGACACTAAGAATGATTTTTTTTCCATTGCCAAGATATGGCCAACCAAATATTTTCTCTCTTTCATTGTCTTTTGGCAATGCTCTCTATCTTTTCTCAAACTCAAGGACTGATACATAGAAATAAAGTGTTGGACTAAAAAAAAGAGAAAACTAAAAGGACCAAAAATGTAATTGTAAAAACTATTAAGGCAATTCATTGAGAAAATGCGTTGACAACATAGTAACAAAAAAATAATGATACATGTTTGTTTAAATATTAGATTTGGTACCTAAAGAGTTAGTTATTATTAACCAATAAAATCAAATGATATCTTGTCAAATCAAACATTAATTTAACTTCGGAACATCTTTTCGAGACCTCGAGAACTCTATAAAAAATAAATTATGAGCCTAAAATCTTATTTAACCTAATTTGTAAGGATGCAATTTAAAAACAAATAATGGCTAAAAAAATTGAAGGACAAACAAAAAAACTCAAACCATTATTCTAGTGAAGAATGATATGTGAGAAAATTGAAAGTGAATTTAACAAATCTTTTATGTTCTTTGTTATATGTCCATAATCATGCAATAAGAATGACATGCTAGGGGTATATGTTTTATATAATTGTAATGTATGATATAACCACCATGATTTTTTGAATCACTTTGTTTAATGCTATAGAATAAATGGATCTTATTTAACTAAATTTATATGATTTAGATGAGTTACTCATGATCATGGCAAAGCTTGTGAATTATAAAGAAATGAACAATATAAAAAGAAAAAAAGCAATAAATGTAAAGAAACTTTGTATGGAAAGACATAAACAACAGAAAAGCTTATGAACAAAATTACATATATAAGGATGATCATCGATACAAGCTATTGGATGACCAATTTTTATTTTTACAAAGTCTAAGTTTCACTTAAATATCATATCCTAATCCCATATAGATTATTTATAACAAATAAGGAGTTCACATTATGAATTCTAATATAATTGGAATTTCTATGTATGTATGTCTCCATCTTGGTAGTCATATGAATCGTAACTAAATTATAATAATTGCTAGTTTATTCTATAAAGGACTTCTATACTTAATAGGATTTAATGTTCTTGTTAATCATGTGAACTCTTATCTCTATGGTCGATTATTTTTTCCAAGTTGATCATGGCTTCTAACCCTCTTGACTGATCATGACTTCTAATCCCTTGGTCAATTAATTCATGTGCTCTTTGGTCATAAACTTGATTAATTTTACTGATGTTGTTCTTTTCCCTATTTGAAAGTGAACAACTACAATTTTATTCATTTGACATGTTGACATTTACATTAGGTGTAAAAAATGCATCTCATATTCCTTTATTTTTAGAACAAATGAAGGAATATCTTTTATCATTCTAATGTGGAAATAGATCAATCATACTATTATTATACATTATAAGAAATTGTTAAATGTTAGCAATTGTGATATTAATTAGCATGACACTAATATATAGGTCAATGAAGCATCCAAAAAGAGTACTCAAAGATGTTTTAGTGAAGATAGACAAATTCATATTCCTTTTTAACTTTATTTTTTTCGATATAAAGGAAAATCATGACATTCATTTTATCCTTAACTCATATTTCTTGGCTACCGGAAGGACATTGATTAATGTGTAACAAGACAAGCTAATTATAAGAATTCAAGATGGATAAGTCATTTTAAATTTCTTTGATGCTTTAAAATATTCATGAGATCGATTCATGCTTCCAAATTGATAATGTTAATAATTTGGTTGTGGCTATATTTTATGAAAACCATCCAAGGGAACCACTTAAGTCATGTATATTCCATTCAAAAACTATTTCAACAAAGAAGGAAAAGCAAAATAATGTATTCAATATTTGGAAGTCAATCGTCCATGTATAATACAAAGTTGGTCATGGTCTAAAGCTCTAAAAAAAGTACGAGTCCTTATAAGCCATCAATATAGCAACCACCTTAACTTAATCTCAAGCAATTACCTTTTTATCTAAGGTACATTTTTATTAAAGGTGTTTTAATTACATTAGAAGAGGTAAATTACTTAGAATGCTTAGAAAACATAAAACTACCTTGGGTTAGACCATTAGAATATTTAAATAAATAACCCTTCTTTATATATGTATAAAAAATAAAGAATAAGGCTTTTAAGCCCACAATACAACTATAATGAAGATTGAATTTGTGTATATAAGAGGTTGTCAAGGTTGAGTTTCTAAAGCTTTTAGATGTTGGAATCATCTATCCAATTACATATTGTAAAGAATGACAATAACAAAATCATTTCAACTAGAACAATAATTGATAAAAAGTGTGTAGGAATTATTGAAAACTCAATGATGCCACTTAAAAAGCTAGGTTCTATAGATGTTTTATCAAATATTTTTCTAAGATAGCTAAACTTCTTTTTAGCTCGTTAGTTAAAGATGCATCATTTAACTTTGCTAAAGATTGTTTGTAAGCTTTTGAACTTTTTTTTAAAAAAGCTCACTTCAGCTTATATCATTTATGTACTAGATTAAAGGCTCTCTTTTGAATTCATATGTGATCTAGCATATATGGTATAAAAGTTGTTTTGCGACAATGAAAGAGAGAATTTTTGCTTGATGAGGGGGAATATTTTTGCAACTCCCTATCATCCATAAATAAGTGGTCAAGTTACGGTCTCAAATAGGAAATCAAAGCAAATCCTTAAGAACATAGTGGTTGCCTCAAGGAAAGATTGGTCTAGAACACTTGATAATGCATTTTAGTAGATCGACATTTAAAACACCGATTAGGATGTGTCCATTTAGGTTGGTCCATGGAAAGGCTTGTCACTTACCTATAGAGTTGGAACACAGAGCATATTGGGATATGAAGACTTAGAACTTTGATATTAAAGTTGCTAAAGATTTAAAAAAAAATAAAATTACTCCAACTTAATGAGATGGATGGATTTTTCTTAAATGTTTATAAGAAAGCAATACTCTATAAAGAATGAGCTAAAAAGTATCATGACAAGCATATTTCAAAGTGATAAGTTATGGTTGGCAAAGTGTTTTTATCAACACTTGACTTAAACATTGTTTAGGAAATCTAACTTCATGTTGTTTGGTCCCTTCACCGTCATCAAAGTGTATCCTAATAGAACTGTAGAGATTCACGATGATACTAATGACACATTTAGAGTAAATAGTCAATAGCTGAAATCATTTATGGAGAGTGGTTTCAATTAATAAAATTTCTCCTATATATTTAACTCTTCTAATTAATACTGGAACATGATTGAGCTAAAGCCTATAAATAAGTTCGTTCTATTTTTCTTTTGCTTATTGCTTGCATTCTTTTCTTGTTGAACAATGTTTAGCATATTTTAATGCTCTTCTTTTATGTCCTTCAAACAAAGGTAAATTTAAAATTTTATTTTGATACAATCAATAAGAAGCTTGATTTTTAATTGGACTTATGGTTAACTACTTATTTTTATCTATCTAGAGTAATGTTTATCTTGCCCTTTTCTTTTGAATAAATATATGGTTAGATAGTTATTTAAGATTATAAATTTATTTTTAAATAAGAATGAGATATTTAATTTACCTTAATGGTAGTGTTGTGAGTTGGAAAAGTTTTAAACAAGAGATTATAACTGATTCTATAACTAAAGCTAAACACATCTCTAAGTCTGAGGTATAAGAGTTTGGATAATTAAAAAAAAAAATCATCACTAAACTAGGCATGGTTCCTAGTATTGTTGATCTAGTAAACTTGTACTATGATAATAATAAAGTCTTTGCACAAGAAATGAAACATAATCTCATCAATGATCTAAACTTGTATTTAGGTGATTATATTTGATTTTAGAGATGATTGATTTGAATTGTAAAATGATAAAAAAAAATATCTACTAAAGAGAATCTCTAACTAAGACATTTTCTCGACAAAAGCATGATCACCATATGAAGGGATATGAAATTAGATAAATAGGTTATTGGCTTGAGCATAACTACGTGATTGTTAATGTATATCCCCTACAACTAATTAGTTTGTTGCATATGGCACTCACATTATTCATGTAATATATTTTTTATTTATTAATAAAGTGAGTCTTCATTTTTTTGAGTTTAATTAGTGAATCTAGGGTAAAGATAAAGTTCTTGAGATAAAATTTCTTTACAAGAAAATTATAAAGTTGTTACTATTACAAGGATTTTTATTGCTTCAAAGTAATGTCCCTAAAATGTTTCAAGGTAATATTTTATAAGGACTGGATATTAATCAAAGTTATGGAGACCAATACATATAATGTTCTTTTTTTATGAAAAAAAAAAAACCAATTGTTCTTAAAGACTACGGTATAAAGAATACATGAAGTTAATATATAGGTGTTTTTTTTATATAATAAGTTAACTAAATTGACCCATATGAGAAATTTATATAAAAAGTTACCTATATTAATAGAAAGATTCATGAGATATTTGTATAATTAATCCTTAGAAATGAGATTAGTATGTTATCTTATATAGAAACTATTATGTTTTGATCATGATTACATGTTGCTTTAATCAAAAGTAATAAGTGGACAACTCTTGAATATAGTAAAAATTATATGAAAGTATTTGAGTGATTAAGAAAAAATTCATTGGCCAAGATAATTTAGGAAAAATATTTCACATATTTTCAAATAGTATTGTTATGAAATTCTTGTGCAAGTTAGAATGAGATTTGAAAATATTTCAAATCTTATTTAAGAAATCAATAACTATCATATTGAGAACCAGTATGATTTGATAGAGCAAGCAAATTTCATGCTTAAATATCTTAACCAAAACATTAGAAATAAGATAATATTAATTTTGCTAACAAATAGTTAGATGAATGGTTTGTTAAACCATAAATAACTTACCTAATATTTGGGAGGTTATAATATGTTTCTAAAAGTTGTATTTGACTTTAAAATATAAATTAATTAATTTTAAAGGTTTATATTTAAGTCAACATTCTAAGATCTAATGGGTTAAGCACATTAGGAATCATTGATGAGAATATAAACTAGGATGAAAAATCATTTATTACTTAATTATAAAATAAGTTTTAGAAATTTAGGGACTATAATGTAATTTATATAAGGGGTTATATTTCTAGACCTAGAAAACTCAAGTATGGACTGAATTGTATAAATTTTTAATAATTGTCTTGAAATTGAATATGATATTTTTCAAAGAGAAAACTGATATTTTGCCATGATTAAAGAAGTTAGGTTTTTCATATAATACAATATGATGACTAATCCTTATTTTTTTTTTTAATTTAAAGAAGTTAGAAGTAGCGAAAAGTCAGAAAAATAAAAGCTAGCATGTTAGGCTTAGCAATCCATCTCTTAAAAGGTTTAGGAGATTTCTAAACTAGTAATTTGTAAGGACTATTATTAAAGGCTAAGGGAATTAGAAGACTATTAAAGGATAAACAATTAGAAGACCATTGATGATAACCCATTCATGAATAGTTAATAAAAGCCTAAAGGATGAATTATTATTCAAGTTATGTTCATTTAAACCCTAAAGAGCCCTTAACTATTTAACATGATCCATGAAACACCATAAAAAGTTTTGAGTAGCCTTTCCATTATATTCTTATGTTTTAGGATCCTGGCATTTTATTTGGTGGTTATAAGTATTCATTATATTACTTAAATCAATTTAATTTGGAGAGGTTTTACAGGTGCTAATATTCAATCTCTTAAGGTCAAAAGAATTTTATGTTATGATGGTGAATGAATACTCAATATCTTTATATAATTCTTAACACGTACAAGTCAAACCTTTTTTTTTATGAGAGAAAAGGTGTGATGAGCAATGGTTAACTCCTTAATCTTATTATTTGAAGATTACATGATCAAATCTTGTCCCTTTATAAGAACTTAAGATGCTAGACTTAAATTATACTTCATTTTTATTACTTGATATTTTCCAAGTCCTCAATCACCAAAATTTAAAGAAGAAATAAGATCTCTCTACCATTCTTTGTGAGCTTTCAAAGTAGAGGAAGAAAACCTTAATCAGGTTAGATGAGAGGTATACAGATTTGATATTACTTAAATTGATCAAAAAGATTAATTGTTATATATCTATTTTTTAATATGAGTGCATCTTTCTATTTTTACTAAATCAAACAATCATGTATTATTTGATTAAGAATTATAGCTACCCGATAAAAATATGAAAAATAAAGTTGCTACCTAGTTTTTAAGAAAATTAAGAATCTTATAATATGCTTTGGTTCTAGAAATCTAAATAAGAGGTTGGTTATGGTTAAGGGAAGATAGACATCATCCTTATCACATCCTTTCAAACAAAATGTTACCTTAGCTATGTTTTTCTTTTAAATTTATTTTACCCTTGTAATTAACTATCTAAATTATTTATAAAGTTTATTTGTAAGTCATTTATCATTTATTGATGTTTATCGAGTTAGTGTTGGGCCCTATATATATATATTCACTAAAAGATCATGTTAAGCTAACATTGCTTCCAATATTTAGAGACTCATTAAGCTAGCCTTTAAAAACCAAAGCATTGCCAATTTAACAAAAAAAAATGATGAAAATTCATTGAAGCATTTTTTAACTCATTTTAAGGTTTATTAGGTCTATGTTAGTCCCTAGAACTAGGAGACTAGTTGATCTAAATGTAAAAGACCTTAAAAAAGACTTGACGATAACTTGATGAAAACTCATCGAAAACTTATTCACACATTTTTTAAAAAGTTATTTTAGGGTTAAAAGGTCTATTTCAATACCTAGAACCAAAAGAATTGTTGACCTATCTATTAAAAACAAGTTAATAAAAACATCGCCAACTTGATGAAACTCATGGAGGCATTTTGAACTAGTTTTTGGGTTAAAAACCATGTGCTATGTTTACTTTGTTCCATAAAACTAGGAGATTCATCAACCTAATTATTTAGAAAGTTTAAACAAAGAATGTTAAAGGGAAAAAAAACCAAAAAGGAAAAATACATTAGGTTTCATAAGACTCATTATTTAAAACCCTGGTATTGTGATGCATAATAAAATCTAGGCACAGTATGTCGCAAAAGCAACTCAAAAAGACTTAAATGAAAGATTAGATATAATCCAAAACATTTATTCCAAAAAAAACATGATTTTATAGCTTAATGAAGGCTACTATTACTATTGCAGAAGGGATGCAACTATTTTTTTTATTTAAAGCATCAAAACGACATAATTTAAAGTTTGTCCCTTCATAAAAGTTTTAGATTTGTTTCTTAGATTTTCAATTCGCCTAATCTAACTTTATTTTGACTTCTAAAACTCTAAATATAGGTTACAACTAAAACAAGGTCTGGGGTACAGTGAGCTTCTAGACAAATTCAAACTTTTTTTGTATGCTATGTTTTAAACTCTAAAACAACACAATTAGGATCTGGGCTCTCATAAAAAACTTAGGTGTATATCTTAGCTTTTCAACAAGCCAACAAGCGTTTAATACTAAGGTGTTTAGCTCCGTTAAAAACCTAAAAACCAAATAGTGTTCTGGATTAACTAGATCAGATTGTCTCTTCCAAATCAAACCTCCTTGTATATCCTTTCTTTTTAACAATATTTTCCTTTCCTATTTTACTTTTTTTGCTTGTTTTTTAGTTTTCATTTCAGATTAACTAGACCAGACTGTCTCTTCCAAATTAAACCTCCTTGTATATCCTCTTTCTTTTATAACATTATTTTTCTTTTTGATTTTTTTGCTTGTTTTTTAGTTTTCATTTTAGATTGTCTCCTCCTCTAAAATTAAAGAACTATAACCCTTTTATAAGCCCTAAAAGACTACCTAGAACCTCTCCTTTAACACTCAATCTTATCCCTTAATTCTTCCACAAAGTCTCATTCATTTAGATCTCATTGCTAGTTTTTTTGTATTGTTTTAATGGCATATTTTGAAGGATAAATAGGGTTCTTTTCCCCTTAATTTGTCCACAAGAAAGTTGGATAAAGGACTATGTTATTGTAGATGCAAAAAGGCTGTGATGGCTAGGGTTTTTGGTTATTGTGTGAAACATCTTTTATGATGATTTTTATCTTAAATCAAAGGTGTAAGGAGTGTGTTTTTGCCACTGTAAAATAGGGTAAAAGATTTATGATTTTTATTGCTAGTTTAAGTAATAAAACATAAAGTGTAAGGATGCATGTTTATATAAAGCTTGCAGCCATAAAAACATGATAAAGATTATGGTAAAAGGCAACAGGTACAAGGATTGTTTTTTTCTTTAATTTTATTTAATGTTGAAAGTAAAGAATGAGGTTGAAAGTGTCCTTTTTTGCTCTTTTTGCTGGAAAAACTTAAAGGTCAATTTGTGTTCTTATGGCTTGTTCTGTTAAGAGGACAAAATGTGATGAAAATAAGTATTGTGTTATACATGAGAAAGAAAAGGAGAAAAATGGCATCGTTTATACTTCCACTCTCATTGAATTTTTTGATATTCCAACCTTTGAAAAATTTCTAACATGAATATGATAAAAAGAAAGAACTAAAAATGTGAAACAATTGAGAATTAGATGAATTGCGTCGAGAATGCAATTTTCATGGAAAATATGTAATTTTTTATTTTTCTTCTATTTTAAAACAAAGTAGAAAAAAAATTATCAAAACAAGGGGTTAAAAATTGAGTTACAACATTTGCCCCCTTTTTATCATACTTAAGGTACAAAGTCTATGAAAAATATTTTTCCAAGGCTTTGTTATCAAGCTTGTAAAGGCAAGATGGAGAATATGGGTAAATTTGAAGGGTGGTCAAGTCAAGAGATAACCAGCCTGAAGAATTAATAGTGAAAAAATCCCATGGGATTCAAATTCATAGGAGAAATGCTTTAGACTTAAGTTTGCACGAGTCATTTAAGACTTAAAACTAAAGAAAAAAATACACAAGTCCTCTAAGACTCAAAACTAAGGAAAAAATTACAAAAGTCTTCTAGGACTCAAAAGTAAAAAACATTACAAGAGCTTTTAGAGGCTGAATATCATAGAAAGATTGCAAGAGTCCTCTAAGATTTAAAAGAAAAAAGTTTTGTGAGAGCCCTCATACGCTCATTATTACAGAAAGATTTACATGAGTCCTGTAAGACTCAAAAGTAAAAAGTTTTATGAGAACCCTCGTAGGCTCAATATCATATAAAGATTTGTATGACTCCTTAAAACTCAAAAGTAAAATGTTTACTGAGAGCCCTCACAAGCTCCATACCACTAAAAGATTCACAAGAGTCCTCGTAGGCTCAATATCAAATAAAGATTTGCAAGAGTCATCTAAGACTCAAAAGAAAATAAATATTTATGAAAGTTCTCTAAGACTCAATCATAACTGAATATGTGGGAGTCTTTTAAGACTAAAAAATAAAGAGATTAATGAGAGCCCTTTAAGACTCAATTGCTAAATTTATTGTTAAAGTCCTCTAAGACTAAAAAAAATAAATAAAGATTTGTGAGAGCCTTATGAGACTAGTCACAAAAAGAAAATTGTAGGAGTCCTCTAAGACTTGAAAACTAAAAATGATTTATGAGAGTCCTCTGGGATTCAATCACAAAACAAAATGCAAGACTCCTCTGACTAAAAAATAAAGAAATATTTGTGAGAGCCTTTTGTGACTCAACTACATAAAACTATATAAGAGATTTTTGGAGTCCTCAAAGACTAAAAAATAAAGTGATTTGTGAGAAACCTGTGAGACTTAATTGTAAAAGCCTTATGATGGTAGGGTTTACTTTAATTACACATGAGTCTTCTGGACTCATAAAGTAAAGAAACATTTATGAGAGTCCTTTTTCACTTGGTCACAAGAAAGGTTTGCAAAAGCCTTACTGGTTTCAAAATAAAAAGGACCCTTTCTAGGTTTAAATTCACCAAAGTCTTGTTGGAGCCTTACTGGGCTAAAAGCAAAAGCTTGCAAAAGCCTTTTTAAGCTTAAAATAAAAAGAAACCTTGTTGGTTCTAAATTCACAAAAGTCTTGTTAGATTCAAATTTGTTGGAGATTTACCGGGCTCAAAAAAAAAATTGCTATGGCCTTACAAAGCTCAAATTAGTTGAGATGTTATAACAAATATATACACACACACACACACACACACACACACACACATGAAAGAAATGGGATTCTTACATTTAAGTAATACCGATCCTCCTTTCGATGTTCAACTTATCCCATTGACATTAAAATTGATTGATCTCATATTTGTTAATATTATGACACTTAACTCATTAGCCTACTCAAGTTTTCTTGAGTACAATATATGTGTGGATGGTTGTGCTATTATAATAACTTCACTAAACCATGTCATTCTAGCCTTATAGAAAATTTGCATTGTTGACTCTTAATAACCATGTTTACTTGCTATTATAAGAAACCTTGTATCATTTACTACTTGGTGAAAGATGGTTTATTCCTAATATGTGACCTTGCCCCTAAGTGTAGTAGGAGGGTATTTGTTTACCATTTCCCACTCTTCATCATCACCAATGAAGAAGTTATGCTCAATTACTTCTAAATTTTAAAGAAGTTCTTTACCTCACTAGCCTGCTTAAGTTTTCTTGAGGACAATATATGTGTGGATGCTTTTGTTGTTATAGTAGATTCACAAAACCATGTCATTTAATCCTTATAGAAAATTTGCATTGTCAACTATTAATAACCATGTCTACTTACTATTCTGAGAAACCTTGTACCGTTTACTACTTGGTGAATGACAATTTGTTCCTAATATGTGACATTGCCCCTAAGTATAATGTGAGGGTATTTTTTATTATTTTACCATTTCCCATTCTTCATCATCACCAATGAAAAAGTTATGCTCTGCTACTTATAAATTTTGGAGTTCATTAGTTCGTCATTGGACTATCATTATTTGTCATGGATTATTTCAAATAGAATTGTCCCTAGCTGATTTGACTATGTTTACTTTTTAATAGCCATCAAAAGGCGTATATGCATCATTATCATTCTTTCCATGAACTTTTTAAGTTCAATCAATGTCATTTTGTTGTATAACCTACTTTCATGAAATTATTTTTCTTGTTATAGGGCCAAGCCATAAATTTTAATGATCATGTTCATACATGTCCAATTATTAAAATGAAATCATCGAAATGTAAATTTAAAAGTATTTTAATCAAACAAAAAATTGATATTTCTTTGATCAAAAGCTTAAAACATGTCATTACAATGCCAAAGTGTAATCTTGGATATTTTATTGACATGTGATGAAATGAGTGTTGTTTGAATAATGAAAAAGAATGGTTATCTCAAAATTTGATATCTTAATGGCTCAAAGAATTCTTTAACATATGGATTATAATTTTGGATTCTAACAAGAGAGTTTTTTTCATTTTAAAAAAAATAGTGTTTTACTTACAATATGTGATCATGCTTATTTTTTATGAAAACCCATGATTTAATGATATAAAACATGTAAACAAGTTATGATTTTGCTTGATAAACATTTTTATTCTATTTTTAAAGGGTAAGACTAAACCACACAAGTCAAATAGTATTTTTTTTAATCAGAAATTGCTTTTAAAAGCACGTGATTTAAGCTAAGGTTCATGTCAATGAAATATGAGATTTATAAAGCTCAAAATGTATTTAAAGGTTAGAATACATATGATCACTTATTTATTTGTGGAGATATTTTAAGCAAGTCACCTTGATTTTAATATTTTCATTGTTGATCTTGAAAAGGACATTTTACTCTCCCTACAGTTTTGTCCTCATTGTGTCTCTCTTTGGCTTGTCGCTTAACCTTTCGACATCCTTCATGTTTGGGGGTATGGGCATGATCTCGCTCGGGTGTTTTCACAAGTTGAAATTTTTGTCATGTGTACATGCTGGCGCATGAGCAGTAATCGGGTTGTTCGTGTTGGCAAGCTTCATACTGGTGCACTACACTGTCGTCTTGTTGCTCCTATCATTTTTAGCCCAAAAGCCCTAGGTGCCTTACAACGAAGTGAAGTTTCTATGTTACGTACCTAATTTGGTGGAATTCGAATGTCAAGTGTCCTTCTCCGCCCACGCTTTCTTAGGGGCGTGGAAAAACTAGCAGTAGCGCTCGTGTTCCAGTCAAGTTAAAACCTGTCGAACTGGCCCACACGTGATTGCTCGTGCTTTTGGATGCATAATGCGATGCTGGTGTGGGGATTGGTTTCATGAAAAAAGGGATTGCCCCTAGCATTT
>Ga0325401_1004123_pt1 | contig 13604 bp, 9 predicted proteins | sample PopdelMetagenome_FD_205666 | JGI IMG/M metagenome (GOLD analysis project Ga0325401, IMG submission 205666) | Populus deltoides microbial communities from Bellville, Georgia, United States - Xylem-PdKOR-R2 | ecosystem: Host-associated > Plants > Phyllosphere > Stem > Wood/Secondary xylem | place...
AGGATTGATAGTCTAAATTTATCATGACAAGTCATTTTTAAAGACAAAAAAATAGTTTGTTTCTTTTCTTTTTAAACAAAAAACCAACTTGCACAAAATAAAATCAGGCTTGCATACACGTGTTAATTCTTCTTCGCAAAACACAATTGTCTAACGAAAATAAAAAAAAGAAAAAAAAGCAAATAAAATATAAATTATTTAATTATCTATCCTGATTATTTTATAGGAAGGCACAAGGAAATTAACATCATTAAAAGAACCAATCTCAAGCTAAAACAATTTTAATTCTGCAAAATATCAATCTTTACTCACTGACAACAATTGGAATGTTTGCTTGTTCATCTCGTGAAAAAGTTTAGTTCCATACCATAACCAATTCAATTGAAAAAGATATAACCTTTAATTAATTCAAAACAATTGGATCAATGTATATTGTTCAAAAACAATTCAAAACAATAAAAAAAAAATTAAAGGGGCAATAGCCCCCTTTTGCTCTCCCATGTGGCTCCGCCACTGGCTCTGACCCGTTTACATTCCTTCAGCTATCATTCATTTTATAGTGCATGCTATCATCATATTTGCTAAATAAACTTGCCACTGCCTTACCATTCTTATCTTGAACATCACCTTGTACCTATATTTGTCATATAGGCCTAAGGTTCGTTCCGGTGAGGGTATGAGTTGCATGCATGGTCAACCCTTGAGTCATTATGTCAACCATGATCAATTTTAAAATGACATATTTTATATAAAATTTTAGAAAAATAAAGTTTTGTTGTTTTAAGATAATGTTTTTTTTAAAAATATTTTAAAATTGACCTATCAATCACACTTGGGTTTGGCTAGGTCAATCGGGTTGTGAATGACCTGTCATGTCAATCTTTAAAATGATTTGAAAGCAGATCCAACCCTGGTTTTACTCTAAATCAGCGGGTCAGGTCCACCTACAGAGTTTAACAACTATGCTTGTACCTATTAGGATTGTTGCCATTCATTTGAGATGATAGCTCTCCCAGTCCAAGAAGGTGGTTAGGGAAAGACAAAGAAGCTCAACTGAAAGTGAGCTAAAAGCAAGAAATGGCAACACCATCTATAGTCAAATAGGGTTGTTGGAGTAGCTCAAAAGTCACAAGGTTGGCGCAAGTTAGGTGGCTAGAATTGTTGATAATGAGCAAGAGTTGATGGCCATTCAAGCCTATAAATAAAGGCATCATTTGGAGAGAAAATAGAAGCAAAATAGAGAGAAACATGTGAGGAAAGAAAGACAGAGGGGCTATTAAAGGTAGGAATTGCAAGTGCAGCAGTGAGCCAATGAGTTGATGATTGATCCTCCTTCTTTATGAATATGTAAACGTGTACCCTTTCTTTATCTCTTATAATATAGACTGATCCTATGGATGTAGGCAATCTGAACAATGTTAAACATTGTGTTGTGCGCGCTCAAACTCCAATGAGCATTAATTTTGAACACCACGCGATCCACAACAATTGGTATAAGAGCTTGGTGAATAGTGGTGTTTGATCTATGCCTATAAATGAAAGTGGTTTAAATATGTTTTTGGACATACCATCGTGTAGAGGTGATCAAGAGGAGAGCTCTAGCAAAAAAAAATGTAAAACTATGACAAGGGATATGGCTGCACGCGCCATCATAAGCCAAAGATAGAGGTTGCCAAAATGTGCCAAATCGCCCTATGCACTACACCCATCTTCTTCACTCGAATAGGCTGCCTTGACCTGAATACTAGATGACCTGACCCATATGAATGACTTGAACCAGAGGGTGATGTCATCATTGTATAAGCATGCATCATCATGCATAATGGCACGTCATGTTAGTGAACAGTCAACATCCAGTCATCTAACACATTATCATAATGGGTCCCCACAATCCACATCAACAAGTCACAAGCCGAGCCGAATTAAAGCTAAGTCGCAAGCTGAGAGTTAGGATCTAATGTGTGTGATCCTACATGCAACTTGATTTGATATTGAATTTGGGCTGTTCATTAGGCCAAAATAGTTTTGATCAAATCATAGCCATCTGGAATGTGATTTGGATGATTTTAAACTTGTGTCATTCTAATTTAATCATCCTAGATGCAATGGTACGGTCCGATTGTTGAGATTTGAAGTGAATATGGCTGTGGTGAATTAATAAGAGATATTGCTTGCTGATGAGGCATATAAAGGTCATCGTGGTGGTTGATATAGATAAAGATGATGAAGAAGAAGTCGTACATGTTAGCCTAATTATACGTGTTGAATTGCTAAATAGGAATTTTTTATTACTTAAAGGGAAGGGAAAATTAGGATACTTTAGACACTCAATCATGTGGAACGTAAAAGATTAAAAATGTGGAGTGAAAATTAACGAAGACCAATCATAACGAATCTAAAGCATTGATAGTTTTGCCAGATGTTGAGAAATCAAGTAGAAAAACAAGACATTCCAAATCACTTGTAAAGGAAAGTTATAATAGAGCTAGAAAATAGTTGTATATACAAAGAGATAGTACGGTGAAAAAATATGGCTTAAAAAGTTCTATCTCGGAGATTGAGTTTTAAATGGGATTGATATGACTCCTCCAGTATTTTCTGGGAACTTGCTTAGTTGAAGGATTATCCCTATTTTTGTATATATAATATTTTGTAATGAAACATTGAAGACTAGCAAATTGATGACACAAAGGAACATGTTCAAGGATTTGATGAAGCAGTGATTTCTCCAAAAGCTAGATTCCGTGACTGATTTCTCAAAGGTAGAACTAAAGGATTCATTGATAAAGAAAGAGAAATACAATAAGAGGATAAAGATTGACACCTTATTTTCACAGGTGTTATGATGGGATGAGTTGCTGTCAGACATAAGCAAGGAATAGGGAGAAAAGTAAAATCCTGAAAAAAACAGAATGATGAATGATGAAATGAAATAAAATGAAATACAAAATAAATAAATATAATAATTAAGAAATCAAAATGAGAAAAATATGAAAGACATAAGGAGTGTGACTCTAATTGTAAAGAAAAGAAAAGAAAAGAAAAGGGGCCAATGTGTAATTAGGAAGAATGGGGCTATAAATACCCTATTTCTTCATTTTTCATGGCTGGTTGAACACCATAGAAAAAAGGGGGAGAGCAGTTTTTCTTCATTGAAAGAGAGGAAAAAACACCAAATCTCTAAGAACTATACAAACCTAAGGCCTTTAAGTAGAGAGGACACTTATTAACAAGGACTTTAATAAGGACAACAAGTGAAGAAATTGAAGAAAAAGGGAGAAGAGGGTTAGTTGCATGCAAGGGAGGAGAGTCCAAAAATCTTCAACTAAATTGAAGTGAAATTATGAAATTTCTCAATGTATGGATACTAGACTTAATGGTAAAAAACACTTTAACAATTAATTAGGAATTATGCACTAATTTCAAATTTTATAAATTAGGGTTTTTGAGTGAAAATTTAGGTGAAGTGCAGAAATTATTAAAATGAAGTTAGTTGAGCTAACATAAGATATTCTGAACATGAAAAACATAGAAAATTATTAAAGAAAAATCAATAACTTAAAGGCTTGAGTGGCTAGCCATGTGAGGATTGAATGAGGGAAGAATGAAATTCTAAAATTTATATTGATGACCACTTATAATATGTACATGATCATGACAATGAGTGAATGAAGCAAGAAAAAAAATTGACTAGAAAGAAAAAGGGAACCCTAAGTTCCCTTAGGCCAAGTTCAGGCAATAGTCAATTGAGGGGAAGGAACAAGAGTTCTGGTGTATTATATAACCTTGATGCATGAATTAATTGTAGTGGAAAGCTCACTAATAAGGAAAAAGTGTGAAAAAAAATTGATAGTAGGAGACTTTGTGAGTTTGATGCGTGTTATATGAAGGGAAGATGAAATTATTAACTATGGTTATAACTAATGATTTCGGCATGGGAGAAATCATAAAATGTAGGAAAACATAGAAAATAAATATCGTAGAAGAAAAAGAGAAAAAAGGTTGGCGAAAAACTCACTTAGGAATCGCCTATGAAATTTGGGTAGATTCATCACCCCTGTTCTAGAGGAGATTTGGACCTAGAATGACAAAATTTAAGAAACATCTTTAATAGAAAATGTAGCTGGAGATGTTAGTTTTCTAACAAATTTGACCACGTCTGATTTGGAGCTCTAAAACTCCAGATATAAGTAAATGTATAAGGAAAAGTCGAGATGCCACCTCTACTGGCAAATTCGGTGAGATTGATAAAATGGAGAAGTTTAGCCGTGATAGGAGCAAAACCTAGTTTCCTTCATACCAGAATTTAATAACATCGTACCTTGACATTGAAAGGGTTTGAACCACATTTGAAAATGAATTTGATAATATGCGTAATGATTTAAGATAACGGAACACAAAGAGTAAATGTTGAGGGTTCTTAAGTGAAAATTTAGGGGAAATATATAAATTGTTTGAATGAAGTTAGTTGAGCAAACATAAGATGTTCTGAACATAAAAAAACATACATAATTGTTAAATAAAAATCATTAACTTAAAGGCTTGAGTGGTCGGCCATGTGAGGATTGAATAAGGCAATTTTAAAATTTATGTTGTTGAACACTTATAGTATGTACATGATGAGAACAATGAGTGAATGAAGCAAGAAAAAAATTGATTCGAAAGAAAAAGGGAACCCTCAGTTCCCTCAGGCCAAGTTCGGCCAATAGTCAATTGAGGGGAACGAAGAAGAATTCTGGTGTATTATATGACCTTGATGCATGAATTAATTGTAGTAGAAAGCTCACTAATAGAGAAAAAAATATGAAAACAAATTGATAGTAGGAGACTTTGTGAGTTTGATGCGTGTTATATGAAGGGAAGATGAAATTATTAACCATGGTTATAGCTAATGATTTCGGCATGGGAGAAATCATAAAATGTAGTAAAACATAGAAAATAAATATCGTAGAAGAAAAAGAGACGGAAGCTTAGCGAAAAACTCACTTAGGAAGAATCGCCAATGAAATTTGGGTAGATTCATCACCCCTGTTATAGAGGAGATTCGGGCCTCGAAATGACAAAATTTAGGAAACATCTTTGCATAAAAAATGTATCCGGAGATGTTAGCTTTCTAACGAATTTGAGCTCGCTTGATTTGGAGCACTAGAGCTCCAGATATAGGTAAATGTATAAGGAAAGGTCGAGTTGCCGCCCTTGCTAAAAAATTCAGCGAGATTTATAAAATGGAGAAGTTTAGCCGCGATAGGGGTAGAACTTGGTTTTCTTCCCACCATAATTTTGTAACATCGTACCTTGACATTGAAAAGGAATAAACTATATTTGAAAATGAATTTGATAATATGCATAATGATTTAAGATAACATAATGCAAAAGAGTAAATGGTGTTGTTGTTGCCTTATTTTTTGCAAAATGTAAATTAAACTTGAACTAATGTGGTGTTCTTGTTGATTCAGGAAAAACCGCGGGAGGAGTACAACAACAACAAGGGAGCGCAAACCGAGCATCGGTGGCATGTACATGTATCACACCTATATTCTCCATAGTTAATAGTAGAATTAATATTCTATGTTATTTTAGAGTTTGACACTTGCGAATAAAGTTAGAGAAATGAAAGATATGATGAAACATATGTGGATTGAAATTTGATTTTGGTTGTGGACCTATGAACTTCGATCTTGAATAATGAACTATAATGATGAACCCAAAACAACCGTCTCTGAACTTGATTAGTCGATCCCAAATAAAGGCGGCTAATGATGTTAGCAAGATTTGCTAACATCAACATGATCTTGATGGAAATATAACGAATGTTGAATTTGATTAACTATTCGGGTCAAGAATAGTTAATGATACTGACGGACAATGTCAGTATCAGCAAACCTAGGATAATTTGATTAGCTTTCCAAGAAGGAAGCTAATGATGTCAAAAGATCTTGGCATCGACATTTTTAGAAAAACCTTCATGGTGAGGTAGAAAAGAATTGATTGCTATTTTAGGTTGGAAATAGTTAATGACACCGAAAGATTAAGTTGGTGTCGACATTACTAAGGATATCATTTGTCATTCTGAGTAAGGACGACTAATGACACTAATAGAAATTATTAGTGTTGGTAGTAATTTTCCTAAATTTTAGGCAGGGTTGTAAGATGAGTGTACCTAGTGAAAAACAATGAATAATAGTCGAAAAAGAAAAACTATAAGTGGGTTGTGGAATGATAGGCTCTAGGTGTAGTAAAGAAAGAGTTAAATGTGGGTTTGTATTATCGAGTAGGTAATTATATATGTAGATATATGTATTGGTGACTCTCCGTTATCTTTGCTATATTTTCACTTTTAATATAATAATTTTCATATTTTGATATTGTAGATCCTTCATATTTACGCCAGGAGTAGTTTCCTTGGTTCCTAGTTCCTTTTGTATGAATTAGACAATTCATGTTTCTAATTCCTTTTGTATGAATTAGAAAATTAGCGTTTCTAGTTCCTTTTGTATGAATTAGACAATTCATGATTCTAATTCCTTTTGTATGAATTAGAAAATTAGCATTTCTAGTTCCTTTTGTATGAATAAGACAATTCATGTTTTTAATTCCTTTTGTATGAATTAGAAAATTAGTGTTTCTAGTTCCTTTTGTATGAATTAGGAATGAAATGAATGCTAATTTATTTTACCTTAAGTAATTATATGACTCGAATTGTATTAGTATCTCTTTATATTAATCATCAAGACTTAAGATTCTTATTATTTTCTGGTTATAATATTCATGTTGGTATCCATGTTTAACTACCATCTCATATGTGTTTGCAAATGAGAAGGGAAAAAAATGAATATGTAAGTTATTATGCTTGTAACTGGTAATGATTGTGGTTGCGATATGATTGCAAAATGAACATAAAATACATGTAGGATAAATTATTGATAACTTGGGATCTCCCGGCATAGGGAAGACTCTACCTAAATTTTAGTAGAAATCTCAGTAAACCTTAAATAAGTTGAAAAAAAAAATTACCCATAAATTTTCAGTAGTATAATTGCTTTATTTAATCCTGGAAATGAGAATGTTACAAGAAATCTAGTGAACTAAAATTGCACAAAGACACATGAAGATTGTGTAGGAATACATGTAGGATCTAACATAGTACTATAATGAGACAATAAGTGCAATAAGAAGATGTGTTCCTAGTAAAGCTTAGAGCAGAGACCATGTGAAGGTTGTACACAAAAATGTCTTTTATGCTCTTGATGAAAACAATAGTGAAGAACTTTTCAATGCATGCAAGGATGGAAAGAAAAGTTATTGCATAGGCGCCTAATTGAGGTGGTGCGAATGCTCGTGATAAAAGACGACTGCCTATAATAAAAAGCGAAGACATCTTGTTTAAGAAGGTATGGAAGAAGCTATTATGAGTAAGTGGGTGCAAACATGATGGTGAAAGGTGTAGAAGCTCTAAACATATAAATTGAGATGGAGAATTGTGAGGATTATACCATAGCTCTGTTTTTCTATATAAACAGTGGCAATAATCTCTTTCATAAATACACATGATGGTATAGGATCTTGGAGTCACTTTAAGACATTTCAGATGAAGAATAATGCAACCCCACGATAACAGGTGAAAACACTTTAAAAGAATGTGTGAGGGCCATAATATGAGCCCAAGTTCAGATCACCCTAGAGCTAATGTTACGGTTGAATATGAGTGAACATGGGTATGGATAACAAATAAAGTGACTATGATGAGTGTAAAGACAAATGTCGAATTGACTTTCATGGATATTTTCCCATGTTAAAGATCAATGAGCTATAAAACATTTGCTTTAAACAATAAGTGGATGACTTGTGGAGCATTAAGATGTGACTACTAGGTATGAGTAGAGGGGATGCGCAGGTTTCAGGAAGAAATTGACTATTGTCAATGTGGTAAGCTTGGTAATGGCATTGTAATACTCATAGTATGAAGATAGATATGGATTAACGTTTAATGGGCTGCCCCATGGTTAAAGATGGAGAGCTAGTTAGACTCTTAGGACTATGAGCAAAAGACTCATAAAGAAGTAAAACATGGTTCCTAGGGTGGAATCGAGAGCAAGTACAACTCCTGGATAAGTAGATTATTGGAAGAGTGGTGAGCTCGTGATCACATTGGAATACTTAATTAATGATTGTCACACTTGAAAATAGATATTTTCGCTTGATGGGTTGTTTTAAGCTTTGATGAAAGGCTTGATAAATCATTCCGGACCGAGAATGGTTGATAATCTTGATGGGTGAATGTTATGTATGCTAAAGACAAACGTTAACACTCTTTAGATGTGATGTGGCAAACCATCTAATTGTGGTGATCCTTTGGTGTGAGCAAATGTATGCTTTGGTGATTGAAAGGTTTGTAAGTTCCTATAAACTTGGTCAAAGACACTCTTATAATGAAAAGCTTGAAATAGTTATAAGATGCAAACATAAGCTACATAAGTTAAGAGGATAATTGCCCCACATAACTGATAAATGGGCTAATTGTTAGAATTGTTTCCATTCATGTGAGATGATAGCTCTCCTGGTCCAAAATGGTGGCTAGAGAGAGACAAAAAACCTCAATCGAAAGTGAGTTGGAAGCAAGAAATGGAAACACCATATATAATCAAAAAGAGCTGCTAGAGTAGCTCAAAAGTCACAAGGTTGACACAAGTTAGGTGGCCAGAATTGTTGACACTAAGCTAGAGTTGATGTCCATTAAATCCTATAAATAGAGGCATCATTTGGAGAGTAAATAGAAGCATAATAGAGAGAAACATGCGAGGAGAGAAAAAGAGAAGGGCTACCAAGGGAAACAACCTTTCTGCCTTATGCAGAAGCTGCAAGTGCAACATTAAACGAATGGAAGTTAAGTGAGTTGACGATCGTCCTCCTTCATGAATATGTAAATGTGTACCGCTTTTCTATCTCTAATAATATAGACTACTCTTGTGGATGTAAGAGACTTGCTCAACCACTTTAAACATTGTGTTGTGCATGCTCAGCCTCCAACGAACATTGATCTTTTACACCACGTGGTCCACAACAAAACCTATCAAAGAAATTATATTGTGTGCCATTAGTGATAATGCCCAATCATGATTCATTCACAAAATGAGGGAATGCAATGCAGATCCTAATCGTGGCAAAAACATCAACAAGCAATTATTGATAGTCTCATGCGTTTCATGCTAATGGTTAAATGATTTGCAACAAACAAGTTTAATATCATTAAAGAAAACTGTGTTGTAAATTGTTGTATGAAAATGACAAAACATTTAAAGCAAGTAACCATAAGGTGTGTCAGTTCATACATTTGACTAAACATAACCAAGGGAAAAGAATAAGCCAAAAATCATAGCATCATGAGTATACCTACAGTACTAGACCTGAGCTTAGTTCATGTTAGGTATTGTGTCTTCACGTGTTTGGGTGTGGTTGTCTTGAAAAAAAATCAAATTAATATATTTTTTAATACTTTTGACGTACAAATATCTAATTATTATAATATATTTTTAAGTAAAAAATATTTTGATGAAAAATATAGATACAAAGGGATTGGAACCTGGTTAGGATTCCTGTCAAGAATTGACTGTTTTTTGAATTTTAGCTTGCAGGAGCAGCTCTGATTCCCCTTTATATTCATTGTACCATAGTGATGACAGTATAGTTTTCCTAAAATGTGGTTGTAAATAGATGTTGTCACCAGATAAGAGAAAGTCAGCTTAGCAAGTACCTTATAAAGAATGGTAAGTGCTATTAAATGTCAAAAACAAACCCCTTACTCCACTAGGAAATTTCTCCATCATTCAGCTCTTGAATTAAAATGCCAACAGGATTAAGCTGAATTGAAAGACTCCAAAATTTACTTTTTAAATTGTTGTCACCCTAAAACTTCCAACCTCGCCTTCACAATGTCAAGCAACAATGCCAATCAGATATGTTGCAATTACACTATATGAAAAACCTAGCTCAAATACATTTATGGACGATTAACAAGTCCAAGATAAGAAAATATTCGGGAGAGTCAAACAACCAGTATTACATAAACTAGCATAACTTTTGTTTCGATGATCACTGGAATGTGTATAATTTTTTGCTTGTTCTATAGTAGATTGACTAATTGTAACCAACTAAGATCGAGAATACTTTCAAATCAGGCTTGGAAAATGTTTTTTTTTTTCAGTTTCAGTTTTTTCTATTTAATTTCATATTTTGACTTTGAATTTTCCTATTTGTCTAGGATTTGTTTTTCATTTTTGGTTGAGATAGGAGATAGACCTATTTAAGTTATTATAAACCTCTTTTGTGGCAGAAGAATGTTATTCAAAATATAACAGTCCAGCTAATGTTTTTGTTTGACTCTTTTCGTGAATTCTGTCTTCTTGTGTCCATTAATTCTTAACCTAGTTAGTTCAGGCTGCAGTGGCCCTTGCTACTTTCGGACAATGACTGTTTCCAATAGATATATACAAATAAGCTCTCAGAGAAGCAATCATAGAAAACCATGTCATACTAAACATGTATAAAACAGGAATAGCAATTGCTTATGATGCTTCTGGCATTGAAAACGATACTTTCTCAGAGAAAAAGCTAATGCTTTTATCCGGATAATCGGTCTCATATGTCTCCCCCAGAAGTGGATCGAATGGCTTGCAATGTCTTCCATCAGTACAAGCATATCCTGATACTGCAAATGCCGCCACATTGAGTGTTCACACAGGGCTATTGCCCCGCAAAAACTTCTCCAAGATACTAGGCAAATATAATTTGTTAAAAGAACAGTAAAGTGTGAGAGGGTGATGGGTTTAAGATTCTTCCAATAAAACTAAAAATCTGTACACTTGGGCACTGAGAAGAAAGACTTCCATCAACACTGGAAATGGTGCTGAATAGAAATAACAAAACAGAGTTTAGTGACTCCATCTGCTTTAGGACCACACTTCCACAGTCAAGCACAGAGACCTTGCAGCAACAACATTTTGATTGATATACACTAGTTCACCCTAGTACTGCAACTACGTGTAACTGCAAAATCTCCTTAGTTTCTTCCAGAATTCGTCACGAGTATTCCAAATCCTCAAAACATTTCTGTAAAGAAGAGATGGACTCATTGAAATAAACCGGAAGATAAACACTAGTGAGATCTTTCCCGATATTATCTTTAATCATCGACCAAAGACTAACCCCCTCCTCTTTTTCGACTGTGTCAGGCAATTTTAACGATAGTTACATCCAACAGATTTAATGCAGGAATCCATGCCACTTCAATATCAGGAGGCCCTTTAACATCATAGTAATCAGAATCATATGGTATTTTACAGAATTCAGATTCAGCACTTCTAAACGAATTTGATGAAAGAAAATCTTGAGTGTCAAGGAATTCATTGTCATCATCGTTTGTCATGAATCTCTTGATCATCATCTGAGCCACCCACACTTCCCTCTGATATATATTCCATGAAAAGAGGGAAAAAAGAAGAAAAAAGAAGAGGTTAAAATGGACGATCACAGTTTAAAAGGAAAATGGAGAAAGAGGATAGATGATGGGGATGAGGGGCACCTGTGAAAATTGATATTTATTTATTTATTAAATTTTAATGCTTTAAAGTTATTCTAAATTATGCATGTTATTTAGGAATATTAGCATTTATTAGTTAAATTAGGATTTGGGTTTCCTTGTTGAATTAAAACTTATTGTGTTTTTATTTTTTATATTTTGTTCAGTTTAGTGCATATATATAAATAATTATCTAAATACCCTATGTTTTTGTTTAAAACTACATCAATTTATTTCAAAATTATTTTAAAAACATATTTATTTTATATATATTTTTATCTCAATTTCTTTAATCAAACATTTTTTTTTATTTATTTTAATTCTCCGTGTATCCACTAGTTTGAATTGAAAAATATACAACGGAGTCGTTGCAACATCAACAAGTTGATGAATATGGCTGCTAGCATGGCAATGAACTCAGGAATTTTGAATCACAAAAACTCCATGCCAGGCTACATTAACATGCCACAAGAATTTATCAGAAAAACAGATGGAGTATCAAATTTAACCCTGCCATTTACAAACAACACCCATAAAAGTGAGATACATGACTGATGAGGGAAAAAACACCCCTAAAACTAGTCCTTCAGGCAGCCAGGCTCAAGTTCCTGAGTCGAGTCTGTGTTTTGATTTGTGTTAACTATGTTAGGATTAGATTAAGATTTTCTTATTTATTTAATTTTCAGCAATCAGAATCCTTCTTCTTAGCCTAGGATACAAGTCTATATAAATAGCAAGGATGTATGGAACATTCATTCAAGTAATTATAAGAAGTTATCAAACACCTTTTAGAACTTTCTGAAGCTGTTTTTCTTTCTCTTCTTGACTTGTATCATCAATGATATATAACATCCATTTCTAGAATGAAGGAAATCCTAACCAGGCAATGCTAAAAATCACCAAATAAAATCTAATTATAATACATCGATAGTCCACCAAAATATTACTTCTTCCCATTTCATTAGCTCCGATAAAACAAAGAAACATGCATTACTTCCTCATGACTCTCATTTTTTTTTAGCAGTATATGATTTCATTGAACGCCATAACCTGGTGGCATGTGAAATTACAGAGTTTGCAGCATATCAATTTTGCAGGAACTACCAAGCAAAGCAAGGTCCATACAAAGAGGACAAAACAACAGATATAGCCTAAGAAAGCAACATTGAAATCTACACAAGATAACCATCACAACAAAATCCAGGGGAAACTTTCAAGAGTCTCCAATTCATCTCTCTAGTGAATCTGAACCTCTGAAGTGGAGCACATTTAGCAGCCTGATAGACATAAGCTGAGAGATTGATCAAAACCAAGCAATGAAATCACTGGATCTTCGCACTCCCTGCTTAGCCATACAACTTGCCAGACTATTGCTCTCATGGTACACATGAGAAAAAGTAATTGAGCCAAAAAATCTAGTCAATCTCTGAACTGTGGAGAAGAGCTCTCGGTGCATCCATGGCAATTGTGCATCCAGCTGATTACATTGGCAGAATCAGATTCAATAGTAATATGTTTATGATGAAGAAGACAATTTAAGACTGAGAGCTCAACAACTTTGACAACAGCTCTCAGTTCAGCTATGTTCGAATCTAGTATCCCTACTAGCAAGGAAAAAAATACCAAGGAGATGACCATGGTGGTTTCGCAGGACACCACTTATACCTGAGAGTCCAGGCTTTCCAATAGAAGAGCCATCCATGTTCCACTTGAAGTTGTCAATGGTTGGAGGAGACCATATCATACCGGTTCTAGTAATATGAACATTGGACCAACGAATCAAACCTTCTGCCAATCTTAACAGGTCTGAAGGGGAGTAAGGAAAGTTAGGATGAAGTGCTTTCAACAATAAGCATAGCCAAGTGATGATAAGGAAGAAAACTCAATCATAGTTTGGTGACTTTTGTTGAAAGATCAAGTCATTTCGAAGAAGACAAAGGGACCACGCCACTGAGAAAAACAACATCAACCATGCTTTCTTCTGAAATTTACCATGGACCATGAAAGTCCACTGAGAGAATAAACTTGA
>Ga0325401_1004125_pt1 | contig 13600 bp, 6 predicted proteins | sample PopdelMetagenome_FD_205666 | JGI IMG/M metagenome (GOLD analysis project Ga0325401, IMG submission 205666) | Populus deltoides microbial communities from Bellville, Georgia, United States - Xylem-PdKOR-R2 | ecosystem: Host-associated > Plants > Phyllosphere > Stem > Wood/Secondary xylem | place...
GGTACGAAGCCTATATTTCAAAACTAGGCTCTAGATCATAGCCCATGAAAAAACTAATTTATGTGTAAAGTTTTTTCACGACTTCATTAGTAGTTTTATTTATGTAAAATTGAACAAAAAGCTAATTAATTCCTAATTCACACCTTCCACCAAAAATTCTTTTCATGGCTAAAAAAACTCCAAGACAAGAGAGAGAAACTAATCTCACTATCATAAGAATTTGTGACTCTTTTTTACCCTATTTTTTTATTATATTACTTTCAATTTTTAGCTCTGATTTTGCTCTCTTTTTTCCTCCTAATCTAGAACATTAGTTCAAACTTGTAGAGAGATTACTGAGTAATAATTCTTTAAGTTTATTGGACTTTGTTTAGCAGTGCATCTAAATAAGGCTCCTAGATAAGAACATGTAATTAGAATTTTGAGAGATTTATTGAAATTAGTCATTATGCCTTAAAGATAAAAGATTTATCCTTGACAATAACAAAACTTTCAGCTTGATAATTTTCTAAAAGCTTCAACAAGTACTTCATATGCTTTTAGTTTAAATATATTTCAATATATGCTTTAGTATGTGTTAATTTTAATCTCTTATGCATGATTTAGTATTTTCCTAGCATGCATATTAATGTTTTATTATGATTGCTAGTTTACAATGATCTTTTATATTGTTTGCTTATAAACTAACATATATGCTTTTTTGTTTAATCATCTAATTTTCAGACAACATTAATGCACTCACACACTTGTACCTCTCTTTCTATGTTTTTTTTTCAACCCCTTCCTCCCTGTTTTTTTTTTCCTCCTCTCTCGGTCAGCCTTCTTCCTCTTCCTGAATCGCCCTTCCTCACAGTTCTAACTTATTTGTAAGAATAATGTCGTTCATGGAAACACGCAAGTCTCACGTACATTACTAAACAAACCGTAGTTGAGAAGTGCAGTTTGTTGAAAAAGTTTTTTTCTTGTCTTGTAGTTTGAAAACCTTATTTGTGACAAAAAGAATGTACTTCTCAAGTGTGGTTTTCGAATTTGGTTACGCATACGAGACATGTACAATCTTAATCAATCGTGATATTTTTATAAATATTTTTTTAATAATTAAATATTTTAATCAATATGCTAAATTTTTTCAAAAAAATCGAGTACGGCAACCCTTAAGTTTGATTTCAAGTTCTATTTGAACAATAATAAGCAAATAAATTTATATATAAACTTAATCAAGCTAATCCTATTATTTCTTAAGGTATATATGGTAAAAAGTGTAAATATAAAAAAAATTTAATTATTTATATATAAATTTAGACATGGAGATTCATTAGATTGGATTGGATTGGAGGATACAAACTTTGGGATCGTATTTAAGTAAATCAGATATTTAAATAAATAAAAGGCGAGCCTAAGCAGAAACTTGTGCCTTCCGAGATGGGCTGTGATGATTGGGATGTTGACAATGGGTTAAAAAAAAAGCTAACGGATTTGGTCCATGATAAATAAAAGACTATCATGTGATGATATCGAAGTCACTCGCTCGCTTTGATGAGCATCATTATTATGTTGCAGAAAGTGGGTTAAGATTTAAAGCTATCTTCTATTAGTAGGCCTCAATAACCTCCAAAAAATCCTAATCTACCGTCTGATGTCGGCTATGGAACTTACACCTTCAATTTACTAAATTCAAAGCGTCTCGATTTTCTCATTTCTTTTTTTTTTAAAATCCACAGAATGTTGCCGGGGATGATTATGGTTACACGTGTATCAGATTTCTTAAGGGTGTTTTTTTTTTTTTAATTACTAAACAAGCACATTTTGACAAGAGATTTGAGTATAAAACATATGATAGAAAAATATTGGAAAAATAGTATATTTTCCCTTAACTGATAAAATCGCAGATGGAGGAACAGAAGACATGAAATGCCCAGATTCAGAGTTCTTCATGTATGTGTTTTGCTTCAGATGATTCCGACCGCCTTGGAGACCAAAGAGATAATTCTGATGGCTGTCAACATCCTGTTCAACCTGCGATGGAAAATGGCTTTCTTCATCTGCTCCGCCATTTGTTGCCAAGTTCATGCCAGAAAACGCGGCTACCATCTCTGAGGGCTCCCTGATAGTACCAGATGAGACACCAATGAATGAGTTTGAACTAGCATTGCCTCTCTTTTCAGATGTGCTAACTCTCCCTTGTCCAATGGGTGTAGGACATGGACTAAGGGCCCTGGCAACGTGTTGAGGATCAAGAGTCGTACTCCTAGACAAGGAGGCACCAAGAGCAGCAGCATAACTATAAAGAAGGTTGACCTATATTTTGAACAGAAGAGGAGCCATGGCCATTTGCACCCGATCGTAAAGAATCTGCAGATGATAATTATCGGCGCAAATGAGGAGTTATATTAAAACCTTCATTCAGCTAGCAGTTTTTAAAAACACGATTTCGAATGGTGGTCAGGTTAAACTATGCTATTTTTCTAAAAAAAATTTAAATTACGTATTTCATCTAAAACCTTCTTATATATAAGTGTGTCAATTAAAAAAAACTCATTTAGTAATATTCAAACCCTATTCATTACTTACTTATTACATAAAAAATTTAGATATTTATAAATATTTATGTAGGTATTCATCATCTAATTATTATCTATTATTCAATAAAAAACAAAATAGTGTGTATATATATATTATACCATTATAAATATTATATATATTTGTGTGTTTTATGTTAAAATTAAGATATGTATATATATTAGAACTATTAATTCTCTTTTGACTCTCATCTTTATAGTAATTAAGGTTGATATTGATCTGGATACGAGGTGAAAAGTTTGAACAGAAAATATTTTTTAAAAGAAGAAGAAGATTTAAGGTTGTGTTTCCTTCTGAATTAGAAAATAAAGATTAAATGTTAATAGATGAAGTGTTAAGTGATTAAGGATAAGGATATAAAAGAATGGTTGAAGTATATATAAAGTTTAAATATGTTTTATAGATGTATAAAAAAATATTTATAATAATGAGACACATAACGCTTTAACAAATATTAAATTTAAATATAATAAATAAATAATATGCAAGAAAGTTAAATGTTAATCCCATAAACCCTTATATCTACTCTATCCTCCTAGCATGGGTTTCTATTCGATCCAGCTCTTAGAAAAGGAGGTTTTTTTTATTGGGCTATTTTCGGGCCTTGCAAGAGGAAGCAACCTTTCTTTCGTTGGGCCACTGACATGAGCTGGGGATATACATCAAATGCTGGCCCATAAACATGTGAAGTTAGCATTTGATTTAGTGGGCTGGAATCTCTCACCCAGGCCTGCCTAATGAGAACCGGGCCGGATTCCGAGACCGATGAACCCTACCGCACTTTCTACCCGATCACCTCATCATTATTGTCCTTTATTGGGAAGTCTGCGGGCGTGATTGCAACAGAAGAAGACCAAGATGCAGGCTTGCTTGTACTAAGCGGGAGGAAATTGACGAGTAATCCACCAGCTTCAGGTTTTTCCCGTTACCAGAAGAGGTCTTGGTCTTTTGTCGTCAAATAAGAACTCCTTCGTGTGCCTTGCGGCAGGTCAATTTGTGACGGGCTAAAATCGGATTTTCATGATTTGGTTCCTGTTAAAGCAAAAGCAAGAATGAGATCTAGCACATGACTTGCTTCGGTCATTCTTGTTCATAACAAGTTCCGCTGTAGCAATCATTTCATTTTTGAAAAAAAGAAGAGAAAGAGATGTTGACCATCATATATGATTTGTGCTTCATTGATGCAGTGCCGTCGTTTTGAGATTTATATATACAGCATTAATTACCCCTCTCGATTCTCCCTTTTATTCATGTAAAATGATGATGCTAAATTGTGCTTTAATAAACTGTCAAAGAAAATATATACTTCTTTTCAAAAGAATCGGGATTAAGAAGGAACATGTGAAGAACTTTCGCTCATCACTACGTCCCAAAATCTATTGAAAACAAAGGACACTACTGAAAGTGAAAAGTAAAGCAATTTCAACGCACATAAACGTTAAATTTGACTTAAATTGGATGCAAGGTGGCATGAGCTGAATGGTATTTGCACGAGAGTATTATAGACCTTGTAACACCTAAGTAGAATTAATACCCGATGAGACGTTTTTGTCCATAACAAAGGAGTCTTTTTCCTGTTTAACAGGGACCCTGAGACCAACCTTGAAGTTCAATATATATATTTATTATACATGTGTTACCGGAAGTTTTAGGGGTCACGGCGAACGCGCCTGGCTGTCCGTTCGAAAACCTATTTTAGGTCCCTAAATAAATCTAGTAACCTTGGCTAACATGATCAGATGAAACACCAAATAATAATAATAATAATAAATGTTTAGAGATTGAAACAAAAAAACAATGAAATATTAGATCAATCTTAATTAACATGAGTTAACTTGTTAAGAGATATTGGCCGGAGGGTAATGATATAACCAAAATGAATTAACTCTGTCCCATTCATTTTCTCCTTCTTTTCTACCTAATTGGGTCTTTGTTGGGCTCATATGAGATAAGATTTTTCAGAAATAATTTGAAGAATTATCTAAGAATCATGGACTATAATAAAGAAATTATCAAAGAATTTATCATTGCATACGCCAGCATATGAGATAGCCTAACCGCATGGGGCTTCACCGAGTTCTATTCAAGGTTTTCTTGGATGATTTTAGAATTATTATAACGAGTTTTCTCTCCTAGTACAGCGCGTGTTATCAGTGAGTCAATGACTTGGCTCCGGCTGCCATTTTTTCGTTATCTCCCTTTTCTTTCTCTCCATTAATTTGTGAGCAACACCGATGAAAAATAACTATTGTTCCTGTTCATAGTAGGATGTACAGTTATTCTTCTATGGCAATTAGTTTTTTCTACATTTCTCTCTCCCGTGCAACACCTGAGGGGGGAAAATAAAAAAACCTACCGTTCCTGCAATCAGTTTTTTTTTTTCTATAATAAGAGCTTCTAAACTCAACCTCCAGACACGATCAGCGGATTCCAAAATTAGCTTGAAATTAGGCTCCGCCGTGCCATCTACAGTGGGCCACAAGTGCGTTATGGGTCCATAGCCCACGAACTCCAGCCCAACAGATGATCGAACAAGCATAAGATCGATGTTCGCAAAATTTGGAGAGGTCTCACACTGCATGTAATTTTGCCAAATCTTAGATATGATGATGATGATGATGATGTTCATTGATCAACGCATTTTATGGTAACATTAAGCATCTTTCGCCACCATTTTGTGTTTGGTGGAAAATATATTAATATCATGGTATGGTGATATCAATCAGGCTATGCACGCAGCTTCTTAAATCGGAGAAGGCAGCAGCGTAGGAGAACAAGCAATCAATAATCCAACTGAAACTGCGAGTAAGATTCGGTTCCTTGGCTATTTCGAAGAATTCGAAGCCATAGCTGTCAGCATCCCTATAAAGACATCCAACAAAGGAATTTCCCTTCCATTCTACCGCGCATTATTTGGGCCCCCACCATCTTGCTTTTGTCGGCTCCCCACTCTCTCCATGAACCTTCCATTTTCATTTCTGAATGTAGAGCTTTCCTTACAATCCGGCCCCTTAATATAAACTAATTTATTACACTAACAAAGAAATACAGGCGAAGCTGGTAAGTAAACAATAGATCCTTAATTCAGTACAAGGTTTGAAGATTTTGACTCCGCGACGCGTAATACCTGAGCCGTCTTAAAATATTTTCTCTCAGAAATTGTACTGTCAATTTTCAAATTGAGACCACATGACGAACCTCTACATTCTGTTCAAAACAGGCTTGAATCCAATCTGATTTTAATGGGTTCTGTTTCTGAAAGGATTGAGCTTAAGCGCTTGCAACAAGATTAATCAACATTAATACTGGGACTGCTGTGCCGTTATTATACCTATTTAAAAGGAGCTTAATGTAAATGAAGATTGAGTTCTGATCAATGGATGTGAAGATGGGACGAATTGTGCGAAAACTAAGGCTGGTTCATTATATTGCTTTATGGAGGTTGAAAATAAATAAATAAAAATGACAATTTAGAAACGCAACGTATACCAGATGGACTGGTGTGAGCTTAATTAGCTTAATTAATCTGCAAGCAAAGAATATATATATATATATATATATAGGGTGAATAGGAAGTTGCCTCCGAAAGCATGAAAAAGGTGCCAATCTGTGAGAAAGGATCTTTTGACAAAATGCAGGAGAGGATGTTAAAGTAATCGACAATCCTATCTTTTTGATAAACCAAACAGAACCCAACCTTTGTTCATGAGTGGTCCAAAAGAAAACATGCACTAAAAGGAAAACAACAGGGGAGGGTAACAAGAGATTGAATAAGAATCAAAGGACTTGTACATTATAAGGTCAAAAAGTTGAACCCACCCACAGTACATACACTCATAATTCCACCCACGATGAATAAACAAATGGACAATCCACTGTTGAACGAAGATCTGACAAAGAATTCTCACATAAGATTGAACCAGCGCTGCCAACTAAAAAAATGCGATTAATACTACTCCCTTCCCCTTCCTGTTATGCGTGTGGTGTAGTCAAAACAAATTAACGCCCCTCTCTCTTGCTTTGTGTTTTTTTTCACCCTCTTTCCATCTTCATAAAGTGAACTCGCACATAAAGCCAGCATACAAACAATCTAAAACATTCTTTCTTGCACTAAGAACAGCTGCGGACAAAGGAGGTGAACACGATCCTTCTTTCCCTTTCCCCCCCTCTCTCTCTGAAGTCATCAGTTGCTTTTCTTTCCCCTTTTCTTCTGAATTTATGGATGCTGCTTCATGGCCACGGGTGGGTAGATATATATTTGTTTTGCCAAGTATTATATAAAATCTTCTTTGTACAATTATGAGTTTCTCTGGTTTAGGGATTTTAAGGTTATATATGATCGACCAAGTTCCAGTAGTTTGTTTTGAGAGATCGAATATTATTTGTTGTTTGTCTGTTTTCTCTTTTTGTTTGTCCTTGAGATCATCTTCATGCACAGTGCAGGTCCCTTCTATTTGAATTTTCTTTATGGAAAGGTAAAGTTTAATTTCTTCTTTGAACCATGCATGAAAGCATTCAACTTTTTCTTTCTTCACTTTTTTGCTCATGTGATAACTTATAAAGGAAAGGGAAAAGGCATGATTTGCTATTATCATTTGTTCTTTTAGGGTTTTTTTTTTTCCCTCTTTAATTTCATTTCTGCTTTTCCTTCATGGAGTTAATTAATTTCCTCTTTCATGTAATTCTTCAGACAAAGAAACCTTATGCGTTTTTATTTTGTTTGATCTACTAATTGTTATCCCATCAGCCATCTCTTAATAAGGTTTCAAGATTGCATGGTTTGATTACTTCGTACAATATCGCTATGGATCTCCTTCATCATCTCAGTACTCTAGGGTTTGCAGGATATTAAACTGGCAAGACCCATGGAAGAGATGACATCAAATACATGTGGAAGGCCTGTGTTAGAGAGAAAAGCAAGGCCTCAAGAGCAGTTGAACTGTCCAAGATGTAACTCAACCAATACCAAGTTTTGTTACTATAACAACTACAGTCTCACACAACCAAGATATTTTTGCAAGACTTGCAGAAGGTACTGGACTGAAGGAGGATCTCTTAGAAACGTTCCTGTTGGAGGAGGTTCAAGAAAGAACAAGAGATCTACATCATCATCATCAGTAGCAGCATCTGCAGCTCCGTCGAAGCTCCCCGATCTCAACCCACCAAACCTCTCACACTTCTCTTCTCAGAATCCTAAGAGTGCCCATGAAGGTCAGGACCTTAATCTGGCATTCCCAGCTATGCAGGATAGTCAAGGTATATCTCATTATACTGAAGTGGCCAAAACTGAAAACAACAACCACAATCAACATAACTCTTATTATTCTCCCTATTCTTCATCTCCTATTTCAGCTCTGGAGCTACTAAGGAGTGGAATTGCTTCTAGGGGTTTGAATTCTTTTATCCCAACACCGATGCCGGATTCAAATACACTTTATTCTTCGGGTGGATTCCCTTTGCAAGAATTGAAACCAACTCTGAGTTTTTCTCTTGATGGGCTTGGAAGTAGATATGGAGTTCAAGAACATAATGGAAGGCTTTTATTTCCTTTTGGTGAACTGAAACAGCTTTCAAGCACAAATGAAGTTGATCAAAACAAGGGACAAGGGACTTCAAGTTCTGGATACTGGAACGGAATGTTTGGTGGAGGATCATGGTAAAAGAGAGAAGAAAGAGACAAGGAGCCCAAGAAACAACTATATCATTCTTTCTTTTCACTCCTTTTCACATGGTATTGGGTCACATGTTGAAAGCTGTTCATGACTAACATATATAGGACACATATGGTTTCTTTTTTTGCTTTGCTTTGTATTCCGCTCTTCACTCTTTTGAGCAGTGTAAAAATTTTGAAGCTCATTTGGTTTTTGGCTTCAAAAAGGGTTCTTACTCGTATAATGTTTTCAAGATAGAAGAAGATTTGAATATGAGTCTGGGTTTTCTCATGGCAGTAAGACTTGTATTCATAAAGTCTTCTATCAGGATTTGCACCTGCAGTATTATTGTATTGAGTGTCCAGAGTTGGTTCAGTTAAGCTTTCAATGTATGCAATGAGACTGGGATTTGGAAGAAGTTTCAAGGAAAAAAAATATTCTATCAGTTACATATCAACTTGGTTGCGAGCTAGGCTGGTTAGTGCTTCTGTGTGACCCCAACTGTCTCCAACTTTTTCCCATCTCTTTCTATGTCAAAACCAGTCTTCTTGTATGTCAGGTCTGACTTGTTATCCATTGGAGTCGACGGGATTCTTCCAACCATGAAATGCACTTCATGGAACAAGCTAGCTAACACAGAAGCCAAAGAAGAACTACTTGACATGTCCCACCTTTAGGATTAGCTTCTTACTGTCTAAATCTCTTTTGAAAGTGCAATCGTAATAAATTAAACATGGCATCTAAACAAATTGTACTTTGAAACAAATTAATTTACCTGCCCCAACTAAAAGCTTACCTAATATAATTTTCAGTCACCCACTCGATATAGCGGCTGGCCCCAAATCCATCAAACGATCATTACTGCATGTTATTTGTTGTTTTAATATTCACAGACTTGGAAAATATAACAAGCTCACCTCTCAATTTGGTCTTGAGAGGGACCCCCAAAACATTCCTCTGGGCAAGCGTGCTAAGAAATAATCCCCTCCACCTAGCTAGTGAATCCATCCATCCAAGTTTCTTCTCCATTTTGCTCTTTTTTTATGTTGTTGTGCATATCACTTGAATGTCATTTTGGAGGAAATAAAGTCTTGCCGGTCTGTTTCTTCCCGATCACAGACCCCATGCTAGGTGCTAGCTAGACGCCTCTCTTTTATCGAAGTGCCTAATCATACTCCTCCATTGATTAGAGTACTGACTGCTTAGTACTAGGACCATAAATAGGATTATCCTAAGTAATCACTACCGCAAAATTTAAAAATATGACAGAGTATTTCATCCTTGTATTCTGAAAATTTTGTCAGCATTGAGAAATGTTGAAGGAATCGATAACGGAACACCATTGTCGAAAAGTATCTCATCGGGCTTTCAATCTATCGGCCATTCAATCCTCATTTTTCAATTTCAACAAAATTACTGATAGAATATGTTGTCGGCAATTTCATCACCGTTTATATTCCTAATAAATTTTTTTACCTGTTTCTGTCAGTAAATTGCTATCCATTATGTAAGGTTTATAAAAAATTTCAGAATGTACATGAAATTTTATATGAAATACCAACAAAAACACCAATACAATTCCATCAGCATTTTTGATAATTTTTTTTTTTCTTATGATCCCAACTACAACAATTAGATAGGTTATAATAAACCACGATCATAACAAAAACACATCTCCAAAAAATGACATATATAAATTTTATAATTCATTTAAATAGAGCACAATAACGAGATAAATAAAATTTCATCCATACACAAATATTTTTAAACAAATATAGATATAAACAACATTCAAATTCTTAAAAAGGTGGAGATGAAAGTGACAAAAAAGATCATGAACCATAAGATCTAGGACAAAGAGGGAAAAGGTATACCCATAACTACATTTATTCGAGCCTAAAAAATTCTATTTTCTCATTGGAGTTTAGCTCTAATTTTTGTTCTTATATTCAACATCTTAATAGAAAGTTGTTCCTTGGCCCTTTATGAACAATCTCATCAAAGTTCTTCAATGTATAACTTGGGTTGGAATTTGGTGTGATTACAGTTAAAATAGTGTCGTCTATCCTCAATTCTCGGGTTGATACCATAGGCAAGCCATAAATTTAATTCTTATAGGATTCATTACTTGCAGCAGCCTTTAACAACATTTAAGGATCATAAGAAGAATGGGTGGAAGTATATTTGCTAAATTTCACAACCATGCTAGTGTTATATGTCTTCTACAGAACTAAAAAAAAAAGAAGCCAAATTCCTAAATTAGGTAAGGATATTTTAGATTAATGATGCAAATAAATAATATTAAACTAATAGTAATTATATAAGAAAAACTTACAATGAACACATAAGAATTAAATTTCCTCATATATTGACATCCCCCTTCTTTATATTAGTTTCCTCATATAACTTCATTATAGTCTATTCTCACTCAAGTTGTTTTTCTTGCAAGGTAAATAGTTTTTAAAAGTATCACAAATAAACACATAATTAAAACTTCAAAGGAAAAAAAAACATATAACAACAAGTTGTTACTAGGAGCTTTACATGGTTGATAAATGGAATCACTCATTTGGTGTGCTTACTCATCAAACCATGTGTTTTTTTTATTTTTATTTTATGTACAGGATCGTGAGTGTTTGTAAAACTTTATGAAGCCATAAATTTTTGATACATTTCCTAATTACTCTTTGTGACAACACCTTGGTTTATAGCTTTTACATTTATCTATGTCATTTGAGCCAGCCATTCTAATTGCTTGTTTGTGGGCATTGTACCAAAAATCACATTAATTGATTTAATTTATTTAGTTGCATTGTGAATTCCTCACACTCTCCTGAAAAGAGCCTTGTTGCTCTCGTCCTATCAAAATATTTTCTTAATTGATTTCATACATTAATTAGTTTTCAAAATTTTAAAATACTAGTAACTCAAATTAGAAATTATTTATCTAACCTTAAACTTTCTTCACCAAGTATCTATCATATACATTCATTCAGGATGGTGATGAAGTTAACTTCATTGAAACAATGGTTCTTTAAATGACCACTTCATTGTAGATGTTATGGAATGAGTAACTTTAATATTGGTACATCTAAAAATCAATTTAAGCAAGTCATTTTCATGTTATTATAAAACTTAAAATAACTCAAAACAAATAAATAATATAATGACATAAAACATTAATTATATAAACAAGTCGCCCTTTCATTTTGCTATATTTTTGCTTGAAATGGGTTCTATCAAAAAAAGGATGCATGCTCTATTGTACTTAATGGTTGAGCCTTGGTTTATAACTTTTACATTAGATCTTTTCATTATCATCACCAAGATTTACAACACAATCACTGACACTACTACTTGATGAAGCGGTAACATTTTTGTTAGACTTGGATTTGTTTCTTCTTATATACATGGTACCTAAAGAAAATAATGGACACAATTCAAAGATAAACCAAATTATAAAGCATAAAGAAATCATGCAAATTCTTGCTTTAACACATTATAATCCATACAAGATGGCCCAACATTAGCTTATTACTATAAAGTTTTTTTAGCAAGACTAATTAACAAAACCAAGCATTTCTTCTGGAACCATAAATTATTTTGATATTCTTCTTGAAAAAAACAGTAGCCCTAAATTCCTAAAATGTTCCATTCTTTGTCAATGAGAAGAACTATCATCCTTTAAAAAATTGATAATGGATATTTATCTCCTTTATATGCTCTGCTCCCCCATCATAGAAGACAAATTCTGCACAAATTAGAAAAAGACATGGGAGCTAGGTAGTTGGGTCTCGTTCATGAAGTCCTATGGAGGGGGGCAAGTAACCTTTGACCCCCACCGAATTCAACTCAATATAAAGATATGATGCATTAATTAAACAGTGGGATCAAACCCAAATTCATGATTGTTAAGAAATAAAGAATAAGGTATAATTTTTTTCAGAAACCGAAATCCTATAAAATTAACACTTACATAAACTAATACTACTAAAATCAAATCTAAGGTTATTGAACAAGAAATCAAACCAGAGACGGGAAGATGAAAGGTTTTGTCAGCACCAAATTTACAAGGAGGGGATATCAAAAAATAAAGAATAAATAGGAAGAGGAGAGAAACTTGTTGATTTTTAAAATCATCAATGAAATTTTCATTGGTAATTATATCATATACTTAGATAGATAAGCAATGTTGATGATGATGATGATGATGATGATATATATATATATATATATATATATATATATATTATTGTTTTAATTGAAAATTATCAATTTAATTTTTTTTTGTCATTTTCATCAGTAAACAACAACAAATATTTTCTATTTATATTTTAGTTTTTTTTTTAAATTTTTTCTTTGTCATTTTTATCGATAAACAACATCAAATATTTTCTAATTTTCTAATCGTGAAATTTGTTCCACCATATTTCTTTTTATCGGTCAATATCGCTCTTTGGTACTCTTGCTTCATTGATGACATGAACACATTCAAAAAACAGAAACCACGCACCCTAATTCTATTACACATCAATCTACTTTGACAAAAATGCAAATTTGGTATACTATCTTTGATTAATGTTCTATTTTAAGTACCCAACCTCCAATCAACCTATTCAAGTTGCTCACTTTAATTTTCCTAATGTTATACCCAGTTCCACGATCGAATACATTGGTGACATGGCTATCATCTCTTTCCATGCCAAAAATATTGAAATGAATTGGAAAAAGAGAAAACGAATTATTTAGTACCCAATCTTTTATTTAATTTTTATTTGAGTACCTCGACTTTTATTTTTCAATGCAGTATTCTTCATGCCTGACGTTAGAAAAGTCATGATTGTTATCCCATGCACATGTGGGTTGAGATTGGAAAAATAATGAGAAAATGAATATTTAATTAACATTGCAAAAAAAAAAAAAAATTTGAAAACAAAATAAAATGTTGATAAAATAAGAATTTACAATGGATACAAAAGACCATTTTAGTACCCCTTTAAAAGCCAAATCAACACCGATTGAAATTCACAACCACGGTAATGGTGTTTAATTCATGTTGGTGGTGCTAAAATGTTCATCCATGATGTTGGGATGTGTTAAAACAACTATCCGATTACCCATCATGATGTATTATAATTCTTAAAGATTTCAATAGAAATTAATCCTAAATATAAATTAGAGAAATTAAAAAATAAAAAAAATACATAATAAGAATTAAAAATGACATGTCATAATATGTGGCGGCACCAAAATCATTTTAAAAACCCAATAATTGTCTCAAAATAGTTAAGAATTCTAATAAAATAAAAATATCAAATAAAAAATAAAATACTATACTATGTGGAAGCACTAGAATAATAATAAAAAAA
>Ga0325401_1004126_pt1 | contig 13599 bp, 5 predicted proteins | sample PopdelMetagenome_FD_205666 | JGI IMG/M metagenome (GOLD analysis project Ga0325401, IMG submission 205666) | Populus deltoides microbial communities from Bellville, Georgia, United States - Xylem-PdKOR-R2 | ecosystem: Host-associated > Plants > Phyllosphere > Stem > Wood/Secondary xylem | place...
CCAAAAACAATAGAAATTGCTACCCAACATTTCAAGCACCAAATGACAAAATATACTACAAGAGAAGGGGTAAGAACACTGCAGGTTACTGTAGATCATGACTCATGTACATTATATTATGGATTGAAACAATAAATTTATATTATTGCCTCTCAAACCAAAAACTTTTGGCTTGGCTGGTGTGGGTAGGAGGGTCTTTTTGATTTTTTTATTTTAATGAATAGTAAAAGTGTAAAAATGCCCCTAGACCCAGAGAGAGAGCTAACGTATAGGGACAATTTCATGTTTTCCTTCTGAATGCATAGTTAATTTACTTAATTTCTCTTAAAGTAAAAAAAAAAAACCATTTGTCTTTAGTCCAAGGTCAATTTTGTCTTTTCACTGATTTTTTAGTTATTATTAAATGCGTTAAGGGGCAAGTTAGTCAAAAACATTATAATAAATATCATATATAAAAAATTTAATTATGCTTGTGAACGCATGATTTTGAACGCGTCAACACGTGATTGTTGTTCATTGTCTTCATGTAGCACGTACGACGTCGCCTAACAACCAAACAACAACATCTGATTCTTCTTGGCATCCCTTCCATTCCTATATGACGCTTGTCATTGATAGGCATCCACTTTGGCACCAACGACCCTTTTTTTTCTTTCTCCTCCTCGAATTTTGTACCTTTCCCCCTAAATTTTTGAAGCAGCTCCTTAATATTTGTTTTCTTCATATTTGGTACATGTTCTTCTGATTTCTAATTGTTTTTTCTTGTCCTTTTTGTGGATTTTTTAAATTTTTTAAAATTTATTATTTAATCCCATTTTGTCATGTGTTGTTTTTTCACTTTGATTATCATTCTTTTGATTTCTGATTTTTTTCTAACCTCTTTTGTGTAATTTTTATTGGTCTTTAATTTCATCCCCCAAAACAAATATATAGTATATTATTATTGTTTTTTAATTTGTTTTTATATTTTTGTTCTTTTGTTAAAGTTATTTTTCTTTTCAATTTCACCTTTCAATCAAAAATTTATGGTTGCTCTCTATTTTTGGTTTTGAATATTTTTGTGTGATTGATTTTTTTCTTCTTCCAATCTCATCCTTCATTATTTGAGTTGTTAAAGATTGAATTTCACGGTTTTTTCATGTTAGGTGTTTTCAATCTGATAACCTAGATCACCAGTTTGAAAAGTTAATGCCGGTCAATATATTTTTTTAACTTTTTTTTTTGGTTTCATTGTTCAATATTAATTTTTTTTATTTGGTTTTATAATTTTCTTCACTTTATTTTCTATCGAGTTATCTCAATCTCATGACCTGGATCGCGAATTTGGTAAGTTAGCTTTGGTTGACTCGTCTTTTATTACTCAAGTTACATGTCTATTATGCTATGTTGACCGAGGCCTTTTCCTCCTTTTTTTATCCAATTTCATCCTTCCATATATTTTTTTCCAAGTTGTCATGAGTGTTTTTTTTTTAATTTGTTTGTTTATGAATGTTACTTTTTTTTTATTTTATGATTAAAATAAAAACAATATATTAGACTCCATCAAGGCTATAACCTAAGTCATTGGTTTTTCTTATTTTTTTAAAAAAAACAATTACAACACCTAAACATCATTTCTTATAGAAAAAACATGGAGCTGCAGTATAGCACGGGCCCACTTCTAAAAATTACCTAATATATAAAGGACTTGGAAATGCTTATAGGCTTCAGTATGGAACAATAAAGTTTCTATTTTTTTTTAAGCCAGCCCCCCTTTCTCCATTTTCCTATTTCTTTTTCAATTTCATCGTTTTATTTTCTCAATTTCATCTCCATTCCTTTTTTTATCAGTCATCCAGATTGTCATAGGATTGACCAAGTCAACTAGATCAAGTTGAACAACTCTCACATGATTTAATTTTAAACCTGAGTTAGGCAAATAGTCAGCTTGATAGTTTTTTTGTGTCAATTTCATCTTTTTTTTTTCTCCATTTCACCTATAGACTTCTTTACCTATCAAATAGGTTGCTTTTGGACCAGTCAAGTCGACTGAGTCACGTTAGGAAAACTCCTATAAGATTTAATTTTAAACTCAGGTTAAGTAGGGAGTCAAATAAAGAGATTTCATTGTTGGCCTGCTAGGTCGAGATTTAATAACAATGTCAAATAGTTCTCTACAACCTCAATGTTTTTTGTTATGGTAAAAAAGTTCTCTAAAAAGTTGGAGTGTTTATATTGTTCACCACATTATTATTTATATGAACAATATAGTTTTTATTTTGGTTTTTTTCTATGTTTGATTAATGCTTTCATTTTTGTTTTTTTTTCCTTGCATTATTCATATTAGGTTTTTTTCTTGCACTTTTTTTTTTCCATCCCTGTATCCATCAGTAAACACCGATAGAAAAATTCTCTTGGTATATACCGAGGGAATTGCAGTGGGAAAATAAAGAATGAAAAAAAAGCCAAACAATACAATAACATATAACTTTTACAGACAACATTACTGATGAAATCATCCGTACATCCATAAATATACGGATGAAAAAAAAATTTAGTATATACTAAGGGAATTACGAAGGGTATTATAATGGGATTCAAAAAAAGTAAATCATATGGTGGCATGATATTTTTACTGACAGAATGACCGATAAAGTTACTAATGGAATAATTATGTTGGTAAGGCCTTCAATTAATTTTTTATTTATGACCTGACGATTAACCCTCCTTTTCCCCATTTCTCCTTCTTTCTTATGTATTTTTTTCTGCAACAAACAACCACTTCTTCCCCCTAATCTTAACACAATTCAACCTCCCACAACAAATTCGACCACAATAACACCCAGTTTGTCATCATTTGTGTTATGATTCAAATTTTAGAGAGGATTATCCACTTTAAGTTAGTAAATCTACCTTTTCTTTTTATTTAAACTCAATTTTAAAATATTATTTGTTTTTGCAAGTTTTTTTAGTATATGTATTTTGTTTAAGTGTTTACTTGTTTTATAGTTTTTTCTTATACAAATTTGACTTATTCATGTCCAAACTTCTACATTTTGTACTATCTTGAAAATGCAGAGTTGACTGAGTGTAGAACATTTAGGCATTCTTGTTATAAACTCATGACTGGTAGGGGAAGGACTCTTGTTGCATATAGAAAAATTAGATACTTCTCAATCACACTTAGACTGTAGAGATTATCATGTTGTCACAGGTGTATGGCGCCGCGACGATCATCCTTTCAGGTCATGGTTATCAGGGTTGGTTATGGTAGATGTGAGTGGAAAGAATAAGGAATTATTGTCTTTTATTAATAAAAAAAGAAAAAAAAGAATCGTAACCTAATATCATAGTAACTAGGAAACCTCATAGTTCGCGAGAGTTTAGGTAAGGAGACTGGTTGTGCAAGGAAAAGACATATCACCCCCAATGAACTCTACCTATGGTAAGCTGCTTTGTGGTTTGTTCTAAGTCATATTTTTATTTGTTAGTCTATCTATGGTTTGAGAAAATTTCTCCTCATTAAGGAGATCTTTATCTCATCAGGTTAGAACTTAACCAATCTAAAGCCCCTCCCCTCCCCCCCCTAAAAAAAAAAGTCTATTTAAGGTTTAAGAAAAGTCATTTTCAGTAAGAAGATTATTAGCTTATCGAGTCAAAACCTAACTATTCTAAAGGTCAAGAAAAAGAAATGTTTTTATTTGAAATTTGGGCAAATTATAATAGATAATCACAAACTTTGTTGTGATACCCATTAAATGATTTTTTGTATTCTTCAAAGTGTAATATCCTAATAAGTCAAAGCCGAAATTGGTGGTAATTTTTTTTTTTATAAGTCACTACAGTCTCGATGCTTCCCACAATAGTATTCCGAGCATTAGTAAATAGGTTCCATTCATTAACATGACACAATACTTCTATGATCGTGTAATTCATCATCTCCATATAACAATTACTTCATACACATACCCACAACATCATATTTACAATACATAACTTTACATTACATCACAATAACATATACATAAGTTGGCATTCCTATTCTAATATTGTTATCGTTACGAGTTTAAACAAAAGTGTCGATCAACAACTATACAACTAAAGGAATATTAATATTACTTTTCGTTCATATCCTTAAAGAATATAGTCCTTTCACTAGTCCTTACATATGTAATATAGCCCTTATTTGTTCATCAACTACCGAAGCTAATTATAATATTCAAGCCCGGTCATCCATCTCAGATGCCATTAACTGATGTTAATCATAATACTCATCCTAGCCATCCTTTTAGAATGCCATTAGCTAAAGCTAATCATCAAACATAATCTGGTCATCCTTTTAGGATGACATTAGATAAAGCTAATCATCAAACATAACCCGACCATTCTTCTAGGATGCCATTAGCAGAAACTAATCATAATACTCATTCAACATTCCATAATAGTTTAGTATTCACCACAACACAATACTAGATCTTTAGTAATGAATTCACTTAGAAGAATTAACGTTATGCTAGAAAGGGGTAGAAGCCATACCTGTTCCTCCCGTGGGGTGTTCTCGTCTAGTCGAAGGTCCGATCTCGGTTGCACCACCTGACACATCAAATGATCATAAATCAGCACCTTTGCATTCGGTAATGACATAATTTATCACCATGCATACTTCAAGAATACATATATTCACATTCGAGTGTTTCACATATAATACAATCACACAATGAAAATCATCATATCAAGACACTTCTTTTTATTTTAAACGTGACCATTTATGAAAATCCTAATTTTTAATTCTCAAATTTCATAGTGAATTAGATCAAACCGATGACGAAGTCGTCATAAGCATTAAATCATTTCTAATATGGAATTATGTCGTAGAAAGTCATCAGCGAAGATTGGTTCGCTGGTGGCATAGAAATCATCAGTGAAAACTGGCTCGCTATTGATAAAGAAATCATCAATGAAAATTGATTCATATGTGATATAGAAATCCTTAGTGAAAACCAATTCTCGGCTGGCGTATGGAGCTTAGAATTCGTCAGCGACAACTGGGTTGCTAGTAACATAGAATTGTCAGAGAAAACTGGTTCTCGACTGATGTATGGAATTTGAAATTCATCAGCGATAACTGGGTCTCTGGTAATATAAGATTTCAACGAACATCATCCACTGCTGACTCAGAAATCATTGACGAAATAAATCATGTTCTACATGCTTTTAACATAAAAAGAAAAGAAGCCAATAAAGGAAGGGGAGAAGGAAGGGGGTTTCCTGGTCGAGAGGGGATGTTGCTAGGCTGGTGGTCCTGTTTGTAGTCTCATGGTGGAGATCTTGGCAGTGGCAAACCGTGGTGGCGTTGTTTAGAGAAAAGAGGGTTGTTGGTTGCTGGACAATGATATAATGGGGCAAAAGGAGTGCACAACTTCACGCCCATAATATTGTTATCTATATTGGTTGGTGAACAAAAAGAAAATGTTGGTGGGACTACTAGGGAAGAAAGAAATGAAACAGTAGGGCTAGTTGTAATGGTAGGGTAAGGTTTATTTATATTTTGTTTTCGGTTCTTTCACAATGAAAATGAAGAGAGAGTGGCTTGATATTGAGCCGAGGTTTGGTTTTATATAGGTTCTTTTGTTAAAGGGATATGAAGCTCCATATAGGAACAATGGTGGTTTCTTTTTTTCTCTATATTTAAAAGAAAAAACTAGTGTAGGAGTTGGTTTTTTGTGCTCTTTTTCCCTTCCCTTTATGCTAGAGCGGCTCGTCCCTATTTATAAGGGATGAAGGAGGAGTGTTCGCTGCCATTTAGAGCTAAATCTCGACCATTGAGTCCTCTGGGATTAATCCCAACCATTGATGCCAAGCCAAAGCAAACTAGTACTCTACACCCAAGTTGTCAAAGGCTAGTCGAGTCTGTGGTTTTGGACTAGTGTTGCAGTAGCTACAAGGGGAACTAGTTAGTGGGAATCATGCTAGGAGGTAGTACTATTGTAAAGGGTGAGGGTGGTGTGTGGTTTGTCTTATTTAGAAGAGAAAACAAGTGCTAAATAGTCTTGCAAAAAGATACAAAAGCTAGCTATTTATTTTTCTTTCTTACAGGAGCTTGAAGACAATGCACAATGCCTCCTAAAACAATGTCATTTCTTATCTCTTTTTTACTAATGAATTACTAAAATGATGTCATTTTATATAAAACATGTCATTTCATTTAAATGAAACGGTGTTGCTTTGGAGTTTTAGATTCAAATTAGGTTTAAAAACTCCTCTCTCAATTTTAGTCCTTAATTTTTTATTTATTAAATCAAATCCTTAATTAAATTTTGACTTTAAGAATCAATTCAATTTTACTATTGCCAGGTTTTAAAAACAATCCCCTCATTTCAACACCTTTTCCATCTTAGTCCTTGGTTTTGGATTTATGCAAATTAATTCTAAATTGACCATTCAACTTTAAATTTTCTTCAACTTCACCCTTGTTTTCAACCAAATTTGGACCCTACATTCACATGCCTTTTGCATAATGGTTCTTGACCTTGAATTTCTTCAATTTTACCTTTGATTGACTACCGAACTTTGATTTCTTGCAATTATGTCCTTGAATTCAATCAATTAAACTTAAAAAAAAAAATTTGGTCCTCTGAAATTCTAAACTTTTCAATCAAGCCCAAATTAAGCTTTCAAACTTAATTTTTCACCAATTAAATCCCTAATAAAATTAATTTGACCCATTAAAATTTCAATTAAATCTTTGCACTTAATTAATCTTTTAATTTGACCCAAATTAACTCTTGAACTTAATTTTTATGAAATCCATCCGATAATAATTTAATTTAACCTTGTATCTGCATTGTCTTTCAACATGGGTATAATTGGGTTTCCCATTTTGTCTGAAACTCCATCTTGGTTTCTTTATGTATTTGAAACCCTTCTCATCCTAATCTTACCCATTTTTTCCAAAAAAAAAATGGTAATTTTAAGGGAAACCTAAAATTAGGTTATGACACATGGCATCAATCGTATGATGCGGTGGATGAAATAATGGTGCATCCTTTTAATGGTGAAGCTTAGAAATACTTTAATAGTGTGCATCCTCAGTTTTCAGTAGAGATGAGGAGTGTCTATCTTGGGTTATGCACAGACATATTCAATCAATTCGGGTCATTTGCTGCTCTTTATTCTTGTTGGCTGGTGATACTCACGGTTTATAATTTTCCACTAGGGATGTGTATGAGGTTCGAGTTCATGTTTTTATCTATGGTCATACCTGGTCCTAATAGTCTGGGTCGAAATATAGATGTTTGTCTTTAACAATTGATTGATGAGTTGAAGTAGTTGTGGTCATCTAGGATTTTAACTTATGATGTATTAAGAAAACATAATTTTCTGATAAAAGCAGCTTTAATGAGGACTATTAATGATTTTCTAGCTTATGGAATGGTTTCTAGTTGGAGCACGCATCAAAAACTAACATGTCCACACTATATTGAAAATAACAAGACATTCACGCTAACAAATGATGGTAAAACATAGTTTTTTTTAACTGCCACTGGTAGTTCTTACCAACGAATCACAAGTTCAGAAAGAACAAAAATGATTTTTTTTGTTTAGTTGAAAGTGATGTTGAACCGCTGTTTCTTTTGTGTAAACAATTTTATGACATAGTGTTGGAGGATGGTGACATTATGTTTGGTTTTCAATATGGTAAGCAGAAATTTTATAGTTTTGGTTTGACCTATAATTGTGTAAAGCGAAGTATTTTTTAGGAGCTTTCTTATTGAAAGACCAATCTCCTTTGCCGTAACCTTGATGTCAAGCACATAAAAAAGAACGAGTTTGAGAATATTTTCAACACGGTTATGAACGTGAATGGGAAGACAAAGGACAATATCAAGGCTAGAATTAATACAACTTTGTTTTGTCATAATAAAAATATGAAATTGGTTTATGTTGGGTCACAGGTCGCGAAGCCCAAAACCAGCTTCGCCTTAGACAAGAATTCATAGTTACTTGTCTACCAATGACTTAAAAGTCTATGTTTTCCTAATAGAAATGCATCAAACATATCAAGGTTGGTGAATTTGGAGGATTGCAGATTGTATGGAATGAAGCGTCATGACTGCCACGTGTTTATACAAACACTCATTCCTTGAAAGCATCAAACACCACTTTACACTGATAGAAATATTGACAAAGTGTATATTACATACGGGTATATCGACAAAATATGTCCATTAATATATTTCAGTGACTATATGAACTACTCCTTGACACTGATCATGATGTTCATTACATACAAGTATACTAAAGGAACATGTCTATCGGTATATTTTAAGGACTATAGAAACTATTCACCTCTCAATGTGCTGATAATTAATATTCTTTTGACTGTTCACTTTTTTCCCAACGATATCACCGACAAAATGAAAAGTCTTTAGTAATATTTGGAGGGCTTTCTAATTTTTTTTGTGCAAGTTAAAAATTTCCATTTTACTTTATAGACAGAATCACCATTGGTAATTCTGTTGGTAAAACTAAATTATAAGACCAAAATCAAAATAGATCGGGTTTCATCTTCTTCTTTCTTCTTCTGTCGTCTTCTCTCACACAGCCAAAATCAAGAATTCTCTTCTCTTCTCTCTCTCTATCCTTCTAAGCCGAAATCAAGCATTCTCTTCACTTCTCTTCTCATCGTAAGGTATGTCATCTTTCTTCATTTTTCTTCTTATTTTTCTTTTTTTTTTAGGTTTATTAACAATCTCTTTTCTTTTCTTCTTTTCTTTTCTTTTTTCTATTTTTAATTATTAGTTCAAATTAAGCATGCCATTAATGTAAGAATTTTTTCAATCCTTTTTTTGTGTTTTGTTTTTCATTATTTTTTTCATCATTATATTTGTTTAGTTTAGAGTTCTTAATAATTTTATGAATTAATAAATGTATTGAATTTTAGTTGTTATTGAAATAATTTTTGCTTTATTTTGTTGAATCTTAGTTTTTTTTTTCAAATTTGTTGTTCAATTTCAATTAAATATGTAGGATTAATTTTAATTATTATTTTATATTTATTCCATTTAGAATTTTTTTTTGTAAATTTAGGATTAAAAATATTATCACTTAGGAAAAATTGTGTTGAATTTTAGTTGTTATTGTAATAAGTTTTACATTATTTTATTGAATTTTAGTTGGTTTTTTTTGTCAATTTTTTTGTTCAATTTCAATTAAATGTGTAGGAATAATTTTAATTATTTTTTGGAATTTTTTTAAATTTAGAATAGTTTTTTGTAAATTTAGGATTGAAAATATTTTCATATAGAAAATGAAAATTTTCTTTCAAATTGAATTATACTATATTGTTAGAAGAAATTGAATAAAATCAATTGGTTTGTGGCATATATATTATGTAATTGCAAGTTTAAAAATTTTGAGTAGTCTCTCGTATAGGAGATGTGTTGTTGATTTTTTTTTTAAAATAGGAATCATCTATTTGTTTTTATCTGATAATTTGTGTAGATGCGTAGGGTCGTCTATTGCACATTGCAAGGATATGATCGTTGTTAGTTCTTCTAACAGCGATGCTGATGACCATGAGTCATTAGGTGCCGACTAAGAACAAGAACTTGAGGCACAAACATCAACTCATGATGCAAACTCGTTGAATGCAATGCCGCAACATCGAGGGGGATACCTTCACAGCATGATTTATGTACTTGTAAGTACGAGGTCTTGTGGAAAGATGACATTTCAATGTAAGTTTATTTTTCTTTCACAACGACATGTTTAATAATTTTTGAAAAAATAATTACATTTAACAATGCAATTTCAGGTTTACAAACATTGAGGCTACAAATATAATAAAATCGATCTTTAAATCGTCAATAAAAATTTCATTGTTTCAATGGAGTCAGGTTTCAAAACATCCAAAATGGAAATCATGGGTCGATACATAGTTAGTTTGGTTAGTTTCTTTAAATTGCTAAAATTTTCCTCTCATAATTTTTTACTTCAATGAAAATTTTGAATGCGAGAGAGCTGATAAAAATATTGCGATGAAGGTTTGGGAGAATCACGTTGCAATTAGGTAAGATAGAATTCAATATATTTTTTTATTCCAAATATTAAAATTTTATTTTTCATTTACTAACAGATAATAATTTGTACCATATAGGTTTGCGGGTCTCACGCGATTGTCACAGGTCGACGCGGAAAATCAGAACCGATATATTCATGGTTTCATTACCACGCACACCGATGGCTTCGTTCTATCCATTTCACATGCGAAGCAAATGGTAAGATTTTTTTTTTTATTACATCCATTCTTTTAATTAGTTTTTTTTTATATAAATATATTTAACTAATAATATTTTTATCTTGCAGGCAACGATTCTTGGATGCAAGCCAAGCTGGATGGAACTTTTTTGTTGAAATGCATGTGCGGAGTGATAACCGCCAAAAAAGGATGCGATAATTTATGGATAGACGAGTTCAACAGTTTGTGGTATGTTGGTTTCAACCATTTTTTTTCTTAAGTTATTATTTCCTTGAATTTGATGTTTTTATTTTCTTTCCAAGATACATATAACAACTGGTTAAAGGAGAGAAACATGGATGATCCTTCAACCCATTTAGATTTTGATCTGAATTTATGGTTCGAGGTAGGATCATTTGGTGGACCTGATAGGAATTAAGTGTACGGACTCTCTAACACTACAGTTGAGAACTTGCGGACAACCCGTAGTGTTTTGATTGTTTGGATGCTCATAATTGATTCAGAGCACTTAAACTCTGAAGTTCACAACAATGTTAGATCAACGAGTAAAGTCGCGGACGACCCATCTTAATGAAAAATATAAATGATTCACTGCTAATTATAAAGAACTCTATTGACTAGTAATTTTAAAAAGCCAGTATTTTCTAACCCGACCAAAATAAAATGAAATAAAAATAATAATAGATAAATAAGTAAGCAAGCATTGAGAGGGGAAAAATTAAACAAAAAAAAATTTATGATGCATTAATTTATTGAGAAAGAAAGGAAGGGGATAAATTTGGAAAAGGCTAAATAAAAAGGGGTCAATGTGCAAATTTAAAAGATAGGACTATATAAATGCCCATCTTTTCTTCAAATTTAAAAAATAGGACTATATAAATGCCCATCTTTTTTTCTTTTAGCCGATGGCTAGAAGCCATAGGAGAGGGAGATGATTTGTGTGATTTTCTAGTTGTTTTCTTGCTAATTATATAAAAACAAAAGGAGGAGAAGTGTACTTAGAGTGATTAGATCTTGGAAGTTGTTTTGAAGAAAGAATTCTAAAGCTAGGGTTTAAAAAGGGAGAAGAAGGAACTTTAATTTTTCTTGCATCCATTCCTTGAATCTTTATCCAATTGAGTTGAAGAACATGTTTAAAATGATTAATTGTTATAATATTGTGTTTTGATGAAGAAATTAAATTGCAATGATTATGTGAATTTGGGGATTTATGGTGTTAATTATTGAAATGATGTAATTTATGATTGAACAATATTAGGAAGCGTAAATTATTAATGGGTAAGTGTTTAAATTAGAAATGGAAGAAACAACCCTCCCTTTTAGTTATTGGTCTCGACAAAAGGAGAAGATTTGGGAGATTGAAAAATTTAATGCAATTGTTTAGAAATTGTGGGAATTTATGGGCTTATAAATGTTAATAAATAGAATGGTGAAGGATTTTACACAAAAATAAAAAAGAGAAAAAACAATTTCACCCTTTTTCCTTGAAGGGATTTTGGCCATGACATATAAAAAACAGAAAAAGGATTTCGACTTGGGTTTTGTTAATGTAAAAGAGTGATTTTAGACGAATCAAATGGATTGTTGGAAAATTAGGAAGTTAATTTCGATAAAGGGTTAAAAAGGAGAATTTTGTTCTTCTTAATTTAAAATGAAATGAGATTTTTTATCATTTGATTATGAATAATAAATGATATGTTGATTTTTGTGTTGATACAGAAGAGGTCCTAGGACCTGATCAGCAACAGGAGACCACTTCACGCTCACAAACACCAAGTAGGTGTTAAATACCCTATAATAAATTAATTGTTTAATTTAGAATTTTATAAGAAATTTCCTTTGATTGTAATTTAGTGTAGAAATTGCGAAATAAAAAGAATGGAAATAATGCCCTATTAAATAAATGGGCGTGCCAAAAGATTATTTCCTGGTTAATGAAAATAATACCCTATTAAATAGGCGTGTTGAAAGATTATTTCCTAGTTAATGGAAATAATGCCCTATTGAAAAAAGTACTTTGGTTGAACTATTTCTTTTCTTTCTTACCAGAACATCAGAAATAATGTGCTAATTAATGGACGACTTGAGAAAGTTTTATCCTAGTTAATGAAGAAGATATCTAGTTAAGGATTGACAAAAATAAATTTTAAATACAATTAATGTATTGACGATAAGTACTTCATTTAATGAACTAGTGCGTATATTATTATGTATGCATCATATAGTCCTTATTTTAATTGTATATTATTAATAAGTGTAAATTTTCTAGTTTTTACCAAATATTTACATGTTATATAAATTTTTGTATTAGAAGTATTGATATTATGTTACTATATCGCTTGTATGTTAAAAAATTTTAAAATGTTTAAATTATCCTTTTGTCGGGTATGTAATTAAGGACAACACCCTCACTTTAACTAGTAATATAGTTTTGTTGTATTTATATTTGAATGTTTTTGTATCTTATGCAATTAATGTTTATTGTGAATAAATTAGTTTTGAATTTTGTATATTAAATCATACAATGTTAACTATTCAAAAAAAAAAAACTATAGGGGACATGGAAATTGATGTCTTTAGTGTAGTTGTGATACTTAATTATATTGTGATGAGTTTGTGGTTATTATTTACATGTTTTGATTTTTGAGTCGATAACTTGGTATTGAAAATACAAAGAAGATTTTACTGACATTTTTAGAAAATAATTACTTGAAGAGAGACCAATCAACTCTTTTAAATAACTATTTATCTAAGCCTTGACAGTAATTGAGATGAGATCACAGATGAATGGTAAATGTGCACCCTCTAATTGACCCCACGGTCCCTACGATGACCAGTTTTCTCCTCCTCCTCCTCCATTGCTGCCTCTATTTTAAATTTATTGTATATGAATGTGCAAATGTTTAAATTTTTATTAAATATTTGATTTTTATATTATTTTAATTATTGTTCTACTTTTGTTCAATCTAGTTTTTTTTAAAATATATTTTTAAAATATTACTGACATGGTTACCGATAGAATAACTTTGTCGGTACATTCTAGATAGAGTTAGAAAAGAATTAGTGCAAATATCACTGCTACTATTAACTCACCAACAAAATTACAAATGATATTTTGTCAGTGATATGTTATATTTACCGATTGGTATACCGAAAAACAAATAAAAACACCGATGGCATTACATGCAGTTTTCCTGTTGGTGATACGTTAAATTTACCGATGGTGATACCAACGAGATGAAGATGGTAAATGTTTTTTAGGTGTGCTTTGTCTGTTTGTAAATCCATCGTTATATTTATTACCGATAAACCATATATTATCTATGAAAGTTTTCTGATGGACTGTTACCATTCGTGAG
>Ga0325401_1004128_pt1 | contig 13597 bp, 4 predicted proteins | sample PopdelMetagenome_FD_205666 | JGI IMG/M metagenome (GOLD analysis project Ga0325401, IMG submission 205666) | Populus deltoides microbial communities from Bellville, Georgia, United States - Xylem-PdKOR-R2 | ecosystem: Host-associated > Plants > Phyllosphere > Stem > Wood/Secondary xylem | place...
GATTTATATTTGAAGATTAAGTAAAATGTCTAACAACTTGTCATGATCTCTCAAATATTATAAAAATCATAACTAGTTTAACTTAACCTTTTAGTGGCTATTTTCTCAGTGTAATTATTATTCATTCATCAACAATGTTTTGATTTAAATATTATAGCATTAAGTGTGTCTATTCTGTCAAATTATGTTTGTTCTCAACACTATAGTGATTGATTCTTTGAATAAGATTTGAAACTTTTTTCAAATCTTATTTCACATTACGCAAGAATTTACAATCAATACTATTTGACAATAGATGAAATATTTTTTCTAATTCACCTAAGGTGATGAATCTTCTCTTGATTACTCAAATACCTTTAAATAGTTCTTATTATACCTAATATCTGTTTATTTGTTACCTTTGATTAGAACAACATGTAATAGGATCAAAACTTAACATTCTCAATATAAAATAATTTAGTGATCTCAAGTCTAAAGATCACTTACACAACTGTAACGTGAGCCTTTCTATAACATATATGATCTCACTCCATATGAACTCTCATGTGGGTCACTTCAGTGTCCATCTCATTTGACATGCACTTACATATTAGTTCTAGATATATCTCATACCTCTGCTTTTGAGAACAATTGCTTCTTTTTATAAAAGAAAAAACATAATATGTATCAGTCTCAACAACTCTAATTAATATCTAGTCTTAATAAAGCATTGATCAAGAATATTTTAGGAATAATCATTTCATGCAATAAAAATGTCTTAACAACTTTATAATTTCCTTTACAAAAGATTTTTATCCCAAAAACTTTATCTTTACTTTAGATTCATTAATAACATATTATATTTTTTAATAAAATATTTAATGAATATTAAATTTAAATAAGCCTCTATTAAAATCAAATATGTTTACATGAATAAAGGTAATGTCACGTGTAACCAACCGAGATTGGTTACAGGGCGTATACACTAACAATCTTTTACTTACACTAAAGTCAATCACTCATGTATCAAATACCATAGCGCTATATTTGATGATAATGCTTTTACTAGATAATAGCTTAGTAAAAGAATTTACAATATTCTCTTTAATAGGCACTCAGTTTATCTTTACATCTTTTCTTTATATGATTCTTTAAACAAATGAAATTGTCTAAGTAAATTTTTAGATCATTGATGAGACCTTGGTTCCTTTGCATGTGTAATGGGTTTATTGTTATCACAATACATGGCTAGTAGATAAACAATGCTAGGAACCACACCTAATTTAGTGATGAACTTCTTAATCTAAACAACCTTTTTTTTGTTCCGTTAAACATAAAGGTATACTCAACTTTAGCTGTAAAATTTACTTTGGTCCTTTATTTGAAACTTTTCCAACTCATTACCATTATTTAGAGTAAAACACAATCCAACTGCTTTCACCATTTTCAATATCTGATTGAAAACTAGCATCTAAATAATCATGAACTACTAGTTCATATCTTTCATAGACTAGAGAAAAATTCTTATTTTTTCTTATGTATTTAATAATATTTTTAACTATCTTTCAGTGAATCTTACCTGGAGTAGATTAGTATCTACTCGTTATGCTCAAAATATAAGACATATATGGTATTGTATATAGTATCACATATATTATAGATCTTATATCTATAGTATATGAAATCATTTTCATCTTATCTCTTTTAATTTGTGTTTCGAGCATATATCTTTTGAGAGAGTATCATATGCAAAATAGATAAGTATCATCTTTTGGATTCTTTCATGCTAAATCATTTTAGCATTTTATGTATGTAAATGGATTGGGACAATCCAAGCAACATTTTAGATCTATCTTTATAGATCTTTATTCCCATTATATAGGTTTGTTCTCTCATATCATTCATGGATAAATTCTTGGACAACCAGATCTTTACTAACTAGAGTAAAGAAACGTCATTTCTTATTAATAATATGTTGTTTACATATAATATTAGAAAAACAACTGCACTCTTACTAACCTTTTTATAAACACAAGTCTCATAAATGGATTTTTATAGCTTGCATATTTTATTGGAAAATTCCTTAGATTCAAAACTTACAAGTTGTGTCACATATACATTTTTTTTTAAAGATTCCTATTCAAAAATATAGTTTTGACATCCATTTTTCAAATGTCATAATTATGGTATGCAACTATAGTAAGAAAAATCCTTATAGCCTTTAGCATAGTTACCAGCTAGAAAGTTTCATCAAAGTTAACCTATTTGTCTTTATTTGTAACATTTGACAACTAGTTTAGCTTTGTAAGTTTGTACATTGTCATCCATGTCAATTTTTATCTTAAAGATCTACTAACATCCAATGGATTTTATCCCTTCAAGTGAATCAACTAAGATCCATACTTGATTGGCGTATATGAAATTCATTTTAGATTTTATGGTCTCCAGCCATTTCTTAGAATCAATATAAGATATTGGTTCTATGTAATTAGTAGGCTTATCAAGTATAAGCAACTTGTCGTTTTCATCTTCTATGAGAAGTTTATATCTTATTGGTGCATGACGTGTCCTACCAGATCTACGAAGTACTTATATTTCTTAAGCTTTAGGCTGAACATCCAATGTTATAGCCTTAGGCTCGAGTTCTATTTGGATGTCGGTTTGTGATTCTTGAACTTCTTCAAGTTTTATTTTTCTCTCACTACTCATTTCAAAACAAATTATTTCTTTAGAAAGTTAGCATATTTTAAGATAATTATTTTTTCTCAATGGGATGATATAAATAATATCTAATACTTTCTTTTGGATATCCTATAAACTTATATTTATCTAACTTAGCTCCTATCCTCTCTTATACAATACGCTTTATATGAACATCACATTTCAAGTCTTTATGTATGATAAGATTGGTTTTCTACCATTCCATAACTCATATGGAGTCTTATCAATAGATTTTGATGGAATTCTTTTTAAAAAGTAAGTAGTAGTTTATAAAGCATAGCCCTATAAAGAAGGTGAAAGGTTTGTTTAGCTTATAATGGACTACACCATATCCAATAAGGTGCAATTTATCATTTTAAAACTACATTATGTTGTGGTGTTGTAAGAGGTGTCTATTATGAACGAATCTCATTCTCTTTTAAATTATTTTGAAAATCTTGGTTGAAGTATTCACCATGTCGATCCAATTGAAGTATATTAATGCTTTTCTAGTTTATTTTTTTAACTTTATTTTTAAATTCTTTGAATCTTTTAAATTGAAACTTTTATCATATATATATATATATATATATATATATATATTACAATGGATAATTTATTCAAACTTTGAAAAAGCCAAAAGTAGAAATTGCCCACACATAAAGGCAAATCAAATTTTGATGATTGGTGGAATGACATGAAAAGGTTAAAGATAGGAAAATGCCTATCATGTCTAGGAGGGAAAAGTGAGGTTTTAATTGACGAAAGGCACAACTAATGCCAAAATTTGATGTTGGAGCAAGAGTAAAAAAAGAAGAAGAAATACTGAACTATAAACATGTCTTATGGCATATGTGATAAAGTTTACAGTGTCTTCAAATGAAGACATTGGTTATCCATCAAAGGAAAAGTTTGAGTTGCTTTATGGCCTCTGTTGACAAAATATTGATCTTTTAGGTGAAAATAGAATGTGTGGCATGATTATATGTCATTGTTTAAAAACAAATAGTGAAAAAAAATGAGGAAATGATGAGGCTAATGATTGTCAGTGAACTATTACCCTCTCTTCGAATTAAAACGTGAACCAATAAAAAGATGAAGGAGTATCATGAGATAAATGATGGACAATGAGCTTTAGTATTCTCTTTAAGTTTGAGATTAACAATGAAATGAATGACATGATTATATGCTAATGATTGATAAGAATGGAACTTCTTAAATCATTGATTTAATGAGAAGAAAATTCCTGTTGAAAAGAGTGGCATGATTATATGCCAATGTTTGACCTTGATTAATAACATTGAAAGTTTTTTTTATTGATGAAAAGTCTATAAAGAGGTGAGGCATTGTTTCATGCCACTGCTTGATTTTGATTAATGAAAATTCCTTAGAAAAGGTGAAACATGATTATATGTCATTGTTTGATTATGATTAGAAAATGGAGTTTCCTATCCTATTTCAGGAAACATGATTTTTTGATGAAATGTATAGCATGGTTATATGTCATTAGAAAGATAGCAAAAGAAAGAGAGCGAAGTGAATAGTTAATGGTGATCCTAAGTCTTTGAAACCCTTAAACATCTTTTGAACCTACAAATTTCCCTTTCTTTCATAACCATTAATTATAGCCTGTATTATGTACTTTTAAAAGCCCTTTTTAATCAAGTAATTGATTGGAACCAATAAACAGTACTTTCAAAACATGAAGAGTTTTTTCATAAGGGTTATCGTAACCTAATTTTTGAATTTCCAAAAACATATTAAAAAAAATGAATGAACAATAATTTGGGAATTGAGTCAAGACAACTTAAATTGAAGGTTCATGGGCTAATAAGGAGAAATTATACATTTAGAAGTCAATATGGCAAAAAATTAAGAGAATTGATAAGTTTAGGGACTTAATTAAACTTTGAATTAGTTTAATTAATGAAATCAGAAGCTTAATTGAAGAAATATCAAAGTTCAAGATCAATTTGGGTCAAAATGGCTAGAAATTGAATTCTAGGGACCAAAGTGAATAAACGTTGATATTCTAGGGGAGTTAATTTATTTTTACAGGGGTAATTATGAAAGAATTAAAAGTTGAGGAGTCAATTAAGAACTAAATTGATAAATTTGAAATCAATGACTGTTTTGTAAATGACGTTGAAGTTCAATGGTCCAATTACAATTGATCCAGGGGCAAAAAAAAGAGATTTTCAAAAACAAGGGCTTGATTGCAAGATGTCAGAACTTCAGTGATCAAATTGAAGAATGACCATTTTAGCCTAAAACGACGTCGTTTGATCTACTATCCATTCTCTTCTTCAGGAAAGCAGAGGAAATTCACCTGAGATGCCAAAAAATTGGCTTCGGCCAGACCCCCATTCCTCACCAAACACACCACAACAGACCCGTTTCAATGCCCAAGACATCCATCACCAATCGGGGTAGTTGGTTCAGTAACCCTCACCCTCATAACTCTCCTCTGATGCAAGGATAAGCATCACCAACACTCCAACAATGACAGGAATGTCGGTGTTTTGAATCCATCAAACACAGAGCAAACCCAAGTTATATATATCCTCATCCACGAGATCGTCATCCTGGGGAGATAAGGGATGAAGTTCGTGGATGAGAATTGGAGATTCACCCCTATAAAAGCTAGAGGAAAGACAGAACTAAGGGGAGGAAAAAATGGATAGAGAGAACCTAGAGGACGATACACAGAGAGGGACTAGAAACGAAAAAAATAGAGAGAGATAGAAAGAACAAAAGTAACTATAACACACATAAGAAAGGGAGAGGAGGGTCATCACAGAAGCGCCACCAGATCAGCCAAAGACCATCTCCTCACGTCTTCATCTCCAACAGCAGCTCAGCAGAACCAGAGCTTTCTAGGAAGAAATCACAGCAAAAATAAAACAGACAAATGAAAAACACAGAAAAAATTAGGGAAGAAAAGAGATAGAGAATAAAAAAACAGAGAGGCAGAGGAAAAATAGCAGAGAAAAAAGGAACCCAAAAGCATAATAACAAACTTTAGTCTTTTTCCAAAATCCCAGCAACAAACATCGTTCTTCTTCCCTCTATTTTGCAAAAACTTTTTTATTAACGTGAGTGTCCGGGTCAGCTTGCGCACATCTCAACTAATTGTAATTTTAATTAGCTATTTACTGTGCAAGCACGTGTGAATTAATTCATGCATGCTCGCTGCTACAGCGTGGTCACTGGGTTTGACCAGTGACCAGGCTGGGCTGGCTAGATCAAGACCAGCCTAGATGATTGGGCTAGATCCAATCCATAAAAAATTAGAGAAAACAAAAATTATTGAGGTCGGGCTGGACCTGGGCCTTAAGCCTAGCCAATCTAATTTTCTTTGGGTTAAGGGTGTTTTTGGCAAAACACACCCTTTTCTCCTTTCCCTTTAATTTCACTCTCCTTTATATTGTTATCTAGCCAAACATGCCTTTTTAGATATCAAAAAAGTCTGAAAAAATTCAGAGTCCTTTTTTGATTTATTTATGGGTTCCTCATACATTTTTTTTGATGACTTTACCAAGTATTTGAATTGTAGACTTATACTGTGAAATGCGAATCTAGTATGCAATACATATTTGTCTTTTTTTTCCTTTTCTCTAAAAAAATTAATAAAAATGTGTTTTTGCTTTCAATCCAAATTTCACTGATTTATTCATTGGCACAAGAGTCAAGAATACCATACTTTTTTTTGGTTACGTAATAATTACCAATGTCAAAGTTGAAAATATTCGTAGTCGAATATTCACTGGCATCAGAGTTTGAAATATTATAAGTAGACCATCAAAAATAGAATAAAATAAACCCTTAGCAATTTAAGAAAAAAAATCAACAATGCAGCTTACCTTAGGTAGGACGCTTAAGGGTTGATAATATCTTCTATTTTTGCGTAACCAATCCCATACCATAGAATCTCTATTAACCAATTAGGGTTCTTAGTGACCATAATACTAGATGATGACTTTTTAAATAAGACCTTTTTCTCCTCTAAGAACAAGATGCTAAAAATATGTTCTTATAGAGAAAATTTTAAAAGTTGTTGCAATTTCGGGTGCGACAAGGGTTGTGGCTGCATAAATTAAGCTACTAGTTATTGTTCATGCTGATAAAATGGATGCTCAAAAGAGATAATCTTTCTTGATAGAGCCTCGAGTCTTGACTCGAGGCTCTTGCTGTTGAAATCAACATAAGGTCACCTTGTCAGGTACCATCAAATAATATATCCAAAATAAGAGATTAAAATTGACACAAAGAACCATAAAGGAGCCAAACAAATCAATATTTGTTTTGAAAATACAAGATAATCAAAGGACTGCATGTAATGAATGGCGAGTGTTAGATCTTTGACTAAAATGACTTCATTTTCAAAATACTTTCAAATTGACATCTCTTTAATTTTATTATAACAGTTAGGCTTGAGTGGACATGATCTTTGAAATTTATGAGTTAATTCCAGAATAAGAAAAATACAAAATAAAACATTGACCGAGTTTGTAAAATCCTTGACAGAAATGACGTTGACACTTCTTATAAGTCATCTTTAAAAAGTTGATCAGTCGGGGGATAATACAGTGGAACCTAAAAGGCAAACCAAACAACATTCAGATCAACTGAGGGCAAAGAAACACATAATTAAATGATGATTTAGTGAAACCCATTAAAGCTATGATTAACATTTGTCGATGACAAATGCCTCTTGATGATAGGAAGAAGAACAAAAATAACTATTTCAACTGAAGGTAATGTTGCCTAAGAAATTTGTGTATTACTTAATGAACTCCAACATTAGTTAAGAGTAACACCGCAGTTGAGGTGTATCTTTATATCTGAAAGCTTGGTTTATTCTTTGAAATATGATTATGATTCCTGAAATATGTTATCATGTGGGTGGATTTTGATAAATATTGAAAGGATATGGATGTGGGGTGATAAAAGGAACATCATTTATAATGGTAATGTATTTATTTCCACGATCAAGTCTAAATGATTACAAAGCCATTTACTGTAAAGAACACCGAGCATACAAAAATGAGCCTTTACTACAAGCAATAAGATGCATGGCTAGATGACTTGACAATCATAAAGGTTGATGATAACATATATTTGGTTAAACTAGAGGCAACATCATGATTGATTTGCAATCTAAGATAAGGTCGACACAAGAAAACCTTTTGATAATTGTTAGTAGAATGCACACAACTAATCAAGGGATAATTTTTTTAAAAAATCCAAGAAGTTAGATGATTTGTTAAACTCCTTTATGATGAAGCAAACATCACCACACTTGGGGGGGTTTGGTCAAGCTTGATGAGCAATGAGAGCAGTAATCGCAGTGGACAATCCAAGAAGAGCACTTACATTCGAGTGGAGGATTGACATATGGTAAACTCAAATGAGCTGGTGAATCAGAGGATTAAGAAGGCTTTAGATGGCAAGTCAAGACACTTTATGATGATGAAGCATCGAAGAGAAGGCCTATATTTCAAACCAGGTAAGGATGCATAACCCATAAACTTTGCTTAAATGTTTTTGAATTTTTACAGGAAAATCCATAATGAAATCAGTTGAAAAATAAATAATTATAGCAAGGGATGTTGGTTTTAACCCTGCAATTAGAAAGAAAATAAAGGAAATCCTGCCATCAGGAACTTTTTAGTTCTTTGGCATTGAAAAATGTTAAAATGTTCAAATCTCATGATTGAAAGTATCATATGTCAAGCCTATAATCAAAGTGTTTTGGATTTAATCAAGATGCCTTTGGACAGTTCTAGGAAATCACCAGATTGATATTTCAGGTCAACTAAGCTGAAAACACAAATCGCTAAGATAATATGACTTTGCCAGAAAAGATTTGCATAGGAGGATAATTGTGAGAATATTGTTCTCCTAAAAAAGAAAGATTTTGGTTCTAGTTAAAGAGGATCACAAAAATAGGATCTCAGGTTAGCTAAGCTGAAGATAAAGATTGCGGTTCTGGTTAAAAAGGATAGCCAAATTGAGATCTCAAGTTAGTCGAGCTAAAGATAAAGATTTTGGTTCTGGTTAACGGGGATCGTAAAGATTGGGATCTCAGTTTAGCCAAGTTGAAAACAAAGATTTTGGTTCTGGTTAAAAGGGATAGCCAGATTTGGATCTCAGGTTAGCCGAGTTGAAGGTAAATATTGTAGTTCTAGTTAAAGGGGGTCGCCAGATTGAGATTTCAGATTAGTCGAGTTGAACACAAAGATTATGGTTCTGGTTAAAAGGGATTACCAAATTAGAATCTCAGGTTAGTCAAGCTAAAGACAAAGATTTTGGTTTTATTGAAAAGGGATTGCTAGATTTAGATCTTAGGTTGACGGAGCTAAATACCAAGATTCTAGTTCTAATTAAAAGGGATAGCCAGATTGAAATCTCAGGTTAGCTGAGCTGAAGACAAATATTATAGTTCTAATTAAAGGGGGTTGCTAGATTGAGATTTCAGATTAGCTGAGGTGAACACAAAGATTATGGTTCTGGTTAAGTGAGATTGCCAAATTAGGATCTCAGGTTAGCCAAGTTGAAGACAAAGATTGTGGTTTGGTTAAAAAGGATCGACAAATTAGAATCTCAGGTTAGCCAAGCTAAAGACAAAGATTTTGGTTTTGTTGAAAAGGGATTGCTAGATTTAGATCATAGGTTGAGCAAGCTGAAGACCAAGATTTTGGTTCTGGTTAAATGATCGCCAAATTGGGATCTCAAGTTAATCGAGTTGAAAATAAAGAGTTTGGGTTTTGGTTAAAGGAAATCTCTAGATTGATATTTCAAGTTAACCGAACTATGAAACAAAAGTTTTAGTTGAAGGGAATCGCTAAGATACAGGAGTTCAGGTCAACTGAATAAAAATCGCTAAGATGATAGAATTCATTTCCAATTAGGATAGTATTTGTCATGGCATATATATATATATATATATATATATATATATATATATATATAAAGGAGACTATAAATGTAGCTTGACGCTTAAGATTTGAAAGTAACTTGCGCAAAATTGCTTGGGTAAATTGGAAGATGAACCAGAAAAAATGATTACCTTAGAAATTACAACTCTCAACAATTAAAAAAAAAGAGATTGAGAAGAAATGAGGGATTATATTTCAAAAAGCATGGATTACATATGATTTAACCTCAACTTTGAAGAAGTGTTGGTGCAAGATTCATCAATCAAGAGGAAAGGCGGTGAAATCTGCATGGGTGATTGAAAGTCGAGAAATGGTGAAGAAATCTCATACATATGGTGTAGATAACTAAAGCCATAAAATAAGACATGTTTTAAGAGTTTACCTTGGAGGGCATTTTCTTTTGATTTTTTTTAGGAAAGTTTTGAAGGATTTTGATGAAAATCGTAGTTTGAATTCCAAAATAGACAGGTCGCTTGTGAAAATAGACCAATTTCTGAGAAGCATGAACGCTTGTTGAAGTTCTTTTTAAAATTCAAAAAGTGCAGGTCGCCCGTGAAAACAGACCAACTTTTGAATTTCCAAATGAGTAAGTCGCTTGTGAAAATAGATCATTTTCAGGGAAGTATGGATGCTTGCTGAAGTTTTTTAGAAATTTAAGGAGGGCAATTCGCCCGTGAAAATAAACTAGTTTTTAAATTTCAAAATAGACATGTTGCCTATAAAAATAGACTAATTTTAGAGAAGCATGGATGCTTATTAAAGTTCTTTTCGGAATTTGAAAAGGGTAGGTCACCAGTGAAAATATACCAGTTTTTTAATTTCAAAATGGGTAGGTCGCTTATGAAAATATGACCTATTTCAAGGAAGGATGAACACTTGCTAAAGTTCTTTTTGAAATTTGAAAAGGGCATGTCGTTTGTGAAATAGGCCAACTTTTGAATTTCAAAATGGCTAGATCGCCTATGAAAATAGACCAATTTCAGGGAAGCATGGATGCTTGTTGAAGTTCTTTTTGAATTTTAAAAAGGGAGGTTGCCTATGAAAATAAACCAGTTTTTGAATTTTAAAAGCAAAGATTTCGGATAAGTTGATCACCCAACAAGTCGGACAAACACTTTTTCTTTACATGCTCATTATGCAAAACCTTTGATGAGATTTTGGTTCATAAGTATTGTAAAAAAGGAGCATCTATTGTTATCTATTTTTTAACTTATAACAAATTAAGAAAAAAAAGAAAAAAAATACAAGAGAATACACATGAAGAAAGCTCGAAAAATTGCCCACGTTGGTGGTGAAGGACCAAAATGACAACTGGAAAAGTAGAAGGATCAAAATGTACAAGATTGGTAAAATTAGTGACCCAATTCTAATTGACAAAAGACCTATTTGGTGAAAATATTTTTATTTGGGGTAAAGAAATATAATTTTGAATGAGTAAGGACTTAATGAGGATTTTAGAAGGCTTAATCAATTTTACTAAGGACTTGATTGGAAGGAAAATCAATTTTTTGGAATCAATTTGGGTGTTAATTAGAAGAAATTGAAGTTTAGGGATTGAAACTAGACTTTGGAAAGTTTGATTGATCAAATCAAGGGCTTAATTGTGAAAAAAATTAAAGTTTGATAGCCAATTAGGGATTTGTTCAAAGAAATTCAAAACCAACGACCAAATCGTAAAAGGCGCGGGACTTCGAGGGCTGAAATTGACCAAATTAGGGGTCAGATTGAATAAAATTAAAAGTTTTATGGCCAATTAAGGGTTCAAATGCAAAAATAAAAAAAACAAGGACCAAGATGAAAATGGTGCTAAACTATAGGGTAGATGATTGAGTTTGACAGAGTTGAAATTACATGAAATTAAGAGTTTAAGAGGCAATTACAGGTGCAATTAAAAGTAATTTGAAGAACATGGACTAAAATGAAATTTGCTAGATCCCAAATTTAAAATCCTAATTTCTAGGGATTTAATATAGATGACGCGTCGTTCACCTACCGTTCATCTCCTTCCTTAGTAGTTTTGGATGATCGGGTTGACATTTTCCAAGAGCTACTTATGGAGTTCTAGGCGCTTGTTGGCACCATGAAAATGGAAGAAGTTTCCATGAAATTGGATGTTTACATCCCAGTTCTTCCATATAAGCCTCCAACATCTTATCCCTGATTAGCCATCACTACAATTTTAGATTCTAGGCCGATCGAGTTGGTATCATTAGATAAATAAATGTGAAGCTACAGACCTCTAAATTAAACAAGGTTGGATACAAACAAAATATATACACCTCATCCACCAACTTTAGGTGGTTTTCGATGATGTTTACATCGGAGTTGCTAGGTGATTTGACATTTTTTTCAAGGAAATAATTTTAAATAATTGAATGTTGATTTTATCACATTTAATGAGATAATTGAGTGATTAACAAAACATTAATAGCTTGATGTTATTATGTCACTTACTAAAGAATTTAATTTAAAAAATTAAACATCTCTTGAAAGAATTTATGGCTGTAAATTTTATAGTACGGACTATGTGAATACATGAACCAAGTATTTATAAGCTTAATACATAAAATTTCATCAAAACTTTCAACGTATGAAGACTATACAATGCAGCTTACCTCATGAAAGGTGCACTAGGGGTGCTAATATTTTTCCTAGTCATAACTAATCCTTTATCCTAGAATTTTTTATAAAATCAGCACACTCGAATCTTCTAATAACCCTAAACCAAACAATTAGGTAATAATTACTTAACCTCAAACACTACTAGTCCATAGACAACACTAATAATTTAGTAATTTCAAGTTTAGTAATCTTGTACACAACACTTGCCCAAGCGTGATGAGTAAGAGACACGAATGTCGGTGCATGAATTAATCTTCTTACTGCACGCATCATTGAATATGTCATGCCGATACAAATGACGTTCATGTAGAAATTGACCATAAAACTAGGTTTGAAAGGTCTTACATGACTGCGAAATGTTGGTATTAATAAACCATAGATATAACATCGCTGCATAAATTAATCTTCCCCTCTGTACCTAGCTCTCATCTCAAAATTCCTTGCGGAGTTCTCTACCACTAGCTTATCCATGACAAATATCTCCTCTTTTTGCCTTGTTTTTTTCACTTTACATACCATCTTGAACCCGATATCTGCTTTGAAAAGTTGCGAGTTCCCAGCTATCTTTAACTTTGGTGACTCAAATTCGGATACAGGAGGATTCGTTGCTTCCTTCCCTCCTCTTAATTCTCCCTATGGAGAAACTTACTTTCAAATGCCGGCGGGGAGGTTCTCCGATGGAAGGCTGATTATAGATTTCGTCGGTAAGTTTCGAACCTTTAGTTCCAGCTTAGAATAAATTAGTATCATTGCCTAATTTATTAGTGGCCACATGAATAGACATTGACAAATCTTGTGAGATGATAGAACCGACTCTGACAAATAGATAGGTCTCTGAATAAGACATAGCAAGCGATCAGCCTCTCTTCTAAGAAACCCTTCACATCTATAAAGGACAAGGAGGTGTGACGAGCTTTTTTTTTCTTTTAAATTTTGAATTTTTTATTATTATTAAAAATTATTTTTTTTATTTTAATATTAAAAATAAAAAAATATTATTTTAATATATTTTAAATAAAAAATATTTTATATTAGAACTATCATAATTCCAAACAATATGATAACTTAGCAACACCGGTATAATATAACATGTGTTGTTTGTTGATATGTATTGAAGACTTTGGTGGAGTTTAGTTGACTGGTAATTATTATTATTATTATTATTATTATTTTGAGAATTTAATTATTTAAATTTATGAGAATTCTCTGTACCAAGTACACAATTCACATTAATTTACATGACATTTAATACGAAAAAATTGCTTATAAATTATTTTTCTTTCTGATATAGTGCTAATTAAGTACACAATTCTCTGTACCAAGTACACAATTCACATTATTTTGAGTAATATTCA
>Ga0325401_1004130_pt1 | contig 13592 bp, 11 predicted proteins | sample PopdelMetagenome_FD_205666 | JGI IMG/M metagenome (GOLD analysis project Ga0325401, IMG submission 205666) | Populus deltoides microbial communities from Bellville, Georgia, United States - Xylem-PdKOR-R2 | ecosystem: Host-associated > Plants > Phyllosphere > Stem > Wood/Secondary xylem | place...
GTCGGACTATCGTGTACAGCGCCAACGTCGACCACACCGATCGTCGGCACCTCTGGCGCCGTTCGCTGTCCGGCGGGTCGCCGCAACGGCTGACCGATGGCGATGGCATCGAATCACGGCCGGTGTACGCGGGCAACGTGTTGGGAGCGATCGTTGCAGATGCGCGACACCCCAGCCGCCCGGCACGGATTGCGGCGGGCGGCAGCCTCGACGTCATGGGGGCGGAAGAGGAGAGCTTCGCGGCCGCGCGCGACTTCGTAGTACCGCAGCCGGTTACCTTCCGGGCAGCAGACGGAGTGGTCGTTCATGCGCAACTCTTCCTGGCGCGCGGCGCGGCACAGGGGGTACGGCGGCCCGCAGTGATCTTCGCGCATGGCGGCCCGCGGCGACAGATGCTGCTCGGTTTTCACCAGTACCGCTATTACTCGAACAGTTACATCATGAACCAGCATCTGGCGGCGCGGGGATATCACGTGCTGTCGGTCAATTATCGCGGCGGCACCGGCTATGGCCGTGCGTTCCGCGAGGCGCCGGGCACCGGCCGCGACGGTGCCAGCGAGTACCGCGACATCGAGGCGGCGGCGGGGTGGATGGCGGGTTGCTCCTCGGTGGACCCGCATCGGATCGGCATGTGGGGTGGCAGCTGGGGTGGCTATCTCACCGCGTTGGCGCTTGCTCGCGACAGCGGACGCTTCGCGGCGGGCGTCGATCTGCACGGCGTGCACACGCTGCTGCGCGATCCGCCCGCCTCGCTGTCGCCTGCGGCGCAGCAGCAGGCGCGCGAACGGATGTGGCAGGCATCGCCGCTCGCCAGCATCGACCGCTGGCGCTCGCCCGTGCTGCTGATCGCGGGTGACGACGACCGAAACGTCGACTTCTCCCAGTCCGTGTTGCTGGCTCGCGAGCTTGCGGCGCGGGGCGTGCCGCACGACAGCCTCGTCTTCGCCAACGAGCGCCACGACTTCCTGCGCCATGTCAGCTGGCTGCGCGCATACGTGGCGAGTGCAGTCTTCCTAGATCGCCATCTGGCCGGCAGTCGGTGAGCCGGTGGTTGCCGCGTCTGGTCGCCGCTTTGACACTGGTGGTCGTTCCGTGCGCTTCGCCCGCTCGGTCGAATGCCTCCGTTCATGCTGGAACCGCCGATACGCTACCGATCCGCGGCGTGCGGGTGTTCGACGGGATTACCGCGACGGCAATGCCCGCTCCGCCCGCGTCCGCACCGACGTGATCCAGACCGCAGCGATCGCCCATGCGCGCCGGCGGCACCGCCCACATCCCCACGCTGGTAGTCTATGAGCCGCAGCAGGACCGCCGATCTACCCCAGCGGAGTGGGCAGTGCTGAGCCCGCCCGATCAGGCGCGCATGGCGCGGCCGGTAGCAGCGATTCCGGAAAAGGAGGCGCGCCGGTGGGCGATCATGCAGGCCAACGTCCGCGCCCCCAAATCAGCTGGCATCCCGCTCGGCGTGGGCACCGACCCCAGGATCGGCGGCGTGTACCACGGCAGTTCGACAGTCTGCGAGAGAGGAGCAGCTGGACGCCGCGGCTCGGGACGTGGCGGTGCTGCGCGAATTCGGCGTGGAACATCGCCTGCTTGATCGTAGAGGTGCAATCGAGCACGAACCGGGGCTCGCTCATGCGGCATCGGCGGTTGCGGGCGCGCTGTTGTTGCCGGGCGACGAGACGGGCGATGCGCACCGCTTCACCGCCTCGCCCACCACAATGGCGCAAGCAGCGGGGGTGGCGATGCTGTTCGATACGGCATCCGCGTCGGCGGGACGGCCGAACTGGCAGGCTTAAGCCTGACGTTGCGCGCGAAGCGGACGCAGACACTCAGGCTCAGTTTGGGTAATCTTTTTCCGCAGGCAGGCAATGTGGCCGAGGCGCGCTACTGGACGGGATTGCGGCCCGCCACGCCTGACGGCCCGCCGATCGTCGGCGCGACGGAGCAGGCGAATCTGTGGATCAACAATGGCCATGGCACACTGGGGTGGACGATGGCGGGTGGATCGGGCCGCCTGATTGCCGATCCCATCATCGGGCGGGAGCCGGGAATTGCCTGGGCATGTGTGTCGATGCATCGCTACACCGGCGCCGCGCCGGATCAGGAACGTGGTGGGGCACGGTGACGGCCGCGATCCAGCCCACTCTCCCACCCTGCCACCGTGGTAGTCACCGCCAGGTTCGCACTGACGCTCGGCACCGTCCGGGTCATGTCCAACAGCCGGTCGAACGGCAGAACGAAACCGACCACCAGCGCGGTCTGCTCCGGCGCGACGCCGACCGCCGACAGAACGGCCGACAGCATGAACAGGCTGGCTGACGGCACCGGTGCGGTGCCGAACGCCGCCAACGCGCCGGTCATCAGCACCATGGCGTAGATGCCGGGCGTCATCACGACGCCGAATGCCTGCAGGCTGAAAATGCTGAGCAGGCCCACGAACATAGCGGTACCGTCCTTGCCGATGCTGGCCCCCAGCGGCAGCACGGTAGAGTAGATCGGCCGCGCCACGCCGAGGTTCTCGTCCGCGACCCGCATGGCGACGGGCAGCGTGGCCGAGCTGGACGCGGTGGAGAAAGCGACCACCAGCGCATCGACGATGCCGGTGAAGAAGCCCCTCACCGGCACGCGCGCGACCAGGCGCAACAGCGCCACATGCACCACCGCCATCTGCAGGATCGAACCAAGCAGCACGGCCAGCGCCAGCCAGCCGACGTTGACGAACACCGCCGCCCCATTCTGCGCCACGGCGTTGGCAATCAGCGCGAAGACGCCAAAGGGCGTCGCCTCCATCACCAGCTGCACAATGCGCAGCAGCACGGACGACAAGGACTGGAGAAGCGTCGCGACGGCGCGCCCTGCCTCACCTGACAGGATGGTGCCGACGCCCAGCACGACCGCCACGAAGATCAGGGCGAGCATGTCGCCGCGTGCCAGTGCATCGACGATGTTGGTGGGCACGATCCCGACCAGCTGGTCGTAGGTGGACACCGCCTCCCCCAGCGCGTGCGGTGCGGCAGTGCCGAGCGGTGCACCGACGCCCGGGCGCACGATGCCGGCCACCAGCATCCCGACGCTAACGGCCGCCGCCGTGGTGAGGGCGAACAGGCCGACCGTGCGGCCGCCGAGCCGTCCGAGGCGGCGCGGATCGGCAAGCGAGGTGATGCCGGCGGCGATAGTGATGAGCACAATCGGCGCCACCAACATCCGGATCATGCGCACGAACACGTCGCCCAAGAAGGCGACCGCCGGGGTTGCAGAAGGCCAGATCAGTGCGAACACGATGCCGAGCGCCAGCGCGCCCAGCACCCGTTTCCACAAAGCGACGGCGAACCAACCGCGCAGCATCAGCGACAACGGCCGGCCGGCGGCACCTGGCGCAACGCGCGGCCCGCAGCGATGCCGGTGGCACGCCCGTTCGCCACGGCAAGCCGGCCGTTGACCACCACCGTGTTGACGCCGCGCGCCAGCCGTTCGGGGCCCTGGTAGGTCGCGGCGGGCGCGTAGCGGGCGGGATCGAACATGACGTCGACGGCGAACGCGTCGGTTCGCAGATGGCCGCGCCTGGTGAGCGCAAAGGTGTCGGCGGTCAGGGCGGTGCTCCGATGGATGAACTCGGCGAGCGAGAGCACCCGCTGCGCATTGCTCGAGACGGACCAGGGATAATGGTCGGGCGTCACTGTCTGCCCGCGTGCGCGGGCGGCCTCCACCATTGCGATGATCGCCGGTGCGCTGCCCTGAACGTCGCGTCCCAATGCCCTGACGTGGGAAAGATGCACCGGCAGGCTGGCCTGCTGCCCCACCGCGATTGCCTCCGCCACCGCCGCCTTCAACTCGACCGTGTAGGAAGCGTTATCGCCAATGTGGCTGTCGTCGATGCCGCCGCCGCTTCCCGCCTCGCGAGCCAGGGTGACGACTTTACTGGTTTCGGCGAAGCTCCGGGGAGCGTAGAACAGTTCAGGGGTAAGCCCCATCGCATTCGCGCACATCGCCGCGGCCACCAGCGCCCGCTCGCAGTCGAGTTCAGCCGGCGTTGGTGCCCGGTCGCTGGTGCCGATCACCTGCTCCCGCACCGAGCCGAGGCCCACATAGCTGGTATAGTTAGTGCCCACCGGCCTGACGGTCGCGCGGCCGTCATTGGCAGTAAAGGCCGTGGTCACACCCGGCACCAGGAACGGCAGCACCAGCCTAATGCGGGCGCTGCCGCTCTCCAGGCGGTGGGTATGCGGGTCGATGAAGCCGGGCGAGGCGATCATGGTACGGGTCTCTACGGTTCGGGCGGCGGTGACGATCGCGTGCGGGCCGACGTAGATGCGGTCGCCCACCACGGCGACATCGCCGACGAAGGGATCTCCGTTGCCGGTGAACACGGTACCACCACGGATCAGCAGGTCGACGCGCTCCGGTACAGGGGCCGTGCCGAGGAGCATTATCGGCAGCAAGGTCGCCGTTAGTGTACGGGTCCGGGCCACGCCGCCCGATCGCCCCGCTTCCACCCCGCGGGTACGATGACGGTCAAAGAAGGACGGGAAGCGCAGCTTCATGGGGAACAAGCTATGCGACTCCGCTGGAATAGGGGATAGTCGAAGCAGTCGTTTCCCATGCCGCGGGGTTATGAGGCGGCGATGACGTGCGCGAATACCTTGAGAAAATTCGTTTCGAGGACGCTGGGTGGCCGGCTTTCCAGGAACATCGCCTTGACGTCGAAGACGATAGGCGGGCTGAGCGGACGCGCATGTAGCTCCGGTCCAAGCGCCGCCGCCGCCGTGAAGCTGTCGACCACGCTGACGCCGACGCCCGCGCGTACCAGAGCCGAGGCGATGTAGAAGGTGCGGGCATGCACCACCTCGTCGAACTGGATGCCGAGCCGTTCCGCTTCGCGCGAGAACAGCGTCCCTGTCGGCCCGCTCTGAGCCAGGCTGATGAACGGATGTCCCCGCAACATTTCCAGCGGCACGCGCGCTGGCTGCTCTGGCAGATCGTCGCCCCGGTGCAGCACCATCAGCTCCGCTTCGCCCATCCAGCGGTGCCCCACCGGCGCCGCGTCCGGCACCGCATAGGCGAGCGCGATGTCGGTTTCGCGCTCATATAATTTGCTTACGAGATCGTCGTGATGAACGGTCTGGAGATCGAACGTCGCCGCCGGATGCGTCCGCAGGAAGCGCGCCACCGCCGCCGGCAGTGCACCGAGTGCGATCGAGGGCAGCGCCGAGATGCGCAGCCTGCCCTGCGTCCCGCGCTTCAGGTTGCGACCGGCCTGGCGCAGCGCCTGCACCCGCCCCTGGATCTCGCGTACCTCCTCGAACAGGGTGTGCGCGTCCTGGGTCGGCACCAGCCGACCCTTGCCGCGCTCGAAAAGGGGAAATCCGAGCAGCGATTCGGCATGCCGCAGCGTCTTGGACACGGACGGCTGGGAGATGTGGAGCGCCCGGGCGGCGGCGCTGACCGAACCGTTCACGTACACGGCGTGGAAAATCTCGATGTGGCGAAGGTTCATACCGCGATTTTATCCTCCGATGCCCGGTAGGTGTCATCACCCTTGACGCGCCGACCAGGGCGAAACCATGCTGCCCTAGCACCAGTAAGCCACCGACCGGCCGATGTCGTCGACCGGGTATAGCCGTGAGCTATGACACAGGCGTAGGCTGCTATCTCGCGGGCAAAGCGCGATCTGATACGCACTTGTTCCTGCGACCTATGGAAAGGGACCGGACGGTGATCGCTGCCCCGTATCTGCTGTATATCGGAAGCAAGTCGAACGAGTTCGATATCAAGACCTCGCGCGGGCTTGCGGTGTTTCGGCCGGACGCCTGCGTCGGCGAGTTCCGTCACGACGAATCGCCGCTTACCTTGGGTCTGCCGCGCATGACCATGGAACAGGCGGTCGCCGCCGGGGCGAAGACGCTGATGCTCGGGATCGCCAACGCCGGCGGCAACCTGGGCGAGGAGACGGTCGACGACGCTGTCCTTGCGCTCGAAGCGGGGCTGGACGTGGCGTCCGGCCTGCACCAGCGGCTGCGTGACGAGCCGCGGCTGGCAGGGGCGGCGCAGGAGCACGGACGGACGCTGCACGACGTACGCGATCCACGCTCCGATCTGCCGGTCGGCGACGGCAAGCGGCGGGCGGGCAAGCGGCTGCTCACGGTCGGCAGCGACTGTTCCGTCGGGAAGATGTACACCACGCTACGCCTGACCGATGGACTGCGCGCGCGCGGGGTCGACGCCACGTTCCGCGCCACCGGCCAGACCGGCATCCTCATCGCCGGGCAGGGGGTCCCGCTCGACGCGGTGGTTGCCGACTTTATCGCCGGCGCGATCGAGCAATTGGCGCCGGCTCGCGAGGATGGCGGCTGGGATCTGATCGAGGGACAGGGGTCGCTGTTCCATCCGGCCTTTGCCGGTGTGTCGACGGGGCTGCTCCACGGCGCCCAACCCGCCGCACTGGTGCTGTGCCATGATCCGTCGCGTCCGCACATGCGCGGTCTGCCTCATTATTCGATGCCCGACCTGCGCGCCTGTCTGGAGGCCAACCTTCGCGCGGCGGCTCTGACCAGCCCCGAGGTGCGCGCGGCCGGCGTGTCGATGAACCTGTCCAGGATCGACAAGAACGCCGCCGCCCGGTTGTGTGCGGAAACGGAGGATGCGCTGGGGCTGCCCTGCCTGGACCCGATGACGATGCCGCTCGACCCGATCCTCGACCGGGTGATCGCATGCGGCAACTGACCGCAGCCGCCGAGGCGTTCCCGCTGGCCCGGCCGTTCCGTATCTCGCGCGGGGTCAAGACGCTGGCCGAGGTGGTGACCGTCACCATCGCGGAGGACGGGTTCGTCGGCCGCGGGGAGGGCGTGCCCTATCCGCGATACGGGGAGAGCGTCGGCTCTGCGCTGGCAGCCATTGCGGCTGTTCAGAGCGCGATAAACGCCGGCGCCGACCGGGTCGAACTGCAAGCATTGATGCCCGCGGGTGCGGCACGCAACGCGGTCGATTGCGCGCTGTGGGACTTGGAGGCGAAGCGTTCCGGTTGCTCCGTCGCCGCGATGCTGGGTACGGCTGCCGGGCCGAACATGCCGACGGCGATGACGATCGGTATCGACACGCCCACGGCGATGGCCGCTGCCGCGCGCGACCTGCGCGCGGTACCGCTCCTGAAGGTCAAGGTGAACCGCGACGACGTCGAGGCACGGCTGCGGGCGGTGCGCGACGTCGCGACCGGTCCGCGCCTGATCGTCGATCCAAACGAAAGCTGGACCATCGCCGATGTGGAGCGGCTGATGCCGTTGCTGGTGGACCTGCGCGTCGACCTGCTGGAACAGCCGTGCCCCGTCGACGACGACGACGGCCTTGTCGGCCTTTCGCCCCCGGTGCCCGTCGCGGCGGACGAGGCGATGCACACGCGCGGGGATCTGGACAGGCTGCAGGGACGCTACCAGGTCGTCAACCTGAAGCTGGACAAGACGGGCGGACTTACCGAAGCGCTGGCGCTGGCCGATGCGGCACAGGCGCGCGGATTCGGCCTGATGATGGGGTGTATGATCTCCACTTCGCTGTCGATCGCGCCGGCGTGGCATATCGCCGCACGCAGTGCCTTTACCGACCTTGACGGGCCGCTCTGGCTGGCGCGTGATCGGGACGGCGGGTTCGTCGGGGACGGCGGTACGCTGCGCCCCGTCGAACCCGGCTTCTGGGGCGGGGTTTGAGGTACGACGTCTGGCGAGAGGAGGCAGGATGCGACGGTGGCATGCGGTAATCGCGGCGGCGCTGATGTCGGCAGGGCATGTCGCCGGCGCGAGCGGCGTAGTGCGGCAGGCCGGCATCGTCGTCGGCATCCTGCCGCCCGGCCCGCTCAACGCCATCACCGACGTACCGGGCGTGCGGGTGGGACAGGTCACGATCGAGCGCGGCAAGGACGTGCATACCGGCGTCACGGCCGTCCTGCCGCATGGCGGCAACCTGTTCCGGCAGAAGGTGCCCGCGGGAGTCGTCGTCGCGAACGGCTTTGGCAAGTTCGCGGGTTCCACCCAGGTCGAGGAATTGGGCGAGATCGAGACGCCGATCCTGCTCACCAACACGCTGTCGGTGGCCGAGGCGATGGCGGCCTCGGTAGAATGGACGCTGGCACAGCCCGGCAATGAGGATGTGCGATCGGTCAACGCCGTGGTGGGGGAAACCAATGACGGCGTGCTGAACGACATCCGCGGCCGTCACGTTCGTGTCGCCGATGCCCGTCGGGCCATCGAAAGCGCCGTGGCAGGGCCGGTGGCGGAAGGAAACGTCGGCGCCGGCACCGGCACGGTGGCCTTCGGCTGGAAGGGCGGGATCGGTTCCGCCTCGCGCCGCCTGCCCGAAACGCTTGGCGGCTGGACGGTTGGGGTGCTGGTGCAGGCGAACTATGGCGGCGTGCTGACGGTGGGCGGCGTGCCGGTCGGCACCGCGCTCGGCCAGTATGATTTCCGTCGCGAGGTGGAGGAGCGCCGCGCCGACGGCTCGGTGATCGTGGTGGTCGCCACCGATGCGCCCCTGTCCGATCGCAACCTGCGCCGGCTGGCGGCGCGCGCATTCGCCGGCATCGCCCGTACCGGTTCCTCCTTCTCCAACGGGTCGGGTGATTACGCGATGGCCTTTTCCACCGCCGCGAACGTCCGGCGCGATGCCGCTTCGGCGGTTGCCGCGAACGGACTAGTACCGCATGTCGCGGATCTTCCCAATGGTCGGATGAGCTCGCTATTCCAGGCAGTCGCCGAGGGAACAGAGGAAGCGGTGCTGGCAGCCTTGTTCTCCGCCCGCACCATCGTCGGGCATCGCGGGACGGTGCAGGCGCTGCCGCTCGATCGCGTCGTGCCGCTGGTTCGGCGGGTGCAGCGCTAGATGGGGAAATCACCGCGAGCCATCTGCCGAGTTGCCAGGCCGTTGGCGGCAGCGGCAGCTTTGCTTACGGGTGCGAGCGAGGCAGCGGCAGCGCCGCCGGACGCCGCGACTTGGGCCCGCGTCACCTTTACGGCTCGCGGTGTGAAATCGGCAGATGCCGTGGGCTTCGCGGATCGCGGCACCGGTCGGCCGCTGACCATCGATGACCCCGTTCGGGTCGCCTCCATCAGCAAGCTGGTCACCGCCATCGGCGTGATGCGGCTGGTAGAGGCGAAGCGCCTCGATCTCGACGCCGATGTCTCCGACTTACTCGGCTGGCGCCTTCGCAACCCGAACTTCCCGGAGCGACCCGTCACGCTGCGGCTGTTGATGTCGCACCGATCGTCTTTGCGGGACGGGATTGATTACGTCCTCCCCCTAGACGCCGATCTGCGCCACGCGCTCGCTGATCCGGCGGCCTGGCAGCAGGATCGCGCGCCGGGCACCTTCTTTACCTACGCCAACATCAACTACCCGGTCATCGCCGCCGTGATGGAGCGCGCCACGGGGGAGCGGTTCGACATTCTCCTGCGTCGGCTGGTGCTCGCACCGTTGAAACTCGACGCGTGCTTCAACTGGGCGACCTGTCGACCCGGCACGATCGCACGGGCGGTGGTGCTCTACCGCGGTGATCGGGCGGTGCTGGATGATCTGGGCGGCCGCGCTCCGGCCTGTCCGGTCACGCGCAGTTCCGATGGCGGTTGCGATCTTTCGCGTTGGCGGCCAGGTGCGAACGGCGCAAGCTTTTCTCCGCAGGGAGGCTTGCGCATCTCCCTTCGTGATCTTGCGACCATCGGCCGTCTGCTGCTCGGGAAGGGCAAGGTCGATGGGGTGCGCCTGCTCTCGCGCCGGTCGATCCGGACGCTGATCGGGCCGGAGTGGCGTTTCGACGGGTCTAACGGAGTCACCGGCGAAACGGATGTGACCGGGCGCGGTTTCCTCTGTACCTACGGCCTCGGCATTACCACGCTCGCCAGCCCGATGGCGGGCTGCGCCGATGATCCATTCGGTGACGGGCGGGCACGCGTCGGCCATGCCGGCAGTGCCTATGGTCTCAAATCGGGGTTATGGGTCGATCGGCGTGCAGGCACCGGCGTTGCCTACTTCGCCATCGGCGTCGCCGACGACGCACCGCTGGGCCGGTCTGCATTCGCGAAGGCGGAAGAAGGGTTGGCGGCAGGCCTGTAATCTCGTGTACATCTCTGGATGTAGCAGCCTGCCATTTCGTTTAAGCTTTGATGTAAATAGCATTCATCACGACGACGGTAATGTTATTAGAGGGTTGTGGTTCGGTGAAAACCGGAACGGCCGCTTTAGAGCGATTGCTTGAGGTAAGCGGACGTTCTTTGGCGCAGTTGAAGCGGCAGCTACGGAGTTCTGTTTCACCCGTCGGCGACAGTCCGTGGGATCTCCACAACACGCCGTTCGTGTATTGCACTCAACCGGATCGCCGGGCTGCGTGGCTTGCGCATGTATCACGGCGTCTTCCGATCCTGTTACCTTGCTCGCTCCAAACGAAAGTTCGGTCCTTCCTCGCGGGCCTGTAGCTACTCAAAGCGACTTTCCCGGTCGCGATTGCGCTCGTCGCGGGAGGCGATGTTCGCTTTGAGCACCTTGGCGGCGGCACGGGCTTAGTTCCTGACGCGCACGTCCGCGTGACCCTTCAGAGCCGCCATGAGAGGGCGGCGTCTGGCGAGGCGCGACGACCACAGACCCGAACCGCCGTCGCTGTAGAAGCGATGCTCCAGAGCTCCGAGGACAGGCTCCATAGGGGATTCAAGAGCGCTTCCACCTGCTGCCGACCATGGTGATGGCACAGATGAACGAATGGCCGAAAACGAAAGGGACAGTCGGCAGCGTGAGTGGCCGCAACCGGGTCGTCGAAGCGCTGATTGGCCGGACACACCGAGCAGGCACGACGTCTGGGCTCGACGACGGTCGTCGTCGAGCCCAGACGATCATGTGGCGCGGTTCAGAGCGTACCCTCCGTCAGCAGTTTGCGGGTGCGCTTCAACGTGGAAAGGAGCGCCGCCCGGTAGCCTTGGTCGCTGTCGAACTGCGCCTGCTCGGCCTGTTCCTCGGGACCACTCGGCTGTTTCTCACGCAGCCCGAGGTAGCAGTAGAACTTGAGCTGCAGCTCGCCCGCCTCGTCTTCGAACAATTCGTTGACGATGGCGCCCTCGCGCGGCCCGGTGGCCTGGAAGAAGGTCACCTTGGCTTGCGACTCCAGCACGATGATCTCCCGCAGATCCTGGCCGGCGATGGTCGCCTCGCGCACGAAGTGGGTCGCGCTTTCCTCGGTGACGTCGCAGCGGGTGCACAGGCCTGGCGGCAGGAAGAGGCGGGCGTCGCGTGCCTTGCGCTCCAATCCCTTCCAAACCTGTTCACGGGTCAGCGGGGTTTCGCCGGCGGGGTTCACCGGCACGGTCGCGGTCGAATAGATCATCGCTTGTCTCCTGGATAGGGCTGGGGTCACGGGGGGTCAGCCGGCGATCCCGGCAACGAAGTCGCGGTATGTGCGCAGCGGGCGGCCCAGCAGCGCGGTCAGACGCTCGACGGCGCCGGCTTCGGGCACCATGCCGTCGCTGACGAAGCGCTCACCCATCAGCCGCATGTCGAACGCCATCCAGCTCGGCATGAACCGGCGCAGGTTCTGTTCGAAGCCCGCGACGTCATCGCCCGGATAGGCGATCGGACGCCCGAGCACATCGCTCCAGATCGCGGCCGCATCCGCACCGGTGAGTGTATCGGGGCCGACCAGGTTGATTCGCTCGAACGGCAGCGGCTCGGCCAACTGGTCGCGGCGGATCAGCTCGATCGCGGCGATCTCGCCGATGTCACGCGCGTCGATCATGGCGATGCCCTTGGCACCAATCGGCATCGGATAGATGCCGTAGCCGGTGATCGCGTCCTTGATGGTGTGGTCGTTATCCATGAAGTAGGCGGGGCGCAGGACGGTCGCCTCGAAGCCCATCGCCTCGATCATCCGCTCGACGCCGAACTTGCCAGCGAAGTGGGGCACGTTGACGTAGACGTCGCTGTGGATGACCGACAGGTAGACCACCCGCTTGATGCCGGCTTCGCGGGCGACGCCCAGCGCGACCAGCGCCTGGGTGAATTCATCGGGCACCACCGCATTGAGCAGAAACAGCGTGGAGACGCCGGCGAAGGCGGCGCGCAGCGCGTCGACGTCGAGCAGGTCGCCCTGCACCACCTCTACTTGCGCCGACAGGTTCGCCTTGGCGGGATCGCGGACGAGGGCGCGGACGTCGGCGCCACGCTGGACGAGTTGGTCGACGACGTTGCGGCCGACATTGCCGGTGGCGCCGGTGACGAGGATGGTCATGGGAAAACTCCTTGGTTGAGGCCGGTTGACTGACCATCAGATGAGCGATCCACACGAGCGCAAATAGCCGCTATGTCTGAACGGACTGTCTCAACAGCGGAACACTCATGGATCTGCTCGCTCTTGCCGACTTCGCGCTCGTCGCCCGTCACGGCGGCTTTGGCCGCGCCGCCCGCGCGGCGAACCGGCCGAAGGCGACGCTGTCGCGGCGTGTATCGGAACTGGAAGCCGCACTCGACCTGCGGCTGTTCGAGCGCGGTGCGCGCGACCTGAAACTGACGGAGGAAGGCCGGGCGTTGTTCGAGCGCACGGGTCAGTTGCTGACCGAATTGGAGGAAAGCGCGGCGGCCATCGCCTTGGGCGGTAGCGCGCCCAAGGGACGGCTGCGGCTCAGCGCTCCGCTGCTGTTCGCGCAGACGGCGATGGGCAAGCTGGCGGCGGAGTTCGCGCTCAAGCACCCTACAGTGCGGCTGGAGGTGACCACCGACGACCGCGAGGTCGACATGATCGAGGAGGGCTACGATCTCGTCATTCGCGTCAACCCCGCGCCCGACGAGACCCTGGTCGGCCGGACCTTGCTGCGCGACCGGTTGGTGGTGGTGGCAAGCCCGGCGCTTGCTCGTCCGGAAGCAGGAATGACCGTGCCCGCGGTGGTACGCACGACCGGCGACCGTCAGACCTGGCGGATGAAGTCAAACGCCGGCATCGTGACGATCCCGGTCGATCCGGTGCTGGGGCTGTCGTCGCTCATCATGGTGCGCGACGCGGTGCGGGCCGGCGTGGGCGCCGGGCGGCTGCCGATCTCGCTCGTCAGCCACGATCTGGCGGGCGGAAGGTTGGTGCAGTGGGGCGAGGTGGACGCCCCGGAGATAACGCTGTGGACGCTCTACCCGACCCGGCGGCTGCTCAGCGCGCGGGTGGCGGCGTTCCTAGACCATTTGAAGCAGGCGTTTCCGAACGGAACTCCTGACGAACTCGCCACCTATGTGGGTCGGTGATTCCGACCGAGCGCCACTTCGCTTCGGGATACACCATCGTTTCCGAGGATGGCAGCGACGGGCAGACGAAATTGGTCGTCGTGAAGCGCTTCGGTTGCCGACATGAACAGGCGACCGAAGTTGGGGAGTTCAGAGGGCGACCTGAACAGCTAGGTGTTTAGTCCCGGCATCTGGTGGATCGGGTTGACGATGAACCGGTCTGGCTCTGTCGTCCAGATCTTGGCGATGTATTCGTAGGGTGTGAGGCCGCTCAGGGTCTTGAGCCGGCGGGCGAAGTTGTAGGCGGCCATGAAGTCGGCGAGGTGCGTGCGGAGTTGGTCGTGGCTTTCGTAGTGGAAGCGTTT
>Ga0325401_1004131_pt1 | contig 13592 bp, 11 predicted proteins | sample PopdelMetagenome_FD_205666 | JGI IMG/M metagenome (GOLD analysis project Ga0325401, IMG submission 205666) | Populus deltoides microbial communities from Bellville, Georgia, United States - Xylem-PdKOR-R2 | ecosystem: Host-associated > Plants > Phyllosphere > Stem > Wood/Secondary xylem | place...
GCGCACGAGGAGATCGAGCAGGTCGAGGGCGACGTACGGGGTGGCGCCCGCGGCGACGTCCCCGGCGACACCCGCCGCTGACCCGCACGGCCGGGGTGGGCGCCCGCCCACCCCGGCACCCCGCCGGCCGATCGGAGCACGCCATGACCGGTGAGCACGCCGTCACCCGCGCCGAGGAACGACTGGACGTCGGCACCGAGGTCATCCCGGTCGGCCGCGCGCGCCTGGTGGTCGAGACGACCACCGAGGAGGTGCTCGTGCCCGTGCGGGTCACCCGTCAGCGCGTGCGGGTGGAGATGACGGGCCCGCAGGACACGGCCGCCGTCGACGTCCCGCGCACGGGCCGGAGCACCGACTGGCTCGTGCTGCACGCCGACGAGCCGGTGGTGACGGTGCGGTCCGTCCCGGTCGAGCGGGTCCGCCTGGCCACCGCGTGGGTACCCGGCCAGACCGAGGTGTCGGCGACGGTCTCCCGCGAGGTGGTCGAGGTCGACACCACGCGCTGACGGGTCAGCGGCGGGGGCGGCGCCCGATGAGCCCGGCGGCGGCGTCGGACAGCAGCGAGTCGACCGTCTCCTCGGCGTCCGGGCGGTTCGCCCCGATGCCGCCGGAGGGGCCGCGCTTGGCCCAGCCCACGACGTAGGTGCCCACCGGGGCGCCGGTGACCCGGCCGGCCTCGTGCGGCACGCGCCCCGCCTCGGCGTCGAAGGGCAGCCCGGGCAGCTCGGTGCCGCGGTGCCCGATCGCCCGCACCACCAGCTCGGCCGGCACGGTCACGTCGCCCTCCGAGGAGCACAGCACGATGCCGGTGACCCGGCCGTCGGTGCCGACGACTTCCTGGGTGGCCTGGCCGAAGGCGAACACGATGCGACGCCCGGGCTCGGGGGGCGCGGACAGGTCGTCGTCGAACCGGTCGAGGGCGGCGAACAGCTCGGCCTTCGAGCCCGGTTCGGCGGTGTCGGGGGCCTTGCCGCCCAGCACGGTGCGCACCCCTGGCAGGTGCGTCAGGGCGCGCAGCTCCGACCGGCTGCACGCCGCCTCCTCGGCGCCGCGCCGGCCGACGACGACGACCTCGCGCAGCGCGCTGGTGCGCAGTGCGGCCAGCGCGGCCGGGGAGGTCTCGGTGCCGGCGAGCCGGTCGGCCCGACCGGCCAGCATGCGGGCGACGTCGAGGGCCACGTTGCCGGTGCCGACGACGACCACCCGCTGCACCCGGGCGAGGTCGACGGGGGCGGCCTCGGGGTGGCCGGTGTACCAGTTGACGACCTCGCGGGCCGAGACGCTGCCGGCCAGCTCCTCGCCGTCGACACCCAGCGCGCGGTCGCCCGCCGCGCCGGTGGCGTACAGGACCGCGTCGTACCGCTCGGCGAGCTGCGCGGGGGTGACGTCGCGGCCCACCTCGACGCCCAGCTGCAGCGTCACCCGGGGGTGCCGCAGCACCGCGGTGGTGTGCTCGAGCACCCGGCGGGTGCCGGGGTGGTCGGGGGCGACGCCGTAGCGGGCCAGCCCGCCGGGGGTGCGCAACCGCTCGATGAACGTCACCCGCGCCTCGGTGGCCCGCAGGATCGACTGCGCGGCGTACACCGCGGCCGGCCCGGTGCCCACCACCGCGACCTCGAGCCGGCCGATGGCCGACAGGTCGACGGTCGGGAACCGCGGGGCATCCCAGACCGGGCCCGCGGGTGCGTCGGGTCGGGTGAACCAGTCGGCGTTGACCTGCGCGTACACCTGCTGGTCGGGGCGCAGCACCCAGGTGGGGGCGATGGCGTCGACCGGGCAGGCGTCGGCGCAGGCACCGCAGTCGATGCAGGTGGCCGGGTCGACGAACAGCGTCTCGGTGTGCCCGAACTCGGGCTCGTCCGGGGTGGGGTGGATGCAGTTGACCGGGCACACCGAGACGCAGGAGGCGTCCGAGCAGCAGTTCTGGGTGATCGCGAACGCCATGACGAGCTCCTCAGAGCATGTGCAGGCGGCGGTAGATCGCCACCGCCGGGCCGGTGAGGAAGCCGCACTCGCCCAGGAAGGCCATGAGGTGCCGGCTGCTCGTGCGCATCATCGCGTGGTGGTGCTTGTTGCCGGCCGCCTCGCGCACGGCGCGGTCGGCGTCGAGGCCGGCGGCGGTGTAGACGTCGCGGTGGACGAGGTTGGTGACCACCACCTGGGTCACGATCGCGATGAGCAGCGCCGACGAGCGGACCCGGGCCCGGCTGGCACCGACCAGGCTCTCGCGCACCTCCTGGCGGGCGTAGGTCATGTGCCGCGACTCCTCCACCACGTGGATGCGGCTGGTGGTGCGGATCATCGGCAGGACGTCCTCACCGCGCATCCAGTCGCGCTGCATGACGTCGAGGACCTCCTCGGCGACCAGCGCGGCGGCGAAGGCCCGCTCGGCACTGGCGAAGGACTTGAAGAACCGGCCCAGCTCGATGCCGCTGCGCCGCGGCGCGTAGCCCGTGGCGCCGAGCTTCTCGCAGGCGCGGGCGAACATGATCGAGTGCCGGCACTCGTCGGCGATCTCGGTGAGCGCGAACTGGAAGTCCTTGCGCGTGGTGTCGCCGGCGTAGTGCTCGCGCAGCAGCATCTGCTGCAGGATCATCTCGAACCAGATGCCGGTGCTCATGATCGAGGCGACCTCGTGCCGGGTCAGCACGACCCGCTGCTCGTCGGTCATCTCGTCCCAGAGCGCCGTGCCGTACAGCGTGCTCCACTCGGGGTTGAGCCCGTGCAGCGCCGGGTCCAGCGGCTCGTCCCAGTCGACCTCGGTCGTCGGGTCGTAGGACAGCTGCGCCGCCGAGTCCAGCAGCCGTGCGGAGACCGCCTCGCCGTCCCGCTCGTGCGCGCTGAACGCGGCGGACAGCTGGTCGGTGCTCGGGAGCGTGCTCGTCATGCGTCGGCCCTCCGTGGTCGTTGCGTGTAACACCCGGTTACAGATACAAGGATGGCGGATGCGCCACCTACCTGCAACCCCGGGACACGTCTTCCCGCCGGAAGTGTGACCCAACCCTCCATCGGGCCGATGATGTGGCCCGGACACCTTCCCCGCGAGATATCTCATCGCTAAGGTATTCACCATGACGAGCAGGCGGGTACGCATCGGCATCGACACGGGTGGCACGTTCACCGACGTCGTCGCGGTGGACGAGGAGTCCGGCGCCACGACCACCACCAAGACGCCGTCCACCCCGGGCAACCCGGCCGACGGCTTCCTGGCCGGCGTGCAGAAGGTCCTGGACCTCATGGGCCTGGACGGCGACGCCGTCACCGCGGTCAGCCACGGCACCACGGTGGCCACCAACCAGCTGCTCGAGGGCAAGCTCGACCGGATCGGGTTCATCACCACCGAGGGCTACGCCTCGGTGCTGGAGATCGCCCGGCAGTCGGTGCCCGACGGCTACGGCAACAGCTACTTCTGGGTCAAGCCGCCCCGCATCGTCCCGGCCGACCTGGTGCGCACCGTCGGCGGGCGCCTGGACCACACCGGTGCCGAGGTGCGCCCCTTCGACCGCGACCAGGCCGTCGCGGCCGCCGGGTTCTTCAAGGACGCCGGCATCAGCACCGTCGGCGTCTGCTTCCTGCACGCCTACGCGAACGACGCTCACGAGCAGGCCATGCTCGAGGTGCTGCGCGAGGTGCACCCCGACTGCGTCGTGTCGATCAGCTCGGGCGTGCTGCGCGAGTACCGCGAGTACGAGCGGTCGGTCACCACGCTGGTCGACGCCGCCGTCAAGCCCAAGGTCGGCGCCTACGTCACCAACATCCGCGCCCGGCTCGACGAGCTGGCCCCCGAGGTGCCCTTCTACGTCATGAAGAGCAACGGCGGCGTCCTCTCCGCCGAGGAGGTCGTGCACCAGCCGATCACCACGATGCTCTCCGGCCCGGCCGCCGGCGCCCTGGGTGCCGCGCTCATCGCCGGCACCGCGGGCTTCGACCGCATCCTCACCTGCGACGGCGGCGGCACCTCCACCGACGTCACCGTGGTCATCGACGGCGAGCCCGCGCTCACCACCGAGGGCACGGTCGGCGCCTACCCGTCCAAGATCCCGATGATCGACGTGGTGACCGTGGGCGCCGGCGGCGGCTCCATCGCCTGGCTGGCCCCCGAGGGGACCCTCAAGGTGGGCCCGAAGAGCGCCGGCGCCGACCCGGGCCCGATGTGCTACCCCAGCCGCGGCCCCGAGCCCACCGTCACCGACGCGCACGTCGTGCTCGGCCGGATCCCCCCGCACCTGCTCGGTGGCGAGATCCCGCTGTCGGTCGAGGCGGCCACCGGCGGCCTGGAGACCCTGGGCGGCAAGCTCGGCCTGGCCATGGAGAGGACCGCCACCGGCATCCTCGAGATCTCGGCCTGGAACCAGGCCAACGCCCTGCGCCAGGTCACCGTGGCCCGCGGCCTCGACGTCCGCGACTTCACCCTCACCACGTTCGGCGGCTCGGGCTCGCTGCTGGCCTGCCGGCTCATGGACATCCTCGGCCTGCCGCGCACCCTGGTGCCGCCGAACCCGGGCAACGTCTCGGCGTTCGGGCTGCTCACGGTCGACGTCCGCAACGACTACGTGCAGACGATGATCGCCAAGCACACCGCGCTCGACGTCACCGTCGTCGCGGCCGCCTACGGCGACCTCGAGACCAAGGCCGCCACCGCCCTGGACGGCGAGGGCTTCACCCGCGACGAGCAGCGCATGCAGCGCACCGCCGACCTGCGCTACGTCGGCCAGGCCTTCGAGGTGCGGGTCCCCGTGCCCGACGGCGACCTGGACGACGCCGCCCTGGCCACCGTCGCCGACGCCTTCCACGCCGCGCACCACCAGCTCTACGGCTACGACTTCCGCACCGACCCGCGCCAGGCCGTCGAGTGGGTCAACCTGCGGGTCAGCGGCATCGGCCCGATCCGCCGTCCCGACCTGGTGGCCCGCCCCGACCGCACCGAGGGGTCGGTGGCCGACGCCGTCAGCGGCTCGCGCCGGGTGTTCTTCGACGAGTGGGTCGACACCCCCACCTACACCCGCACCGACCTGCAGCCCGGCGACGTCGTCGTCGGCCCGGCGATCGTGGAGGAGTTCGGCTCCACGGTCCCCGTGCACCCCGGCTTCGTCGCGACCGTCGACAGCTACTCGAACCTGCTGCTCACCAAGGAGTCCTGATGACCGCCTCGCAGACCTCCGCGGACCCCGTCCTCGTCGAGATCGTCGCCGGCACGCTGGCGGCGATCGAGATGGAGGTCGAGACCGCCATCGGCCGCACCTCGCGCTCCCCGATGATCCGCGACGCGCACGACTTCCGGGCCGGCATCCACGACCGGCAGCTGCGCAAGCTCACCGGCCGCTCGTACTCGGCGCTGGTGCAGCCGGTGGTGCGCGACTACCCCATCGAGCAGATGAACGTCGGCGACGTCTTCTTCCACAACGACGTCTACCTGTCCGAGGGCGGGATCGGCCACCTGCCCGACCTGTGCGTCACGGTGCCGGTGTTCGCCGAGGGCCGGGTCGTGGCCTTCATCCAGGCCTTCGGCCACCACGACGACATCGGCGGCGCGGTGCCCGGCTCGATGCCGTCGGCGGCGACCAGCATGTTCGAGGAGGGCCTGATGGTCCCCCCGATCAAGCTGTGGGACCGCGGCGTCCCCAACGAGTCGGCGCTGAAGATCATGACCCGCAACTCGCGGATGCCCGACTCGCTGGCCGCCGACCTCGACGCCGAGTGCTCGGCCTGCCTGGCCGGTGCCCGGCGCCTGGGCGAGCTGTTCGAGCGCTACGGGGTCGAGGCGGTCGAGGCCTGCTTCGACGCGATCCTGGCCAACTCGACCGAGGTCTACCGCACCGAGATCCTCAGCCAGATCCCCGACGGCACCTACGTCTGGGAGGACTACGCCGAGCACGACGGCGTCGACGAGCCGATGCTGCACCGCCAGCGGATCACGCTGACGATGGACTCCACCGCCGAGGTGCCGCTGGTCATCGACTTCACCGGCACCGGCCCGCAGGCCAAGGGCCCGATCAACCACTGCGGCGACTACTCCGACGGCAACTTCCTGAAGAAGTGGCTCGCGCCGATCCTGCGCAACCTGGCGGCGACGCCGGAGCGCATGGCCGAGCTCGACGTCAACGAGGGCGTGGTGCCGCTGATCGAGATGCGCTTCCCGGAGAAGGGCACGCTGCTCACCCCGGTGTTCCCCGCGCCGACCAACGCCCGCACGTTCGTGATCCTGCGACTGCTGGGCGTGCTGGCCGGGGTGCTGGCCAAGGCCACCGGCGGGCGCATGCCGGCCGACCAGGAGACGATCCGCTACACCGGCGTGTACGGCACGGACGCCGACGGCGAGCCGTACCTCATGCGCGAGGTGCTCGGCGGCGGCTCGGGCGGCCGCTACTACGCCGACGGCGAGGACACCATCCACGTCGTCCCGGACTCCCGGAACCTGCCCACGGAGTTCACCGAGGGCCGCTTCCCGCTGCGCATCGAGGCCCTGGGCCTGGCGCTGGACTCCGGCGGCCCCGGCCGCTACCGCGGCGGCTGCGGCTACGAGAAGCACATCCGGGTGCTGCGCGACGCGCACTTCATGTCCATCGCCGACCGCTCGATCCTGGCCTGCTGGGGGGTCAAGGGCGGCAAGGCCGGCCGGCCGTTCCAGATCACGGTCGACCCGGGCGGCCCGGACGAGCACGAGGTCGACGCCCTCGCCGACGCCGAGCCGCTGAGGGCCGGCACCGTCGTGCGGGTGCGGACGACGGGCGGCGGTGGCTGGGGCGACCCGCTCGACCGGCCGGTCGAGGAGGTCCTCCAGGACATCGCGTGGCTCAAGGTGAGCGTCGAGGGTGCCCGCCGGGACTACGGCGTGGTCGTGGACGCCGACGGCGACGCCGACCTGACCGCCACCGAGGCGCTGCGCGCCGAGATGCGCGACCAGCGCACCGGCGAGGAGCCGTTCTTCGACCGCGGCCCCGGCTACGCCACCCTCTCCGGCGGGGCGGCGTTCAACGAGTTCGACGTGCTCTGAGCCCCCCACCCGCACACGCAGACGGCGCCGGCCCCCTGGTGGGGACCGGCGCCGTCGGCGTGCGGGGGTCAGTTCAGGGTGATGCTGTCCAGCTCGGCGTAGCCGGTGCCGCCTCCGTAGTACGGGGCGCCCTTGGCCAGCCGGATCACGTTGTAGCCGGCCTTGAGGGTCACCGGCACGGTCACCGTGCCGTTCGGGTTGCCCCAGCCGCCGTTGGTCGCCGGGTAGCTGACGGTGCTGTACCCGCTGCCGTTGTAGGCCAGCCCCTGGGTGGAGGTGGCCCCGGTGGCGTTGGCGTACTGGATGGCCATCGAGTACGACCGGGCGGTCGGCACGTTCACCACGAAGTCGACGAACGAGTCGGTGCGCATGTCGGTGTCGTTGTCGATGCGCCCGACGTAGCCGCCGCCCGACGCGGAGCCGCTGGACAGCCGCTGGGCGTTGACGACGGTGGCGTTCTCGGCCTCGTAGCGCTGCTGCCAGGTGGTGGCGCCGGTGGTCGGGGTGACCAGCAGCTGGTAGGCGGCGTCGGCGTCCATGCCCGCCACCGGCACCGAGATCGAGCCGTTCACGACCTGGTAGGTGGTGGTGGACAGCACGTTCGGGGCCGCTTGGACGTCGAAGCGCCCGGTGGTGTTGGTGGAGGACAGCTGCACGGTGACGCTCGAGCCCAGGGCGCCGAGGCCGTTGACCTTGACGGTGTTCTGGCCGCTGTCGCCGCCGAAGACGACGTTCACCTGCTTGCGGCTGGCGTCGTAGGAGGCGACGCCGTCGAGGTAGGACTGCGGGGTGGTCCGCACGACGTTGCCGGACTGGTCGCCGTACCACTTGTAGGCCCAGTAGGAGGCCGTCGGTGCACCGTTGTGGAACAGGCCGTCGAACGTGCCCGCCTCGTACCAGTACGCCCGCTCGGCGTCGTTGATCCCGGCCCGCTCGAACGAGGCCATGTAGTGCACGCCGATGCTCGGGATGTCGACCTGGCCGGGCGAGGCGTACTCGTTGATCGAGATCGGGATGTGCGGCAGCCCGAGGGAGTCCTCGATGGCCCGGAAGTCCGCGACGTGGCCCTGCACGTTCTGGTAGCTGAAGTCCTGCAGCTCGTGCCACACGGCCGTCGCCGGCAGGGTGCCGGTGTTCTTGGCGTTGGTCATGAACCCGACCATGAAGTCGTGGTCGTACACGCAGGCGCCGGGGCCGACGATCGGGGTGGTGGTGTCGATCGCCCGGATGTCGCGGTAGGTGCGGGTCCACATGTCCAGGTAGCTGCCGGCGTTCGGGTCGTTCTTGGTGCTCTCGCCCCAGTTGCAGTCCGGCTCGTTCCAGATCTCGTACCCGGCGATGTTCGTCGTCGCGGTGGCGTTCATCCGCGCGGTCATCATCGTGCGGATCTTGGACTCCCAGTCCGACCAGCTCACCCAGTTGTAGGGGAACGTGCTGAAGACGTCGGGCAGCCGCAGGTACTGCTGTGCGCCGAGCTGGGTGACCCGGTCGGCGACCTGCAGCCCGTCGCAGCAGGGCGTGGTGGCCCCGTTGCCGAGCTGCTGGGTGCCGGGCGGGGGCTGGGTGAAGGTGTTCGGGTGCAGCGGGAGCACGAGGGACGACGGCGGCTTGTCCCCGGTGTCGACGGCGTACAGCCCGCCGGCGGCCACGTGGGTCACCGGCCGGACGACGCTGCCGACGTCCACGGTGAGGGTGTTGCCGGCGGCCTGGGCCGCGGTCGGGGAGAGGAGCCCCACGAGCACGGCGACGACGGGGACGAGCCCCGCCGCGATGGTCCTGCGACGTGTCTTCACGGCTGCACTGCCTTCCTGGAGCACTACGCCCCGCGGGGTGAGCCACCGGGCGAGCAGGGACGAGGGACGTGCCGGCCCGTGGCTGCGGTCCACCCTCGCGATGTGGCGTACGCCACCACGGACGACGCCAGGACTGTGACCCAGGTCGAAAGTTTCCGCAAGTTTCCTGCCAGAGCGGGCGAAAACATCCCGAAAACAAACCGCATCCCGTGCCGTGCGCCGCCGTCGACGTCCGACTGGGCAGGTCCTGAACCGGCTCGCACCGTCGCCGGGGTCCACCCTGGAGGCATGAACCAGCCCGCCGAGCACGACCAGCCCGACGCCGAGACCCAGCTGCACGCCGGCCCCCGCGACGAGGGCGGCGAGGGCGGCATGGCCACCCGCGAACTGCGCGCGCACGACGCCGAGGACGCCCCGGCGGCGGACACCGACCGGGCCTGACCTGCCCGACCCCGGGGGTCAGGCCGCCGCGCGCCCCCGGGCGACGGCCCGGACGACGGGGGCCAGCGCCTCGGCGACCAGGGCGTAGCCGGCCGAGGACGGGTGGAACCGGTCGGCGGCGAACAGCGCCGGCTGGGCCCGGAACCGCTGCGCGAGGTCGGCGCCCACCGGCACGGCCACCCCGCCGGCGGCGCGCACCGCCTCCGCCTGGCGCCGCTGCAGCTCGGCGCTGGCCGTCGCGACCAGGGCCTGGAACGCCGGCGGCACCCACGGCACGGTCGACAGGTCCGGCGCGGGCACCACCAGGACGTCGGCCCCCAGCCGGCGCAGGTCGCGGACGCACGCGCCCAGCTGCTGCGCAGCCGTCGCCGGCGGCACGAGACGGGTGAGGTCGTTCGCGCCCACCACGACCAGCGCGAGGTCGGCCCGGGTGACCTGCCGGACCTGCCCGGCCAACCCCGCGGACACCGCGCCCGGGACGGCGACCACCTGCAGCGTCGCGTCGACGCCGTCCTCGGCCAGGGCGGTGACCAGCCGCGGGCCGATCGCGTCGGCGGGTCGGGCCGCTCCGGTGCCGAACGCGATGGAGTCGCCGAGCACGGCGAGGGCCAGGGTCACGCCAGGGTGAACGGGACCGGGCGCGGAGGTGTTCCGCACCCGGCCAACACGTCTGGGACGTCTACCCCGTTCGTGCAGGTCAGCGGCGAGCCGAGGTGTCTGGACGGGGCCGGGACAGGGCACTATGGGGCGCGTGGACAGCGACGAACAGATCCAGCTGACGGCGGCGGACCTCGCCGTCCGCACGCTCGGCGAGCTGACCTACCCCTCACCGCTGGACGGCGGCCTGCTCGAGCGCGGGGAGTCGGTCCACTACGTGGGCGAGCACGACCGGGTGCTGGTCGACGGCACGCTGGGCATGGCGGCCCGCCGCGGGGTGCCGGTGGAGGAGCTGCCCACGTTCGAACCGGGCGGCCCGCGGCGCAAGCTGTTCTTCGACCCCAAGGGCACGAAGGTCGGCGTCGTCACCTGCGGCGGGCTGTGCCCGGGGCTCAACAACGTCATCCGCGGGCTGGTCGGCGAGCTGGCCGAGCACTACGGCGTGCCCTCGGTGCTCGGGTTCCGCGACGGCTACCTGGGGCTGACCCCCGACGGCGCGGAGCCGCTGGAGCTGACCCCGGAGTCGGTGCGCTGGATCAACCAGCAGGGCGGCACGGTGCTGGGCACCTCGCGCGGCGGCCAGGACCCGAAGGTCATGGTCGAGACGCTGCGGCTGCGCCAGATCGACATCCTGTTCGTGGTCGGCGGCGACGGCTCGCTGCGCGGCGCCCAGGCCATCGCCGACGAGGCCACCCGGCAGGGGCTGCCCATCGCTGTGGTCGGGGTCCCGAAGACCATCGACAACGACATCCCCTGGATCGACCGCAGCTTCGGGTTCCAGACCGCGTTCGGCCGGGCCGCGGAGTCGATCCGGTCGGCGGCCACCGAGGCGCGCTCGCACCGCGGCGGCGTCGGGCTGGTCAAGCTCATGGGCCGGCACTCGGGGTTCATCGCCGCCTACGCCACGCTGGCCAGCGACGACGTCGACCTCGTGCTCATCCCCGAGGTGGCCATGCCGCTCGGTGGCGAGCGTGGCGTGCTGGCCCACGTGGAGAAGGTGCTCGACCAGCAGGGCCACGCGGTGGTCGTGGTGGCCGAGGGCTACGGGCAGGACATGTTCGCCGGCAGCGAGGGCGGGGCCGACGCCTCGGGCAACACCAAGCTCTTCGACATCGGCAAGAAGCTGCGCGACGAGCTGAGCAGCCACCTCGCCGCCGCCGACGTCCCGTTCCAGCTGCGCTACGTCGACCCGGGCTACGCCATCCGCAGCGTGCCGGCCAACAGCCACGACTCGGTCTACTGCACCCGGCTGGCCCAGGCCGCCGTGCACGCCGCGATGGCCGGGCGCACCGCCACCGTGGCCGGGCGCTGGCACGGCCGCTTCGTGAACCTGCCGATCCCGCTGGTCACCCGCTCGCGCAACCAGGTCGACCCGCGCGGCGACCTGTGGCTGTCGGTCCTGGAGGCCACCGGCCAGCCCGTGCACGTCTGAGTCAGCGGCGCACCGCGTAGCGGACGGCCACGAACCCACCGATCCGCCGGGTGCCCTGCAGCTCCAGGGTCAGCCGGACGTCGTCGGGCAGCGCCTTCAGGCCCCGGCCGACCACCGCGGGGGCCAGCAGCAGGCGCACCTCGTCGACCACGCCGGACCGGAACGCGTGCCCGGCCAGGGTCGGGCCGTCGACGGTGACGTCGAGCTCGGCGTCGCGCACCAGCGCGGTCACCACGGCCGGGTCGAACGAGCGCACCAGCCGGGTGCGCTGCGTGACCACCTGGTCGGGGCGCAGCGTGGTCGAGACGACGACCTTCTCGGCCCGCTGCCAGTGCGCCGCGAACTCGGCCTCGCCGGCGTCGCCCTGCGCCCACGAGGGGTCGGTCTCCCAGCCCTGCATCAGCTCGTACATGCGCCGGCCGTGCAGGAAGGTGCCGACCTCCGCGGTGTCGGCGTTCACCGCCGCCAGCACCTCGGGCTCGGGGAAGGCGAACCCGAAGTCGCCGTCCGGGTCGGCCACGAAGCCGTCGAGGGAGCAGATCGCCGAGTACAGGAGCTTGGCCACCGGCCCAGGATGCCGCCGGTTCAGGTCCCGGGGAAGAAGAACGGCACCCGGCGCTGGTAGTCCTGGTAGGCGGGGCGGTCGCCCATGCGGTCCTCGGTGCGCTTGGCCCCGGTGGCGTGGATGAGGAACCAGTTCATCGCCGCCGGCGCCGGGAGGAGCCAGAACCCCGGGGCCGACGCCGCGCCGGCCAGCCACAGGCCGTCCCACACGACGGAGTCCCCCAGGTAGTTCGGGTGCCGGGAGACCCCCCACAGGCCGGTGTCCAGGACGTCGGGCCGCTCGTCGCGGTCCCGGGCGGAGTAGGCCGCCTTCTGCCGGTCGGCCACCGCCTCGACCACGGCACCGGCCACCGCCACCGCGGCACCGACCGGGAACAGCCAGCGGCGGGCCGAGCGGGGCAGCGTGCTGGCCGCGGCGAGCTGGAGCGGCGCCGAGACCAGCAGCTGGGCGACGGCCTGGGTGCCGAACACCTTGGCCAGCACCGTCGGGGTCGAGTCGCCGTCGAGGAACTCGGTGTAGCGCTCGTCCTCGGTGTCCGCGCCGCGCAGCCGGCCCAGCATGAGCGTCTCCAACCGGATCGCCCACCCGGTGGTCACCGCGGCCAGCGTCCAGCGCCGCCACGGGTCGCCGCTGCCCAGGGCCGCGCCGGTGACCGCCACCGCGGCCAGGCCGGGGCCCCAGACGCCGTCGGCGTAGTCGCGCCGTCCCTTCCGCAGGGCCAGGGCCGCGGTGCCCGCCTGCAGCGCGGTCACCACCGCCGCCGACGCACCGACCACCCGACGCAGGTTCGCCCTGTCCACGCTCACCGCGGGGTCGTCCCCCGCCCGGGCCCGCCTCAACCTGTTGATCATCGTCGGATGGCTGCTCGGCACGCCGGGGCCGGCAGCCACCTGACGACGATCAACCCCGCGACGGGCGGCGCCACCCCAGGACGGCACGGACCACCAGGCCGGCGACCAGGGCCCAGAAGGCGGCGCTGATGCCGCCGAACGCGACACCGGACGCCGCCACCACCAGCGCAGCGACCGCCGGGAGCCGCTCGGCGGGGTCGGCCAACGCCGCCTGCGCGGAGCCTGCCAGGGTGGCGAGCAGCGCCAGCCCGGCCACGGCGGGCACCAACCCGGCCGGTGCGGCGCCGACCAGGGCCACCGCCGCGGCCGAGCCCAGCCCCAGCACCACGAGGACGACGCCGGCCGTCGTGCTGGCGATCCAGCGCCGGGAGCGGTCCTCCCCCGCCTCCGGGCCGGCGGTCAGCGCCGCGCTGATCGCCGCGAGGTTCACCGCGTGCCCGCCGGCCGGGGCAGCGACCACGGTGGCCGCGCCGGTCACCAGCATCGCCCGCCGCCAGGGCACCTCGTAGCCGAGGCTGGCCAGCACGGCGACGCCGGCGACGTTCTGCGAGGCCATCGTCACCAGGTACAGCGGCAGCGCGATGCCGGTCAGCGCCTGCCACGTGAACGCCGGCGCGGTCAGCTCGACCACGGGCAGCAGCGCGCCCGGCACGCCGTCGGCGGTCGCGAGCGTGACGACGGCCGCCGTGAGGAAGGCCAGCGGCACCGCCCAGCGCGGGGCGGTCCGCAGCCCCACCAGCCAGACGGCGACCACCGGGCCGACCGCCCACGGCGACTCCCGCAGCCCGGTCAGCACTTGCAGGCAGATCTGCAGCAGCACCCCGGCCAGCATCGCCTGCGCCAGCGAGGCCGGGATCCG
>Ga0325401_1004134_pt1 | contig 13590 bp, 13 predicted proteins | sample PopdelMetagenome_FD_205666 | JGI IMG/M metagenome (GOLD analysis project Ga0325401, IMG submission 205666) | Populus deltoides microbial communities from Bellville, Georgia, United States - Xylem-PdKOR-R2 | ecosystem: Host-associated > Plants > Phyllosphere > Stem > Wood/Secondary xylem | place...
ATCTTTTTGCAAGTGTTGTTTGTATTGCGTATCTATCCTCCTGCATAAAAGCTTGAATTGCAAACTTACAGCACGCACAACACAATAACAAGAGTTGACAATTATAAAATAAATATTTCATGTTTCAAAATATCATCCTTAATATTACATTAAATTGTTATGTCAGAATTTTCAGCATATTTAGTCAGAATTTTCATCTTCGTCCTCAACTGAATTGTTATCAGCTTCATCGCACTCTTCAATGTGGTTATCATCTCTTCATCAACATTCTCTAGTCCACTAGAGTTCAAAACAACATTCAACTCCTCTGCATCAACATCAACAAGACTATCGTCGAAAACATGAAAATTCAAATTTTCTTTTAAGTCAATCAAAGGAGCAACTCGGTATGGTTTAACAACCTCACTAACTTGAAAGACTTCATCTATCAAACTTGTGTCTTTGTTCTCATCTTGAACAACCTTGACACGACCCCTGGGTTTGGTTTTTAAAACGAATAACCAATCACCTCTTGATCGGTCCTTTCTAAAGGAAGGGGTGTATATGTAATAAACTTGTTGGCATTGCTTTGCGAAAACAAAGACATCTTTACGTTGCGGTGTCTAGCTTTTGAGTTGATTTCAACAAGACCATAGTGAGGATCTACTCTGATTCCTCTGTCAGTTGTGTCATACCAATAAAATTTGAATAAAAACAGTCCATTTTGTTCGCTATGATATTGCAATTCGATGACCTCTTCCAATCTACCGTAGTAGACAACTTCAAACTCACTAGAAGTCGATCCCTTAATACAAACACCGTTGTTGTATGTCTTTCTTCCATGCCCATATTCTTCAGTATGAAAGACATATCCATTGACAAAATACCCGTTATAACACTTGACTTTTCTTTCAGGGCTCAGGCTTAGTAAAGACAGTGAAATAACAGCACTACCTTCCATTTGATAAACCTTGTATATCAAATCAACAATAATCAATAAACAAATATTTTGTAATATTGACGTACAGTTAATTACATTGAAAGAGATAATAAGTTTGTGATAGGACTTACATGTGTTCTAAATCACGTGGCAAATTGTTCATCTTGTAATTGAAAGATCTGGGATTCGGTCAGTTGTGAGTTATTAGAAAGTAAGTATCGTCAATGTTGCCTGCAAGGTTGTTCCAAATTATATGAGTTTATGGTATCACAATATATAAATAGTACACTCTTGATAAAGTTTAAGTCAAACATCTACTTACTTAATAAAAGGTCTCAACTCATCGCAGTTAAATAGGATATAATTGTGTGCTTGTCTGAACTCTATTTCAGACAAATATCTTCCCCTCACAGTATTTTTAGGTGTGGGTCGTCCAAGATTGGAGAATATTGACAAGTTCCCACTTGAAGGCACTTCACCACCATCATCATGTCGTGGAACACGATTGATCCTCATTCTCAAATGAGGTTTGAAATAGTATGAGATAAATGTTGAGATCTCCTCAACAATATAGGCCTCTCACATATTGACACCTCAACATGCGTCTTGTTCTTAATCTTTTTTTAAGATTGAACAAGTACCTGCATATATAGAATTAATAAAAAATTATCAATTAAAAAAATTGAAAAAACATTTAATTATGAATTACATAACAACTGTAATATCTAACCTCTCGAATGGATACATCCATCTGAACTGGATCGGTCCTCTAACTTTTACCTCAAATGGTAAATGCACGGATAGATGCTTTATTGAGTCAAAAAATGATGGAGGCAATATCATCTCAAGTTTGCATATTGTCTCAACGATATTCTTTTCAAGCCTTTCAATGTGATCAACATTCAACTTGCTGGAGCATATATCTCTGAAGAAATGACTGATCTCCGTTAGTGCATCCCATATCCCCTTTGGCAACAAATCACGAAAAGCTAATGGGATGAGTGTTTGCATAAACATATGGCAGTCATGACTCTTCATTCCATATAATTTGCATTCCTCCGTATTATCCAGCATTGATATGTTCGAGGCATGTCCATCGGGGAAACACAGACTCTTAAGCCATTTGTAGACTAGTAGCTATGTGTTTTTCTCTAACACGAAGCTTGCTCTTGGTTTTGCGACTCGTGACCCATCACAAACCAACTCCATATTTTTACGGTTACAGAACAACACCACATCCAATCTAGCCTTGATGTTGTCCTTTGTCTTCCCCTTCACATCCATGACGATGTTGAAAATGTTCTCAAACACATTCTTTTCAATGTGCATGATGTCAAGGTTATGGCTGAGAAAATTGGTCTTCCAATAAGGAAGCTCCTAAAAGATACTTCGCTTCACCCAATTATGGGTCAAACCATAACCAGGAAACTTTTGCTTACCTAATTGGAGACCAAACACAATGTCACTATACTCTAACACAACATCAAACAATTCTTCACCAGAAAGACGCAAGGGTGCAACATCCTTTTCAACTCTGCCAACAAATAAATCCTTTTTGTTCTTTCTGTACCTATGATTCGGTGGCAGGAAACGACGGTGACAGTCAAAAAAATAAGCTTTACCCCCGTTTGTTAGCATGAATGCTTTGTTGTTCTCCATACAATATAGACATGCTAGTTTTCCATGCGTGCTCCAACCAGAAACCATTCCATAAGCTGGGAAATCATTGATAGTCTACATCAAAGCCGATCTCATAACAAAATTATGTTTCCTCGAGACATCATAAGTCAAAGCTCCAGAGGACCACAGCTGCGTCAACTCATCAATCAACGGTCGAAGATAAACATCTATATTCTACCCCGGACTGCTTGGACCTGGTATGACCATAGATACAAACATGAACTCCGGCCTCATACACATTCCTAGTGGCAAGTTATAAACCATCAGTATGACCGGCCAACAAGAATAAGGAGCAGCAAATGACCCGAATGGGTTGAATCCATCTGTACACAACCCAAAACGCACGTTCCTTGATTCAGCTAAAAAGTGAGGATGCACACTATTAAAGTGTTTCCATGCTTCGCCGTCAGAAGAATGCACCATCACTCCATCAACCATATGATGTGATTGGTGCCATGTCATGTGCTCAACGGTCCTTGGTGACATGAATAACCTTTGCAGTCTAGGTGTGATTGGGAAGTATCTAAGTTTTTTATATGCCACGAGAGTCTTTCCTCTACCAGTTCTGGGTTTATAACGGGAATGCCCACATGTCATGCACTCGGTCAGCTCAGCATTTTCAAGGTAGTATAACATGCAGAAGTTAGGGCACACGTCAATTTTCTGGTATTCTAAACCGAAGGGTTTCATCATGGACTTGGCAGCATAGAAGTTCTCTTTCAACATGTTCCCTTCAGGTAAAATGCTTTTCGCCCATTCGATAATCTTGTCATAACCGGCCTCACTCAACCCGTGATCTGACTTGATGGTGAACACCTTTGCTACGGCTGATAATTTACTGTGGTTCGTGCAGCCATCCCATAATGGTTCGTAAGAATCTTTCAACAGATCAAAAAACCTTCCTGCATCTGCATTAGGTTCTTCTTCTACGATTGGACATTCACTGACATTACCTTCACTCATTCTCATTGCATCCATAACCATATTCCTGTAAGGATTACTGTTCTCATTTCCAACTTCATGCATGTTGCCTAGCACTAAAAGTTGACCCAACCACCCTTTCTACCATGCTCTTATTAGGAACAAATAGTTCTCCATGTGCATACCAACACAGGTAATCCTCCATGAATCCTTTGGTTAGAAGATGCATCGTTACAACATCTTGACGTAGAAAATTTAAATTTTTACACTTCCTATATGGACACCTAATACCGCCATCAGTAAAATTTTTGAGGATAGATGTTGTGAAATTAATAAAACTCTGAACCCCGTTACAATAATCCATCCCCCGTAATCCTTGGGGTGAGTCCTAATACATCCATGAACGATCATCCATGACTTCTATCGAACCTCTAGAAAATTATGACGACACCATGTATTAATTAACTACGTTATGCAAATAAACATAACAAAAATATTGGTTTTCCCCAACATTATCCAACGAACTAAAAAAACACTTATGTTAAATATTCATTATCAATTATCAACTATCAACGTCCATACAAATTTATACATATATAAATTTACGGAAATCACAACTTCGCAATAGAATTGATAACAATTAAAACAGACCCGTTAAACAAGCTATTATTTATTTTATCACAACACATCTAATTCGGTGTAATTCAAACAAAGTTTCAACAATTTACAAACAAATATAATTTGACAAAATCTAAAAAAAACTATAACAACAACAAAATTATACATTCATACTACAAGTTTCTTTGACGAATAACAATCAAACAAGTACATATGTTAACAAAATACATATACTAAAAAAACAATAAATTTCACATTTAAATGTTAAAACTTAAAAGGATAGATTTACTTACAAAAAATGATAAATTCCAGAAGAACAGATGTTGTGACCACGTACAAAAGTATAAGAAATTTGAGTGCTTGTGTTGAGAAGAGGGGAGAGTTGGGATGGGTGGTTGGCTGCAGTTTGGGAGGGGAGAGGTGGGATGGGGAAGACGAAGGAGAAATAGAGGAAGAGAGTGGCGACAGAGTAGGTATATAATGGCTTTTACCAATGGAATCACCGATGGAACGTTTTCGTCGGTATACCCATCGGTGATTCCACCGGTGAAAATGTCACGTCACTGTATGGATATCCCAGTTTGAATCCCTCGGTCATTCATTGGTAAAATTGTCTGAAAAAAATCTACGTCATCACACCATTACAACTTTCCAAAAAACCTTATGGTCCGTCGATGATATGGTCGGTATATACCGACAAATGTATTTCATTGGTATATACCAACCGTATCGCCGATGTATTCTCTTTGTCGATATATACCAACAGATGTTGAGATAGAATTATGTTCATCGGTAAAAATTACTGATGAAAAAATTCTGTTGGTAAGTCTGTTGGTTTTCACTGATTTTCTGGTAGTGTTTCTAACACACCCCCTCAAGTGAAAGCCCTTTGGACTTGAAACTTGCACAAGTCCACACCATATTATGCTTAATTTTTATCAAATAAATGGGGATGGTGAGATTTGAACTCGTGATCACTTGGTCATCAAGGCTCTGATACCATGTCAAAGAACCAATTCAACCTAATAGCTTAAATTGTTAGATGAAGTTTCAAAATATAATTTATATTATTCTCTAACACACCTTCACCTTTTCTAATGACCACTAGGAAGTTACTTCATCAAACATGACCTTCCTCGATACCATACATTTTATTGGTATTGGGATTCCAACATCTCCATCTTTTTCTTTGCTCATTTTAAACCCAAGAATATGCAATGAATCACTTTCTTATATAATTTTCTTCGAAGAATATTAGGTATGAACACATATCATACATATCCAAACACTCTAAAGTAACTCATCTTTGCCCTTATGCTCGTAACTTCTCACATGATGAAGTGAATCTAAGATTTGCTTAGGTAAGCCTATTGATAACATGTGTAGCTGCCTTCATGCACTCACCTTAGAATCTCCTTAGAACATTCTTGACTTGTAGCATACGTCTATAAGTTTTCGCTAAGTGCCTATTCTTTCTCCCCGCTACTCTATTTTGATGGGGCGCTGCTGGACAAGCAAGTTGTCGACAAATCTTGCATACTCTTAGATAGTTATTGAGTTCTTCACAAGTGTCACGTTATCTGTACGTAAGTAATATGGAATGCGTTGGAATAGAAAATATTGTATTATTAATGTATTGACTTATTGTGTGTAGCATGCTACACTGTAACACATGTATTGCCCTAATTATATATATAAATAGCATAGGTGGCTATCTTTTTAGCTCAAGGCTCTCAATTATCATAAACCTTGTTTCAACTTGGTATCAGAGCCAAATTATCTTAACAGATTTATTCTTCAAACGACAGCCCCTCTACTTCTTCTCTGCAACAAAATTGTCTCCTCTGTTTATTGTCTATTGCTACTCCTCCAACAGCTGATTATTCTTCGAATGACAACCCCTCTAATTATTTTCTATTACTACTGCTTCAAACAAAATCCATCAGCAATGATAACTTTCTGCCTCACAATCAGCATGTTAATTACTTGCTTCATTGTGCTATTGTTTCTACTGTTAATTACTACATTGTTGTTGCAATGTCGTGGTCGCAAAAATTAATTACCCTAGCTTAAAACACAACACACAAGATAGTATAAAGCAAGCAAGGGGTCGATCCCGTGAGGAATGTTCAAGTCAGATTTTTATGTTGTATGATATGCAACTAGGGGGGTTGTGAAGTTATCTAGGCTAAAGCAAAAGAAAAGAGAAAACTATCAAGTGAAATTAAATAAAATCAGAAAATAATCAAGAGAATAAACCTTGGTCACAAGTAAACGTCCACCTACAGAAATCAAAACTGACCATGGAAACGAAACATCAATTTATATTCTGAATATTTATCTCTTCTTAACATTGGTTAGTTAACGGATTCGCCACATAACTAACCCTAACCATCAAACAACCACAATGTCCGCACTAGTAATTTAATTCAATAGCAGCCTTAAGAACTAGATAAGTTGATTAATCAAGAAATATTAATTGTCCGCAGTCTATGTTTGATTTAATTGAATGTTCTCCTTAAGATTAATAATGTAGATCTTCCATAATTATTAAACTCAGTTGCTTCACAAGTTCATATACCATAACTCCAGTTTTGATATCAAATTTAGCAATAGATTGTCTACAATAATAACTTAAAGTCCGCTCTAGCAATTAAAATAAACAATCATAGAAAAAATAAGCATAGGAGAACAAACATATTCATCATATAAAATGGAAAGAAAAGGTAAAATAAATCTCACAGTTCTTGAAATCCGAAAGTTTTCATATTCTTACAACCAAGAAAAAGAGTTTAACTTTGCATGTTTGTTGAACAACTAATCAAAAAGAAGGAGGAATGCATGATTTCGGGTTTCTTAGAGGAAGGGGGCGTTTTTCTCTTCTTGGCTGGCTGCCTCCCTTCTCTTCTCTTATTCTTTTTATATCCCAAGAAACCCTAGTCTCTATTTTACAAAATAATCCTCCCTTAAGTAGACAGTTTATATTTAAGTACTTTAATAACTATTTTTCTAAAAAAAGAAATAGCCTCGCATGAAATTTTCAATCTTTGACTTAGAGGAGCTAAATTGCTGAAATAAAAACTTGGATGTCGATTTAGATGCCTCTAAACATAATTTGGACTCGTTTCTTCACGAAACATGTTTGTTGGCAGAATTCAGTTGTCATCTTCGAAAAATCATATCTCCCTCATATGACATCGTGTTTGGCTAAAATTTGGAGCGTTGATATTTATTTGAGTCCGGAATCCAAAAAAATTGAGTTTGCATCAATTGGACTTTTGTAGCTTAAGATATTTAAGTTGGAATGGCTAAAGATCAATACTGGCAGATTGTGAGATTTGACTTTGAAGGCTGCGATTTCCCTACTTTTCCTTATTTTATTTTCTTGCCTTAGATTTCCAGAAACACTAGGTAAATTTGGGTGAAACTATCAAATAATATGGTTACATCAATTGTGCTACTGTTAATAAGTCTCACGATCTGCAACGTTGATTTTGCTTCTTCTGTTGATTTCTGATTTCAGATTGCTATTATTGGTACTGCTTCTCAAGATATTATGTTGATTTCTGATTTCTGATTGCTACTACTTCTCAAGATATTCTGTTGATTCCTGATTTCTGATTTCTGATTGCTACTGCTTCTCTGCTTCAACCATCAGCGTGTTTTTGCTGATTTCTTATAATTGTTTCTGCTCCATTCTACAATGTTAATTCTACTACTGCTTCTCTGCTTCAACCATCAGCATGTTATTGTTGATTTCTGATTACTATTTCTGCTCCATTCTGGAATGTTGATTTTGCTACTGCTTCTCTGCTTCAATGTTTTCTACTATTTTCTTTGCTATTGTTTCAGCTTCCCTGCAATTATTTGCTGTCAACTTTTGTTTCTTACTCATCTTCTGTAATGTGGATCCTTAGGTTTTTGTTTTAGCTGGCACCACTAGTAGTCCTTCTTCTACCAACATCAATGCAGTCATGCTTCCCTCTACTACGACAGTAGCTTTTATTCCCCTACCAAATACAATTATTTATTTTGGCGTATGCAAATGAAGCCATATCTGATTGGCCAAGGGGTGTTCTTGTTTGTCGATGGCTCGCATTCTTGCCCTTCTCTGCTTGATATGTCCAGTCACTCTACTGCCGCCTCTACCAACATTAATTCTGGTCCTTCCTAAACGTTTCTCACATGGAAACAACAAGATCAACTCATACTCAATGCTTTACTCTCATCCTTCTCCATTGATGTTCTTCACCTTGTGATGGACTGCCCAACTTCAGCAAGTGTTTGGAGCACCCTCGAAAGTGCCCTTGCCTCTCCATCTAACTCTAAGATTATGCAATTACATGGCTCTCTTCAGGATGTTCGTCAATGTGATGATATTGTCACTCTCTACCTGCAGAAAGCTAAGGGCTTATTTAACGAACTAGCCGTAGCAGGCAGTCCTATCTCCTTCATTGACTTCATTCTTTATGTTTTTCGGGGCCTTCACGGTGAATTTTGAGATTTGGTTACTAGTCTGTCAACCAAAATTGAGCCTCTTCCGTACTCTGAGCTCCAAACTCACTTGTCTACACATGAATTTTTACACAGGAGCTCTCTTCAATCCATTCCAGCTACAGCACCGTTGCTACCCACACCCTCACACCCTCCCTCTACATATGTTGTACAGCGTGCCTTTCCTGGATTTAATGGCAGGGGCTCCTCTTCTCATCAGGGTAGAGGAAGAGGAGGAGGCTGGAGAGGTAACTATCGTAGCAATTATAACCAGTACCCTGGCCAGCCTTACTATGGAAACAGTGGGAGCTCCTCCTAGCAGAACACAGGAGCTACGATAGCAACAGAGACAAAAAGGGCAACACCAGTGGCCTCGACAGATTAGATGCCAACTTTGCAGCAACATCGGACACTCTACACAACAATGCTCTCAGCTTATGCATCTTAGGAATCAAGCTTCGACCAACTCTCCTTTAGTGATGCTTCAACAACAAATCTATCACTTGGTTCCTCGATACAAGTGTGAATCAACATGTTACTCCAAAAATTATTGGTATGACACATGCAGACCCTTATCTTGGTAATGATCAATTGTATCTTGGTGATGGTAAGAGACTTATTATATCTAATACAGCTCATAAAATTTTGCATGCTCTAAAACGAACCTTTACTCTGTCTAATATTCTACAGTTCTAAAAATTAAGAAAAGACTCTTATCTGTTCAACAATTTTGTCATGAAAATTGTCTTTTTTTAGTTTCACTCTTTTTTGTTTCTATGTGAAGGATCTTATATCTAAGATAGTGTCTTCCCCAGGCTTTTCTATCCACCTCTGCTGATGTTTGGCATCATCGCCTCGTTCATCCCAGTTCTCATGTTCTGAGTCTCTTAGCGTCAAATAAAAAGGTTGTTTGTGCTTCTTGTCCTTTAAATTTTCAATGTTAAGCTTGTCCGTTAGACAAATCATCTTGTATGTCTTCAGGCCTTACAGGTCATCTAACATCTGCTCCTCTTGAACTTGTTTTTAGTGATGTGTGGGGCCCTACTCATATGTTATCTTCGGATGGTTTTTGTTATTTTGTTTTTTTTATGGATGCGCATACAATTTTTATCTGGTTTTATCCTCTTGTCCTTAAATCTAATGTCTTCAATGTGTTTCATCAATTTCAAGTCTTCGTCGAACGAAAATTCTCTCAAAAAATTAAATATGTTCAAACTAACTGGGGTGCTGAATATCTTAAATTAAATTCATTCTTTAAAACCATTGGTATTCATCATCACCTCATATGCCCAAATACGCATGAACAGAATGGTACTATTGAGCGTCGTCATTGTCACAATGTTGAAACTGGTCTCACCCTTCTTGGTCAGTGTAAGGCACCTTTAAAATTTTGGACTTATGCTTTTGAAACCTCTGTTTACCTCATTAATCGTATGCCTACATCGGTTTTGCATAATAAATCTCCTTTTGAATGTCTGCTTTGTCAACCACCGAATTGATTTTTTACGTACTTTCAGATGTCTATGTTTTCCCTTCCTTCGACCTTATAATGCTCATAAGTTAGACTATCGCTTTACTCCATGTGTGGTTTTAGGCTATAGTTCATCTCATCTAGGGTATCATTATCTTGACTTATTGTCTAAGTGTCTCTACATCTCCCGTCACCTTCGATTTAATGAACACGTGTTTCCATTTCTTGAGTCTGCCCATCTCCCTCCACCTAACAGCCATACCCATCCACCTACCATTGTCACACACCTTCCCTCACTCACCATCTTTCCATCTACCACACCATCAGCCTCACCACCCATTTCCTCTAACCCACTATCCCCTTATCACCATCTGCCTCCATATATGTTGATCATTTTGCAAGTACAAGGTCTGCAACACCAATGTTGTTTATGTCTGCGTCTCCTCCAGCTGCTATCTCTTTAGCACAGTCATCCAGCTCTTCCTCTCCATCCAAATCATCTAACATGTCTTCACCAAGTCTAGACCTCTGTGTTGATCTGTCCAGTTATACTCTTGTGTGGCAACCGTCCCCTACTCATCCAGCACAGCGACAGCACCCCATGGTGCTGCGTCCCAGACATAACAAAACTACCAACATCACTTCAGTCGCTGCTTCTTCCTCATAACCTCCAACTTCACGGGTAATGTCTCCCTCAACTCTTGAAACTCTTAATTTTAAGGAGGCCGACCGTTTTATATGTTGCCATACTACCATGAAGTCATAAATTGCAACTTTACATGCCAATGGTACCTGGTATCTTTTGATCCCTCCATGAATGTGGTTGGCTATTGATGAGTGTATAAAATAAAGCGTCAAGTGATTAGTACTTAAAAGTGCATTTTTATCAAGGTTTTATATCATTATTTTGCACTTGAAGTATAAATAACTCCTTAAGTAGAGCATATTTTATAATAACATGTCTATTTATGGTAAATGTTCATCTTAAATACAGGCCTATCACATAAATCAAAGGATTGGTTGATGAGTTTAACTGCTAAAATTGAGAAGACAAAGAGAGGGTTAAGTTTAGAAAAGAGATGTTGGTTCAATCCAAACTGGAACATCATTTGGTTATTGGATCATAACTGGAGTTGTAGAACTTGGATTTAGGTTTGGTTTATATGTATGGAAAGCTAAGATATAGGCCTAAAACTTTCATGAAGAATCCAAGATTTAAAAGTGCCATTCTCGAGTTAAAATGGTAGCAACAACGGAGAAGTTGGAACCTAATATTAAAGGATGAAATTGAAAAAAAACAAAGATCAACCTGGGTTATATAATTGTGATAACCCCAAAGAAATCAAACTGGAAAAAAATATTGAATCTCAAATCTCAATCAACCCAATAATGAAGAAAAAGAAAAAGAAGAAGAATTGGTTGTTAGAGTATAACCCAAAGCCTGTTGTCGACTCTTACCACACAATGAGGTAGAACATGGTGAGACGGTTCAAATGACACTATGGAAGGGCATGATCGGTTGTCTATTAAACGTGACACCTAAGTGCTATTACCTTCCTCACTTGCTGGCATGTTTGACGCACACGCCAACCACTTTTCCCAAGTTTGTCCCTTTTTTCGAGCATATTGGTCCTTGAATTGGCAAGTGTCAACTTCATCCCAAAAACTCTAATTGTTATAAATCAATGAAATCAAATTTGTTTTTTCTAAACTAAGCATTAACAAGATCTTGATTTTTTTTCAACACCATGCGCATTTAATACGAACCCAATTGAGGCAAACCATGTGGTCCAAAAATTTTTGCATGCATCTAATTAAATAAATAAAAAAATTATATGTATCAATAAATATTAAAAAAAACCTGATAATGATAAGTAAAGACTAGACTAGAATAATCAAGAAACAAATATAAATTAAGATATTTGATAATCGACAGTTTTACAAAACATTTACAACAACATAAAAATTGATAATCGACCTTTAGGGATGTTATTCAATTTCTTTATTAATTATCATAAGAACATTTATTAAATGTGTTGTCCTCCAACTCTCTTTCCATAAAAAGAAACAGTTGTGAACCACCACATTTGATCATGGACAAAAGGTAATCAAATAGTTGCCTCCACTAGGACAAGTAAACGTGCTCGCTTTATCATCATAAGGATAACTATAAGCTTGAGGACACTGCTGCCTGAAAGTCCTCGAATATTGGTTAGGAGGACATTTGTCAGGTGTATTATACTCTCCTGTGCAGCAGAACTGCGGCTGGTCAAATGCCAAACACGCGGTCTTGCAGGCAATCACAGTCCCATCTGAACCTCTCACTGCTAAACTAGGATCACAAACAGCATTCACGTTAGCTGCACAGCTTGAAGAAGGGCAGCCAGTAGGACCTCCTTGCGGGGTTACCGAAATTGGGATGTTAAAGCCATCAACAAGGCTTATATCGTAATAATCTTTCCCACCATCAGATCTTAGAGTGAATTCTGCCAAGGATGCTGGTGGGATCGCACCGGCTCCATTGCATTCTATGACACCAGAGGCACAGTCAGCAGTAGCACAAACAAACTTTCCCGAGGCATCTGTAGAGCATTGCGTTCTGGCCCACAAGCGGCCAGTCCAATTGACAGGGACACTAAGCGAAGATGAAGCACCCATTGCCAATGTGAAGCCAGTTGAAGATAAAGACCGACTGCCAGCAGCCGTTAGAGTTCCTGGCCAGACTGTGTATGGACAGTTGTTTTTGACGACGAAAGTCACAGATTGAGCTCCTGCATGCGTGCAAGCTGCGCAAGATTTATTTTTGTCGATATCAATAAATAAATCTTGTTCGATTCAAAGAAAATTTTAAACAGTCATGGTTCACGAGTAATTAACTGACTCGAAAATATTTTTATTATCAAATAAAAACACAAACAAGTTTTAAATACATCAAACTCTAATTTATGTCAATCTATTTTTATTTTTTTTTTCATATAAAAAGAATAGGACTTGAATCTAAGACTTGGCCTTCGTTTTCTCTACGGGACTAAACGTCCGTACATAATTCAATATTTAAAATCTTGCATTAATTCACTTATTTTTCTTTTAAAAAGATAACATAACCCAGGTTTATTTTTTAATATTCTTTTTTCTTTTTTGTTTTTTATCCGGCCACTCCCTTCCGGATATGTTTATTGGATTCACGAAATCCATTGAATAATGAAAAGTAATTAATATTGCATATGCAAACAGAAAATATATATGTAAGAGCAAGCAGAATAATCAAAGTGAATAATATGCACAATAGAGTTTTCCAAGCAAGAATCTAATATATGTAATATTGTAAAAGTACTTACCATAGAGGAAGATGAAGAGGGTGAAGGTAATTATAGCAATGGGCATACGACTCTCCATTGCTGAGATGCGTCGAATTAACACTTTTTCAGTATCTTTTAAGAGATTTGAGGTAAGCAAGAAACACTCTATATTTTAAAAAGATTGTGTT